>OGFY01001508.1_pt1 | contig 16724 bp, 21 predicted proteins | sample 1570951 | NCBI WGS metagenome assembly OGFY01 (sample SAMEA2581942, study PRJEB24529) | metagenome | biome: Human gut stool | place: China | collected 2011
AAATATCTGGGATCACCGTCCCGTTTGCCGAAAATTTTAGAACAACAGGTCTGACACTTTAGCACGTTAAAGTGTTAAACTTCACCGCGTTAAAGTGGTAACGTGTGAAAGCGTTGAAGCATCCAGGGGTTATCCAGGTATCATCCGGCTATAATTGTTAACAAACTATGAACTATAAAAGATCAATAATTTTTCTGATAAGAGGTTAAATTACATCATTGTTTATATTCTGATATTTGCTATAATATAATCAGAAAGAGAAAAGAAAACAAAGACGTCAAGGAAAGACTTGAAGGAAGGAATAATAATGAAAGTATTGGTAGCATGTGAAGAATCACAGAGAGTAACAATTGAGTTGCGAAAGTTGGGGAATGAAGCTTATTCTTGCGATTTACTTGACTGTTCTGGTAATCATCCGGAGTGGCACATCAAGAAAGACGTTACTTTATTATTGAATGGAAATTGCATTTTTAGCACTGTTGATGGAGTAGAGCATGAAATTTCTGGTAAGTGGGATATGATCATCGCATTTCCCCCATGTACATATTTGACTGTGACGGGCAACAGATGGTTTAATTATGAAAAGTATGGAGATAAAGCAATTCAAAGAATGCTAGATAGAAATGACGCAATCAAGTTTTTTATGACAATTGCAAATGCTGATTGTGATAAAATAGCAATTGAAAATCCTGTTGGTGTAATGAGTACAAAATGGAGAAAACCAGATCAAATTATTGAGCCTTTTGAATATGGTGATGCATACGAAAAACGTACGTGTTTGTGGTTAAAAGGTTTACCAAAGCTTGTACCAACAAAAATTGTAGAGATTCCAGATAGAATAAAATTTAAGTCTGGAAAAACGATGGCAAAATGGTATGTTGAAGCCGGGAATCTTACAAAAGAACAACGTGCTTTAGTAAGATCAAAGACTTTTCCTGGAATAGCAAAAGCTATGGCGGACCAGTGGGGAAATGATTGCAGTAATTTAAAGAAGGTGTCAAAAAATTCTTTATATGGCATGTTTGGCGGTTTCCCGACAATCACAGAAATGTACAATAACAAGTGTTTTTGTTGTCCGGCTGATAGACAAGGAAATCGGTGTGGCGGTGAACAATGGTGCAAGGAAACATGGAAACGATATGAAGCAATTACCAATCCAGAATGGCATCACATTAGCCTTGCAACCCTTACAAATATCGACTTTGACATGTTAGATAAAAAGAGACAGGTATATCTTAAAGCGCACAGCGAACTAAAGCGAACGCTAGCAGACTTAAGTAAATGTAAAACAGGGCATACATACGAAGCTAGAGCACGTAAATTCATGCGTGATATGATATCGCAATATTATGATAATGAAATATCTTATGCAATGCGCAAATACTTAGATTTGCAATTATCAATGTCAAATGTTGTCAATGGTGTATGGAGTTCATACGTTGAACCTGCAACAGGTTTACATGAATCACGTAGATACAGTAGACCAACGTTAACATACTAAAATAATATTATAGCTGTCCTATCGGTATAACGGGGAGAATGGAGTAAATATGAATCTTTATGGAATTTATAAGCGCAACACAATCGACAATGTACCAGAAATGAACGCATTACTTGACGATACAATTGACTACTGTCACAGACGCGGTTTACACTATGTCACATGTGCAGACGTTCCAGGCTATATGAATGAAGGTTGTTCAACCGTACATGCATATAACGGAAAGTATGGAAAAGGCGTAGTTCGCACAAGACCATGTTTTTATAGAGGTAAAAGATCAACAAATTATATGACAATTGAATACTGGGTGACTCGTGACGATATCCACAAGAGATTAACAGGAGAAAGTGAGGTATAAAATGACACAAAAATTTAAGTATTATGTAACACTTGCATATCTTGACACATCCGAGGATGATGTAAAATTTGAATACATTGAAAATCAAGCTTACAACGCTAAAGACGCTGTAGCGTTGGCAAAAAGCTATATGTCACAATTTGGCAATGTGCAAGGATTGACCGTAATTGAAGTATCACGCGAATAGAAAGTGAGGATTGACCATGGATGCATTAACCACAAAACAGAAAAACCAGATGTATGATGAAATTGCAGACTTAGTCTTGAGATACGGAAGTAACTTGACAGCAAAACGCATGATTAAGGCTTTTTTTAATAAAGTAAAAGCCGTTAGAAACGCACGTGAATTTTCTGCTATGGAAATTACGTTAGTAGCACTCAAATACCTGTTAGAAATCACCTTCCCAACCAAATAACAAACATAAAGCCGCCAATAATGGTGGCTTTATAGTTATTTATGACTGTAATAAATAGTGAATACGGCGCTTGGAATATAATGAGGTGCAACTTTAAAAGGTAATGGAATACGAATGATACTATCACAAGATAAATCAAATCCGACATTTTTTCGATATGTAACAGGTAAAGTGACGGAGATTGTCGGATAATTTCCGAGATCTAGTTCTGCTAATGCAACTGCTGATAAAACATCGACATTTTCAATATCATTTAAAATTCGTACACCAGCCTGTGTAAAATCAAGTTCAATACATGATAGATCGTTTAACGCCGTAATTTTGAAATGCTCCTCTAATGTCGCAACGTTGTTAATCGTGTTTTTCGCAGTTGAAATCTTGGTTTCTCTAAGTACAACACTTTCAATGTGTGTTCCCCAACTATCCACATACTCGAACGCATTAACAACTTCATCCTTCAGCTTTCTAACACCTCTCCAGAACGCAAGATTAGAAAACCGTTCTGGTAGATTCTTCATAGGTTCCAAATATTTCAATAAATCCATATATAATGCCTCTCTTTCTAATTAACCATTCTCGGCGATACAATAAATATATAAATCCCAAGCTGTTGCAATTGATACATCTTCTGCATTTGGGACAGCCGCTAAGGTAATGCTTTGTGGCACAATTGCAAGTTTTGCATTAGTTCCAGTTTTTGGAATTTGTAAACGTACATCGGCTTGTACAGCAAAACTTGTATATGCCCACTTATTATCAATTTTAACAATGGTACTGTCTTTAGTTAAAAAAGGAATGTAACTTGTCATAAGCTTAACTTCATCCATCGTGTACCCAAACTCTTGTGTTAATGTAAGGTTGAAAAAACCATTAGCGGGATATAAAGCATCAGCCTTGAAATTTGGTGCAACGGCATTTATTTGTGGAATGGTTGGTTTAGAAGTCCAGACGCTTTTACGTACCGCAATGAATGGTAACTTTACAAGAGCAACAGGTTGACCTAAATAGCCTATTTGAATAGTTCGCTTCGGTTTTGTCACTGTGTCATGCCATTTTAAATTGTTGGATAATTCCCAGTTTGATTTACTGTCATCGCTTGCGAAGTCAATAACATTTGTGCAAAACCAGTCCCACCATGCACCCCAAACGGTCGCCCAGACTGAATCATTGTCGGTTAAATCAAGAATTGTCTGCGGTGGAATGATGTTAAGATTCTTCAACAAATCTTCCAACTTTTTCACCCTAGCTTCTAACGCTGACATGTCAGCTTGAATTTGAGTAATTGAATTGTTTATATTTTCAATTGATTGCTTAATATTGTTAATTTCAGTTTCAACAGTTGTCAATCTGTTTTCGACATTGTCTAAACGCTGTTCAATATTTGTAATATCACCTTCAACAGTCGTTAATCTGTTTTCAACATTGTCTAAACGTTGCTCAATATTTGAAATGTCATTTTTTATATTAGTCAATTCGGTTTGGATAGACTCTAACTCATTTTCGATATTCGTTACTCTAGTATCAAGTGACTCATACTTTGCATACAAATCTTTTAAAGATTCTTCTACACTTTTCGCCCACGCATTAAATTCGTCATTAAATTCATTCAATGCGTCAATAACATCATTCAACTTCGCCCACAAAGCACATACCTTTTGTAGAAGTGACAAACAATCATCAAAAAGCAAAGGAATCGTAAATTGATGATGCCAACAAAAGCCCAAATGCTCTTTGTCAGGCGGATTGATAATAGGTATATTCGCCATAGTTACACCTCACTTTCATAATTCTACTCACATTATAACACAAGTTCCGCTTTCGTCAATCACCTAAAAAGCCCCAAAAAATTATGTTTCAGTTTATCACAAATTTCCGTCTCAAAATCCCAAACCGCTGTCGTGTAGCTCTGTGCATTAGACGCGGCTGTTCCGCTTGACCCCGTGTGAGTTGTGCTATCATCCACATGATTTTTTGATACATTTGTCAGATAGTTGTCATCGAGCAAATCCGTTTGCCCTTGCGGTGTGTCAAGAAACTTGTGCCAATCATCGGAAGTATGAATGTTTGTGCTGTTGTCCGTTTCAAACATATTCTTTGCGGTTTCCGCTTTAGCCCGTGCCTTTAGCTTGAGGTTTAATTCTGGCATAATTCGCGCCATATCACCTCGCATGTGCTCACGGAAAAGAAAGTCTGTTTCATAACCAATTTCCCACTCCAGAAAATGACGAATTATCATATCGTTAATCGGCTTTCTAATAGCCTCATTGATAACCGGATAATCGTCAAGCCCAAAAGCCGCAAAATCATAATTATCAAACAAGCTTTTGTTCGATTTCCTGTCATTTCCAATTTGCGAATTTTGCAAAATATCATAGACATGGAGCGTATAAGCCGCCCCAACATCATACCAATACTTATCATTGTCCAAAAAATTAGTGTCAATCATTGGAATTGTCATTATCCTCACCCTCACTTTCTTGAGCTTCTAAACCGCTGTTCTTAACTTCCTTCACTGTCTCTCTGTTTGTGTCCATGACACTGAATTGGTCAAGTAAACCAACATCACCAATATTTGAGTCATTAAACGTTGCCTTAACATTTAAGCCAAATTTTTTGTTGCATTGATCACAGAAATTTTGTCTCGCCTGTTCATAGGAATTTCTTAAAACCATTAGTGTTGGGGCGTCTTGCATCACTTCAAGGCTTGAAACCTGTGCAACTTTCGACTGTGTTCGTCCGTTAACACCCAACATAAACATAAAGTCCGACATTAGCATAGATTTCAGTTGTTCCACATTTCCCGCAACAAATGGTGCGGGTGTCTGATATACAATTTGGCGTATATCATCATACTGACTTTTAAGCGGTGACATATCTCTTGTATAGACAACAGGTTTATGACCTGCAATTTGCTCATAGAGATTGGCAAACGTTAGCTCCTGTCCATCAGGTGCATTTAAGATGGCGGGTGTGTTCTGCGCTTTTAAATTCACGTTTATGCACCTGTCGCATTCGTAAAGCAACGCGGCATAGTGTCGACATAAACCGTTAATAGAAACAACGTCATAGTCTGTGTACGGTGACAAGCTAGCCGTCAATGTAGCAACTTCGCTCAAGTCTTTACTAACCGTATTCACGAACGTCTTACATTGATACTTTGTTGCACCGCCATACCACGTCTTAGTACTTGATGTTGTGCAATCTCCGACGACATAAAATCCATCTTCTTTCCAGAGTCCCCCCAACTTACCAAGTACAAAATTTTCATTGAGAATGTTATTGGCATGTCTGTAAACGTCATCGTCATCAAACGGCAACCCCTCAAAAGTCCACGCGTCAACAGCAATCCTACGCAAAAAAGTATAATACAGCCCTATAGTTAAAAGGTTTTCTGTCTGTGTATTCTGATTTTTGGTATTTCTTTTCAAATCTCAACACCTCACTTTCTAAATTCTACACGGAAATTGGTGTATTTATCACTCACCCTCACCCCTCACCCTCACCCCTCAACCCTCAACCTTCTACTTACATTTTACCAGATTGACCGTGATTGTCAATGCTCAATTTTCAGTGGCAAAACATTCGCAAAGTATTTTAAAGACCAATAAGGACAAAACATACTTCTAGCATCAATTCCCCCTATTGGTGGGGGCGGTGTTGTTGGTTGCACAACTTCAGTTGTACCGCTACCTGTTGCACTTCCAGCATTTCCACCAGCCGGATTGACAGGGGCTTTCGAGTCCGAGTCTGAAATTGTACCTTCGCCAATTTGGATAACTCCCGTTTGGGCTTGCATGTCGGCAAATACTCTGTTGTACTGTGTAGTTGTCCAACGATTGCCGTCATTTGCACCCGTTTTAGCGTTTTGACGTGCCATGACCAATTTTATCCAATCACTTTCTGTCTCTTTTCCTGTTGTGCCCGTGAAGATATCTTTTACAGCGTCCCAGTATCCACTATCACGAATTGCAATACTTGCGGCAGTTCCCACGGCATACGCTCCAACGTTTGAAACGTCATAGCCTAAATGTTTTTGTATCTCACTTCTAATCAAACTATAATAGTTATTAAACATCGCCCAGTTTTGCATTTTTGAAAATTCTGCTAAGTGGTTGGTTGTGTAGTCCATGAATAATTGTTTCAGTCCGCTATTGCTAACAAGTTGCTCATTACCTACACCCAAATCAATGTATGGTTGAAAACCACTAAAAAGAGTAGGATAGTGCTGTATACAAAATTGCATAAAAGGCACTAGTCCATAACGATAATCAAACTGATATCGCCCGTATGCTCTACCCTTATCTCCGTTTATATACCAACCACTAGTGTCAGAATATTCTTTACCAGACTCAAAAACTTGCCAATTTATCCACATTCGAGCGCCTACTTGTTCATCTTCTTTCTTTTCTTCTGGAACAGGTTGTGTCGATTCTGAATTTTGTACAACTACTGCTGTATGCCCAGGCATGTGTAAAATATCGCCAACTTGCAAGTTGTCACCTGTTGTTAAGTATTTACTGTCATACAATATGTCAAATAGCTCTGTATTCTTAAGCTGTTCTAATTCATTGTATGTGTTCATACTTGTACTAACGAAAATATTAAGGCAATTTAATACACATGCAACTAAAGCAGAGCAGTCAGTAGCGCACGGTACTTTAACATCTTTGGGCTTCCACCCAACTTTTCTACACTCATTTGTAAAAGTTTCCCGTCTATGTTGATTGTAACCAACATTTTGATTATCGCATGATTCTATCATAAGCGTAGCAATCGCGCGGGCAACGTCTGGACGGTTGCGAATGCGTGCAATCCAGTCCCAACGCCTACCGTCTCCAGTTTGTGGAAACCACCCTGTTACACGGACTTCAAGTCCGTTTTGATCTCCGTCTCTGCCGCCCCATAAATTGCCGTTTTCATCTTTAGACGCTTCTCCAATATATGTTGCCATTTAACCGCCCTCACTTTCTGGAAAATGATTTTCAAGAATTTTGTCTGTGTGTTTATAGTTTCCGATACCGTGCCAAAACCACACACCACTGTCAAGGCGATTTGCCATGTATGCAATTGCGTTTTGCGGTGCGTTTTCCGCGGTGATGATTGCACCGCTTGTGTGTACGTAGTTGACAATTGGTAAAGAATCAATTACAATGTCGGCAAGACTGCCATTGTAGTTGTAGCCGTACATGCAAAAATAGTTGTTAAACTTTTTTATATCTTGCAATGACGGATAATACCACGCGACAGATATCATAGGGAAAAGCGCATTATACATTGCAATTGTGCCTGTTGGGTTGCCAATAGTAAGGTCTGATTCCTCGAATTTTGCACCCAAATTTTCTGCAAAAGTTTCCGCGGCTTGAAGCTCACCTTTAATGTCAAGTGAAAAAAGATTTCCGATTGACGCAACACCAAAATTTCCAAAGTCGCGCATAACACCGCTGTTGTTTAACTGTGTAGTCGAAAGTTGCACACTATCCCACGTACTACTTGCAAGCGAATAGTCGCCATTAGTTCCGTTTCCGTATTGCTCTGGTGTTATAACGATACCGCCCAACTGCGATTGATTAGCCGCCCACTTGAATTTAAATTTTTTGGCAAGTAGTGCAGACTCATCAAAATAACGAAAATCATATTCTTTAGCACTTCCACCGCAATTGACTGTTAACTTGTTAAATTGTGGGGAAGTGTAAAGCTTATTCCACAAAGGTTTTTCAACAAAGGATTGCACCAACTCAACCTCTCCTGTTCTGTTGTCAACCTTATCAAGATTTTCGCCGCTTATGTCAGTGGCAAAAAACTTTGGCACGTGATAAGCTCCGATAATATCCTCTTGTCTACCACATTTTGCATACCGTTTAACCACCTCAAGCGCTTGTGTTCTGGAAAGCTTACTCGTGTTGCTTTGGACTATGCCGCCACATTCGCAAGGATTTACACTAACCAACGAAAAGAAATTGCTGATTTGGCCATAGTCGCCCATGGCGAAATTTGCAATTGCCGCGTAGAAATCACTAGAACGGTTTTCGTAAGTGTCCGTGTTATTAGCGGTCATAAGGTAAACAGAATCGTCATCATCTTTTGAAAAACCGTATTCAGTTCTTGCAATTTCCCACCTATCAACTTGCGTTGGCTCTGGAAAGAAGTTCGCGAAAAGTCCGTCACTTGCTGGGTGCTGTCTCATGACCGGGGACGGATGGAAGGTGAATTTGTCGATGTAGGTAGCCCAGTAGTCAACAGATGTATTTACATATGTCAATTTATTGTTTACGTACTGATAATCAATGATATATGCAAATTCAAGTCTTGATTCATTTTGATATGCCATGTAGTTATAGCGTTTAATTTCATCTGCTCGCACAGGACAACGAAACGTCTGCCCCTGTCTTTCCCACGTTACATTATCGTAGCGTTTATATGGAAGAACGCCGAGAAGTTCTTTTAACAACCCCTCGGCGTTTCTTTCTGTTGGGATTAACAAATGCTTACCGCTGTCGTCGAATGGCGAGTCAAAAAGGTATACAGTTGTCATAAAATCCCCCCTTTATTTATGCCTGTTTACAAATCGCAACAGCATTTCCCCACGGTCTAATGCCGTATGTCTGCCAAACGTTCAAGTACTGATTCTGATACATTCCCGCGGCATTGTAGAAGTCACCACTTGTACTTAAGTTGTCGCGGTATTCAAATGTATTAACATCGGCAAGCACGGCAAGAATATTTTGGTCATCCTTGATGGTTTTCCAATACTTCGTGGCAGGATCAATTGCAGATGTAAAATCGAGATAATCAAAGTTAGGGAATGGTGTGACACGCCCTACTAACTCCGCTTTGCTCATGTTGAAAGCACCCGCAAGTGTCTCAACATTGCAATTTACTAAAACGTCACTTCTTATAAACAGATATAAACTGTCAGATGGTGTCCATGTGATAGCGGGTGTCGCGTCTGCAATTCCCTGTGTTGTTGCATATGCCTGGTAATTGTTGAAGTCACTTGAAGCATGTGTGATATCAAGCGCAATCTTCTGGATTGTCTTGATAAAGCCGACAGAAGAAGCGGCGGGGTCTGCATCATCCCATGCAATTTCCTTCTTAACTACTACGTTGTTTTTAACGGAAGTCTGAATCAACTTCTTGATAAGGTTTTCTTCCTCAATCTCGTTACCACTGAAAAGACTTGTCACCATGCCTGTCACCATACTGTCAAGCTGCTCCCATGACGTGAAAGCACCTTCCATAAGTTCACGCGGGATTGTTACTGGAAACTGACGTCTTCTGTTCTGCCTGAAATAGCAAGTTTTTACATCTGGTTTTGTAACCTGTAAAAGCGTTGCTCCGAGAGAAATATCATAATCACGCCCCATGGCAGGATTGACGTAATTCATTTCCATATCGGTTCCAAGTGGAAAACCTTCCTTTTTCAGCATTTCATACTGATTGGTATACATCTTAGATTCCACGGACTGAATGACAATCTTATTTACAACATAGTGTAAAAATTCATTCATGAATGGAGCATATTTGATTATTGGTGTCATTGCATGACTAATGGAAGTCGCCACGGTAACTTCACCTGTCGCGCGCATATACTCGTTTGAGGAATTTTTTCTTGCATCGTTAAAAAGATTGACTCCGCGCTGTGCGCTTGTCAGCGGTTTTGTTGTTTTTGCCATAATTTTCTACCTCACTTTCTATAACATTAACTATAATAGCTTAAAATATCATCGGTTGTGACTTCCTCTTTTTCTTCTTCCTCATCTTCTTTAAGTTTTGTGGACGGAGAAATGGTAGTTGTGACACGGTTGAACAGCTCTAAGTTTTGTTTACTAAGTCTGTCGTTTTCCGTTTTCAGTGTTGCGTTTTCTGTTGCAATTGCCTTTTCCGCTTCATTTGAAGCTTTTGCCATGTCTAGCACATCTACAACGATTCTTCGCATTTCATCGACGGTCATACCGTCGGGAATTGATAATGTTGTCACCATCTTGTCTATGTCTATCATGCTTTCGCCCCCTCATAGTTAATATTTACAAAATGAAAACTGTGTTCCCACTCATACTCTGCAATTCTTCCTAACTCGATTGTGTGTCCCTCTTTTGGCATGTGTAAAAAGAAACCATATCCAATGTCAATTCCAACATGTCTACCTTTGCCGCCAAAAGATGAGTACAAACCATTTCCTTCAGTACCCAAAAGAGGTGTTGTTTTTTCTGCTCCGTCATGATAGTGTCCAGTGCTGTAATTTTGCACGCCTACGACAGCGGACACGAAACCGCTACAATCAAGTCCGATTTTACCACGTGAGAAAGCTTTATAAGCACTTAACTCCTGTGTTGTATACTTTGAAAAATAGGCGGGTTCGAGACTGATAAGTGTGTTCATCACTTCATCGGTTAGGACTTGCCCTTTTGCACCGTAAAAATATGCGTATTCATCACGGTGATAAAACATAAATAACGCTTTTTTGATAACTTCATAATATGTCATTCTTTTACACCACCTTCCAACTCTGTTTTAATCTCTGATATCATTTCCCTAAGGGAGTTGATTGCATTTGTAAGCTCTTTTGTTTCCTCTTTGTGAACGTCTGTCTGGTACTTGATATAGTAACAAAGAATCAACGTCATGCAAATAGGAAAGCCGACACTTGTAATCATTTGCGTAACTGCGCTAATATCCATCTTGCACCTCACTTTCTAAAAGGTGGGCGTGTCTCCACGCCCGTGCTGACAGTTCGCACAACTACCCCGTTCTTCGCGGTCTGTCTGGTAGTCCCTAACTATAGTTTAACATATATTTAATTTCTGTCAATAAGTACACGTTTGATTAAGTCATTAAATTTTTCGCTTGCCGCTTTTGAGCTTGAGCAGATTTGTGAGGTGCGTTTATAATATAGCATCCATTCTATCAATTTTCGAGTTGTCGGTAAATATAGCTCATTTGTAAGTATATTGTTTTTTGATTTATATTTGCCGTCTACAATTACCATAGGACAACGTTGCTTTTCTGGAAAAATTACTGTTATTCCAAAGTCTGCTATATATACACGGTTGGTTTTTACTGTCAACTCCGCGTACCACTTCCATGATAAATGATTAAAAATTTCTGGATAGACTTCCTCTTGCCAAGCTCCGTTTATAGTCATGTCGTTTGTTTGGGACTCGTAAACGGCAAGATGCTTTGACACGTGCGCTTTTTTTGGCGGTTCGGTGTACAGCACACAAATTTTCAGTGTATCACCATCGTCAATTTTGCGATTGAAAATATAAACTTTTCCCTGTTCAAGTTTACGTGCATCAATGTTGTAATAATCAAATAATGGGCTTTTGGGGTTGATACTGTTTGCACATGCTACAATTTTAACGTCTTTTCGTCTGCGGACTATGGTTGAAAGTTGCTGACTGTACCCCTTTAAAAACTCATTTCTTGAAAGTGGTATGATTGTTGTTGTGTCAACATCTTCGATAAATTCATCTAAAAATATAGTTTTAACTGAATCGTAGCCGTTACCCTTATATTTCATCCATGATGCTATTGATGAACTATATCCACAAGGACTATACACCCATTTATTATTTCGTCCTAACTCCTGTTTGCGATATACTCCACTATAATAATTAAGGTTTGCTTCTTCTTTCCATAGCGTTTTTTCAACATACGGCTTTATGTTGGCGACTGCACCCCACGCTCTACCGCGAATAAGATAATCTTCACGTGTACGCATGTAAACGAATTGCGCACCTGTTGCGTTATAGTCGTCAAATAATCCTTTAAAAACTGAATATGTTTTACCCGCCGAACGTTCACCAAACACAATATAAACATCAGCGTTTAAAGTATATAGTGATGGAATATTTATGTAGGTTTCGTCACCTACTGTTATATACAAGTTTTCTATTTCCATATAATATTATTCTCCTATCTTCTCTAAGATTATTGGTGATAAGTGTTTCGTTTTTACCGTAAACTTTTCTAAACGTTTACTTATATCTACATCTGTGTTTTCTTTCTTCCCTTCTTTTGTTATTATTGTCGGTTTAATGCTATAAACGTCTATTCCAATCAAAGCGCCATATTCTGGTGATATTGATAGTGTGTAAGTGGTATCTTCAATCCACGTTCCACCATTATCATAAGTTGGAATTGCGTTTGTTGTTGGGTGCGATATTGTACGCCCAGACACGTCTTTGTCAAAAGTTGTAAAAATTTCAAAATCTTCAATTGATGAAAGATAATTTACAGCTTTCTTTGAGAGTCCCGACACAGTCATATACAATTTGTTATCAGTATCTTGATATATATATTTCTTCGCGCCAAAAGTCTTAAATTTCAACCATGCACCAGTGTCTTCGGTTTCCCAGTCAAAAACTCCTAAATCTGGTAGTTTGTAATCTAAACCATATCGTTTTATAGCTAAGTCGATTTTATATTTTGCATATTCGTTATATCCGTTTATTACGTCTAAACATTCCTCTCGATTGATAACTTTTGCGCTGTCTGTATCACAGTAGAGCACATTTCTATCAATCTTCGACACTATATCATGCATTAAATGGTAGCGTGTCCACGCGGGTATAAAAACACCAATTTGATAAGGTAAAAAACTTCTAAACGATTTATAAAATTTTTCAAGTTGCGCGGAAATTTCCTCTTTGTTTGTGATCGCACAGTGGTCTAAAGTCCACTCCGTGCCGTCAAGTGTAACAACATCATGAATAGGGTCTTGAACAAACATACCATAAAAAGAATTTACGCGGTTTTTTGCTTTTGCGTAGTTTAATTCTTCGCCTTTTACATGTTTTAAACTTTGTTTGTTGTTGTAATACTTTAACATGGTACAAACAATTCCAGATGGTAAATAGTCAGCTCTACAATAGTAACATTCATCTACTCGAATTGCATCAATCTTGTACATTCGCAAAATGATAGCAAGATCGAGGCTAGTACATGTTGTTTTAATCATATCTGCCTTAAAAATTCTACCATTGTCCAAAACACTATCACTTGATACTTCGCAATGTGATGATGATAAGTATGTCATTGTACCTCTTGCGCGAACGTTCTTTGCTGTAATTGTACAGATGAAAAGATAATTGTCTGTGTTGAGTAAGCGTTTTAAGTCGTAAATATTCGCGTTTGGTAAACGCTTGAGAGGTGCAACAGGAAACTTTTCTGTCGCTATGGCGAACGGATACGCGCTACCAAAATCGTAGCTATCCACATTTTCCATTATTTGCCCCGCGTACATATAATTAGCGTGAGTGTAGCCGCCCATAAAAGCTTTCCGACATATTACATACCTATCATAGTCAAGTGAGGTGTTGCGAAACATCTTCATCCACTTTGCATCTTTTTTCATAATGGCACGAAGTTCGTCACGCAAGAAACCAGTATTTGTATATGGAAATTCATAAAACGGTTTATTTTCCTGTTCTTCCAGTTGGTGAATTTTCGCTACCATAATTTCAACGTCTCGATATGTGTAACGTTCCTTATCTTGCGGCAACTTCTCCCCTGGTTTTACGATATCTTTGTAGTTCATTTCAAGCTTTTCAAGTCCTACGTCTTTACCGCAAGCCGCAAGACCTTTATTAGTAAGCTTGTAACTACATCTAAATTCCAAAACATCGTCTATAATAAGATATAACGGTTCGTGAGTGTCCATATAAAAACCGCCTGTCATTGTGTGACCCTCAAGGTTTCTAATTATAGCTTCCATTTCATATGATAAGTTGTGTACATATATGATTAAGCGGTTTTCGCCTTGAGTCGCAAAAGTTTGATATTGGCTATGAAAATAGTCGTATAAATTTGACCACGATGAACACGTGTTATAGTTATAGTCACTATCCATTACTGACCAATGCCATGTGTAGATTATGTCGCAATCTTCTGCTATGTGTTCGTGTGTCGTTTCAATGTCAAAACAAAGAAACTTTTTACAATATGAAATTTTTTCTTTTCGTTTTGCCATTGTCTACACCTCTCTTAAATGTCGTCAAAATCTTGATCAAGAGATAACCACTCTCCGGAACTACCTTCACGTTGTACATCTAAAAACCATGCATCAAGGTCAACATCTTCTGGATTCATTGCCACTAAACCATCGAAACCACTACCTAGTGTATTTCCAGCCCAGTTAGCATAAGCAAGTAGCTGTTCACTATCATACTGCTCACCCTCATGAGCTGATTGCCAGGCACCCATATATGTTGTCATTTTCTTCCAATCTTCAAAAGTTAGGTTTTTGAGTTTTGGGTGATTCTCTATCATTTTCTGGTATGCTTTATTTTGTAGCTGTCTATATCCCGTGTAAGTGGATTGTTTAGCATTTAATATCTCGATAGCGGTTGATACTTTTTTCTGAATCGCTTGCAAGGATAAACCTTGATACTTAATGTCAAACCCTTTATATCTATCATAGATAGGATTTATTTCCCCAGTATAACGTTTACCGCGTTCACTGAAATATTCTCTAAGGGTTGCAAGTCTGGTTTGTGCTCTTTTACCTAGAGTTCTAAGCAACAGAAGTGATTCATCTTTTGTGTAGTGTTTCTTGAGCAAGACATACTTTCCATTAGACACGTCATATAAAATCCCTTTTGCGCGTTGGACTTCGCCAACACGCTCTTTTTGCTTACTTGCCATAAATTTCTACCTCTCTCTCTGTAAAAGGCTCAATGTAGCCACTTGCGATTGCGTTTTGTATCATTTCATCTGCCGACATGTGATACAGTGGTGCGTATAATTCAAGCGATTCTTTAACTTCTCTGTAATACTTCAGTCGCAAAACAGGTGTTTTGATATCGTCTAATGCTCTCAATACAATAGCGTGTTGAAGTTCTAATAATTGGCTTTCTAAATACATATTCAATACCTCACTTTCATTTTTGTTCTTTCAGTTTAACATATAAATATGAACAAATATGAGATATTTTGTGAACAAATTGTTAACATTATGTAATTATAAAAGGGACTGTTTCCAGTCCCCTTATTGATGTAAAATGAACAAACTTGATTAGCTTCCGTTCTATTATTTGGAGTCAACCGCACTGTTGACCGTTTGCCGCGTTTAAAAGCTTCTTACCATAATTTTAAAGAATGTCTGTCCAGAGTTCCTTGAAATACCTGTTGTACATTCAATGATAAAATCATGCCCATCTGCAATAGCATCCGTTAACAAATCGGAAATCTTGTCAATTTCACGTGCAACACCTGTTGCGTAAATGCCAAAACCTTCTTCAGTTTCCATACAGAGATAGTAAGTGATTTTCCCTGTTACATCATCAGTACCAACTACAATTCCTAAAAGCTTACCAGATGGTTTTGCGTCCTTCGCAAGTGCTGTTGTACCATTGATTTTTACAAGCTTTACGCATTTTTCGTCTCCAGATACCAGTTTAAAATTCTTCATAATTTTGAATCTCCTTTTTGTGTTATTTGTTTGAAGTGTAATGTTATGTAGTATTATCAAATTATATTATATTGCGTGTTGTGTTATAGTCTACGGCGGTATACCAGATAAATAGAAGTTATAGTCTAGCTCGTAACGTGTAAAAGTTGCGATAGTGCGTTTTGTCGCCATTGTTAAAAGTGAAAGTATAATAGACAACTTTCTCTGTTTCCACTCTCTGTAACTCTCCTCTAATTTGGTTTGTGAAATACCCCTCACAGAGTAGAGAAGAATCGAGGTCGTAAAAATTGATTGTTCCATCTGATAAAGTCTCCTTTATGGTGGTGCGCTTATCAACAAAGTTGATACGTGCTCCTGTTGGTACGTTTACACGTCTGATTTGTTTTCCCATGGTCAATCCTCGTTTTCTTCGCGTTGCGTTTGTTCAAAAATTGTATATCGAATGGCTTCTTCGATTTCATCGACGGTTAATATATCATTAAGGTTTTCACCCTTATTATCAATAATTGTCAAGCCTCTATTAAGGTCATTGCGAACTTTTTTCCAATCCTTTTGAATTGTTTTAAAATTACCTTCGCTAATGTTTCCTACCACAAACTTGTTAAAATTATAGAGTCCGATACATACCGCGTTCGCGGCAATCTTCTCCATCATCTTTTTTAACCTGTCGTTTTTACACTCTCTTATAGTACGCCCACATTTTAAACATTCCCCGGCTTCTTTAATCAATCTTACCATTTCTTGTTTCTGTTCATCTTTCATTATTTCAATCCTCACTTTCTTTGCTCTGTGTTCTTATCTTTGTTACATGTATATAGTACCATGGTTTGATTTTTTGTCTACTGATTTTTTTTAATTACATGTACGAATTTTATTGATCTTTTATAGTTCATAGTTTGTTAATAATTGTGACATGATTTCTTCATACTTCCATACGTTACCACTTTAACGCGGTGAAGTTTAACACTTTAACGTGCTAAAGTATCAGACCTGTTGTTCTAAAATTTTCGGCAAACGGGACGGTGATCCCAGATATTT
>OGFY01001510.1_pt1 | contig 16690 bp, 14 predicted proteins | sample 1570951 | NCBI WGS metagenome assembly OGFY01 (sample SAMEA2581942, study PRJEB24529) | metagenome | biome: Human gut stool | place: China | collected 2011
CACCGGTCGGGCGTTCAGAAAAAGCAAGACGACACTCGCCAGAGCTCCAATGGTCCCCGAACACGAACACCTCCGACTCACGTTATCACTGCATGGAAAACGAACTGTGACCTGAAAGGTATAAACTTCTATCAAACAGCTGTTTTTCTGAACCCTTACCTTCGGAATTAATTCAGTAATCGGTATTTTATAGGAATAATCCGGTCAGGTAACCCAGGTATCCATACTCCGGTCAGGGTGGCCTGCCCTTTCATTCAATGAAACTTTCCTTCTTTGCCCTGTCGTGCTGACGGAAGATGCAGGGTTTTATGCCGGAAGACCATTGGAGCAGGAACGAGGGTCCGGTTAGGATTTCCGAACGCCCGACCGGTGGTGTCTGACGAGCCTGCGAGGAGTTCCGCCGGTCAGTGATAGAAAAAGCCAGACGACCGACAGAAGCGACCGGGTCGCCAATTCCGATCACCGAAGACGAATAAGTAACGACAGAATAATTCTACATATATAAGTGTAAATATGTATATCACTGTCGAATCAAATTACCCGATAGGCCAATAAATTTGCTATCAACAGTTCTTACTCTTTATTGTCGAATCTATCAACAACCAATATCCTTTTCGGGTGTCGTTGCGTAAATTGATACCCTCACATTCTTCTAAAAGTTTTCTCAGTTTGGAGATTGTTTTTATCAATTGACTTTCCCAATTTACGTCTGTACTGTTCCAACCGATTTCTAAAAGCAAGTCTTTTTTTACCAATTGGTTAGGATTTTTGCATAGTACTGCTAATATTTTTCCTTCTAAAGTTGACAAAACTTTTTCTCTGCCCTTCATAAACAGTTTATTTGTTAAGGTATCAAAACTTAGCTGTTCTGTCAGATAGCATAAACGGGAACTGTTGTCTCGCAAGACACTTTTAAGTTTTACCACCAACTCTTCCATATTTCCCGATTTCACAATATACACCTTCGCCCCATTATCAAATCCTTTTTTTATATACTCAACATCGGTAAGTGAACTATAAAAAATCAGGGGTATTTGTAAATTTTCGGACTGTATCAGACTTGCAACCTCATAGCCGTTATATACCGGTATATCTACATCCAGAATAACCGCATCGAAAACATTTTGCTGAAATTCGTTCCACGCCTCCTTACCGTCTTTTGCCAATACAACCGCATACCCTTCTTCTTCCAGTTTCTCACCGACTATTTCGCGTGTCAGAAAATCATCTTCCGCATATAAAATTTTACCCAACATACTATAACTTTTGGCCATTTTATAATAAATATTGTTTTCCCATCTTCTTGTTTTCTGCACAAACACTTCTTTTGTAAACATCGGTCATTTTTTACAAATACCAGTCACAAACCAAATCCGGTCTGTCTCATCATTTATTTATCCCCCCTTGTAAAGCATTACACATTTTTTCATTGCCGCAACTAATGACATTATAAGCTTTTTTTAATTCATGTTCCCAATGGGCAACACCCAACGTCCGTACTTCAGCTATTTTCAAATCCACTTTCACTATATTCCATAACTACTACAAAAATATACAAAATTCTACGAAAAATATGTCCGTTATGACTAAATGCCAACCTACTATGTTAAACCATTTTCATACAACCGGTTGTAAATGCCCTCTTTGCCATACTGGCAAACTCTTCCTTACTACTAATTTGTATACAATATTGTCCTCCATAGATAAAAATTTCGTTCTCTGACTCCGAACCACAGAAAAAGTTTTCAGTAGCAACAATCCGTTCATCAGGTAACCGTAAGCACATTAGTAAAAAGAAAGGTTTATAATCCCGACAAATTTGTCTCTTTTAATCTTTACCGTTACTATTTAACCCGCCTTCTCATAACATTTTAACATTAGGGAATAATTGGGAATACCTTTCTTTTGATTTCCCTAAAAAAGTTGTATATTTTTGTAACGATAAGCAATGTTAAACTAAGGAGAAACAGGATGGATGGCTGAAAAACTCTACCAAAGCAAAATAGCCACCCTCCCACTGTTCCTCCAATACAGGAAAGGAGACCGCAAATGTATTGATTTTTTTAGTATAATTTACTACAAGGTGGTGAATGTACGATTTACGAGTAAAATAAAAATATTTCAAAACCAACAATTTAAAAAGAAATGAAAAATAAATTCAGACAAAATATTGTAATTGGAGTAATTGCAATTGTTGGAACAATGGGATATAATCTCAGTATTAATCAAGAAAATGAAAATGTTCGACTTATAACAGGTAATATTGAAGCATTGGCAGAAGAAGAAGGCGGATTGGATTGCAACTACAATCGTCATCCATCGCAATGTGAAATTTATGTTGGCGCCAAAGGTAAAGTCAAATTATTGGGTGGTTCTATAATCAGTGCAGGAGTAGATGGGTATGTAAGATTTGACGGGCAAGTAGCTTGCAGCCGTGGAGGTGATTTTGCCTGTACGCCCATAGAATGCAAAGAACTTTACGAAATTATTTTCTAATCATAATACACAGAGTATCTAACAAATATGAAACAATTTGTTAGATACTACTTACGAATTAAAAGTAAATGTATGAAAGTAACCTATCTCTTCAATTTCATAATATTAATTCTTTTAGGCTCTTGTATATCAAAAGAATTAATAAAAGAAGCTAATGAAAAATTTGTAATAGATATTAATCGGCAGGATAAAATCACAAATTTTTTTAATGCTTATCACACTATTGCTTTGGAAACCACTCCAAACAATTTAATAGGAGGAATTGATAAGATAGTTCTTCAAAACGAACATATATATATTCTTGATAAAAAACAAGCCACCATTTTTATTTTTACCCATAACGGGAAATACCAAAATAAAATAGCCAATCAAGGAAGAGCTCCGGGAGAGTACCTTTCCATTTCCGATTTTGAGGTCTATGACTCTCATGTTTATTGCCTTTCACGAACAAATCAGAAAATATTCAAATATGATACCAACGGTGTTTTTCAAAATACTATACAAGTGAATGATTGGTATGATTGTTTTCATATTCAGAACGATAGTACCATCTATTTATTTTCTGATTATTCAAATAATCAATTATACAATTATGTCGTGTACAATCCTATAACAAAAGAAATTATCAATCGATTAGACAAGTTTAAAAAAAATCAAGGGTTCAGTTTTGAATATTCCCCCTTTCATTGTCTCGATAGTAATTTATTGGTTAGTGAACAATACGAACATACAATCTTTTCATTAACTTCCCAAGAAAAGAAACCTTTATACTCTTTTATATTCAATACCAGTGATCAAATTCCCCCGTTCATATATACTGATAGAGAAAAAACATATCATTTCCTACAAGGGAAAGAGACTCTGAGAAGAATAAAAGGATTATATATTTCGCAAGGGACATTGAATATTGTATATTCTATTTTTTATAAAAATTCCGGGATAAAAGACTTTATTTCAAAAATTGATACAGCAACAAAAGAAGTGAAAACGATAAAACTGGGTGATGATTTTTTTCCAGAATACCCTTTCTTATATAGCGCATTTTGTGTATATCAAGATCAAATAATTTCATATATTCCAGCCCTATTAGCATTGAATGTCGACAAACAATATGGATTAAACCAATTCACTTCAATCTCTTTAAAAGAAACGGATAATCCTGTCCTCATTTTCCACCATCTAAAATAAACTTAAGCAATTTCTCCCAAATAGCATGAAATATGTCATAATAAATTTTCTGTTAGCTTGTTTGTCAATAACCATGGGATGTACTTCCTCTAAAAAAGAAATCAAACAGGTTGTCGAACATTGGATGGGAAAAGAGATTGTTTTTCCATCCAATTTGACCATGAAAATATATGGAAAAGATACTTTAGATTATTCATTACTAAACCATAAGTATAAAATACTCCATTATGTGGATACAAATGGTTGCCATGAGTGCCAATTGAAATTCTATGAATGGCAAAGATTGCAAAAACAAATCGACAGTTTGCAAACAGATATTGCCATTGTCTATGTGGTATTCGCCAAGCATTATCATCCTGTTGAAGTCAGTCAGCAATTGAATCGGTTTGGTACCCCCATCATCTACGATTCTTTGGGAATCATGGACAAGCAAAATAACTTGTCCTTCAATCCACGGTATAAAACCTTCTTATTAGATTCGATGAATCATGTCATAGGAATCGGAAATCCAGTAACAAATAAGCAGGTGTGGGAATGGTATAAGATAAAAATAGGTGACATTCGAAAAAAGGAAACCATAACACAATAAACAAGCCCTGTAATATATCGTGAAAAAACATAGACAGTTATATACATATTTACACTTATAAACCTACATTTGGGGTAAACATGTATATAGACACCTTTAATTAATTCTGATAAGGGAAAAAGTAACCCACTGCCCCGTCCCTGGGAGTCTATAAAAAACTCCCGAAAATTTTAATTTTCAGGAGTTTAATTTTTTGCTTTTTGAACTGGTGAACTCGGCGGGAGTCGAACCCACAACCTCTTGGGCCGTAACCAAGTGCTCTATCCATTAAGCTACGAGTCCGTGTCTTATCTCTAAAGCGGTGCAAAGATATGTACAAAAATAATACTGTGCAAGCTTTTTGTTGTTTTTTTTATGACAAAGTGATTTTTTGTAGAAGATATAACAAAGCAGGGGGAATCATTATTTTATTACTATTTTTGTCTGAGAATATTAGAAGTGTGAAAAAGATTTTGAACAATCTCCTTCATCGTCTGAAGGAAGATTCACTGAATAAGCGTGTCGGGAACAGTACCAGGGAGGTAGAGTATAAGGAGAAGAGGGAGATAAAAACTTGTCTGGTGTTTTGGAGTGCCGATACCGATCAGAACAAATGGTTCCGGAAATTGGAATCCGATTTTGCCGGGGTGAAAATGGATAAACTGTGTTTTATTCCGGATGGGATCGAGATGCTGGAAACGGATGATTGGGTGGCGGTACGGAATGCTGATTTAGGATTCGGTGGCAAGATACGGAACGGGCGTTTGATCGCTATGCTGGGCTGTAAATATGATTTGTTTATCGATCTGAATAAGGAAACAACTGCATTAATCAAATTTGTATTACAACATACTCAGGCTTCTTGTATTGTAGGGATGAAAAAGGAGGGAGGAGTGGCCGATATTGTGATCGACGAAGTGACCGAACCTTTCGGCCTTGTAAATAAATTGAACGTAATATTATCGGGGATAAACAAATACTAACATGGACAGACTTATCGGTACAGGAGTGGCCTTGGTTACTCCATTCGACGAACAGCAACGAATAGACCGGGAATCTCTGTACCGTCTGGTGAATTATGTCATCGACGGTGGGGTGGATTTTTTGGTGGCATTGGGAACTACGGCAGAGACTGCGACTTTATCGGCCGACGAAAGAGCGGTGGTGGTACATACGATTCTCGAAGCCAATCAGGGGCGTCTTCCCGTGATTGCCGGTATCGGAGGGAATAATACGGCGGAGGTGATCCGTGAACTTCAAACGGCCACCTGGTTGAAAGCTTGTCAGGGTATACTGAGCATAACTCCTTGTTATAACAAACCGACTCAAAGGGGGCTTTACGAACATTTTAAAGCGATTGCCGCTGCTTCGCCGCTGCCTTTGTGTTTATACAATGTTCCGGGGAGGAGTGGGGTGAATATGGAAGCTGCGACTGTAGCGGCTTTGTCACACGATTGTCCCAACATTATCGCTGTGAAGGAAGCTTCCGGCCGTTTCGATCAGGCTACGGCTATTCTAAAATCCAAACGGGCCGATTTCGCTGCTTTGTCCGGTGAAGATGCACTGTTGTTGCCTCTGATGTCACTGGGATTCGAAGGCGTGATCTCGGTGATTGCCAATGTACTTCCGAACGATTATGCCTGTCTGGTGAAAAGTGCGTTGCAGGGAGATTATCCGACTGCCCGTCGCATCCATTTGGACAGGGCCGAACTTTGTAAAGCTTTATTTGAAGAAGGAAATCCGGCAGGCATAAAGGCTGCTTTACATGCTGCCGGCATTATTCGTCAAAATACCCTGCGTTTACCTTTAACTCCGGTGAGTGACGCTCTTTATAATAAAATCATCGGACTGTTGAAACTTCATTAATCGATATAACCTGGATGAGAACGGTCCTCCCGTTTTCTCAGGTTACGTTTGTATCGGTAAAAGGCGATTCCCAGAATAATCAGGATCGGTAAAAGGAAATTGATGTACTTCAACACTTCCCGGCTGGTGTCTCCGACAGGTTCCAGTACCGGGAAGGTGGTGAATTTATTTCGCAACTGAATCAGCCCGGAATTGTCTGCCAGCCATTCGATAGAATTTAAAGCAAAAGTGATGTTGTCCGTATGGCCGTCGATAGCCGACTGGTTGATCAGGAAATCGGCATCGGTGATGGTGACGATGGCACTGTTGTTATCGTCGTTCGTCAGTAAGGCTGCGACGATATTGTGCGGACGGTTGAAATCGCGCTGGGTCCATTGCTTTTCCAGATCGAAACATACCGGAGCTTGCTGCACTCCCGAAATGGAGGAACTTTGTGCCAGAGGAGTGAAAATATAAGGCGTCGGGGTTTTGATCTGTTCTATACTGCTGGCAAACATGAGTAGCATGGACCGTAGGCCGTAAGTAATCGTATGCTTGCTGAAATTGGTGATCACCGGGCAATACGGGAAACTGACACTACGCTGGAATTTCAGATAACCGTATTGTTGTTCGAAATTACATACCCCGCAATTATTGTCGATGATAAAGTCGTTCCTGATTTTCAGTCCTTTTTTCTCGAGCATATCTTCCACGCCTGTGGAATTGATGTATCCATTGTTCGGATGATCCAACAGTCCGATTGCATGATTCAAAGCGATGAAAAGCCGTCCGCCTTTGGAAAGAAATTTTTCCAGTTGGGCGATTTCATAGGGGGAAAAGTTGTCTTTGGGATTGATCAGGCAGAGTACATTACAATCTTCATAAGTGTTCAGATTCAGATCTACAACCGTAATGTCCGTCAGATGAGATAGTTCGTCGACCAGTTCCGACATTAAGTTAAGGGTCGTTTCGCCGTGTCCGCGAACAAAACCGATCCGGGGTTTGATGGTATCGGAGGCTTGTTTCAACATCCGGGTAATTTCATATTCAATGGGTGTATTGAATGAAATGTTGGGGAGTACGGTCTTGTTGTTGCCGATATGAAATACAGCTCCGCAATAAATTTTCTGGATTTTCTCCAGATCCCTTTCCCGGATCTCGTTGAATGACGGGATAATTCCTTCCTGGGTCGCTTTAAATTCCTTTTCTGTGTTATCCGGGTAAATGGTGTTTATCGTAAAACTGACATTACTGAGAGATTTATATTCCTTCAGCAATGAACGGAATTCTTTTACCAGTTTTTTCGTATCCTGGGGCAGATCTTCGGTGACATAAAAATCGACAACAATGGGTTCGACGTTATTACGGATACTGGTCTTGCTGACTTTACTCAGGGAATAACGTTTGGTTTTGGTAAAATCCCAACGGAAAAAAATGAAAAAAGAGAAAATATTCACGAGTAATATTACTGTGAGAATGGATATAATATCTTTTATAATTTTCTTCATACAGATCGTGACATTGTAAAGATTGAAATATTAAAATCGGCTCTTACATATGAAAAACTTCGATAAAGCCAGAAAAACCGTGATGACCGATCCGAAATAAATAATATCCCGGGAATCCAGTATGCCTCTTGACAACGAATCAAAATGTTCTTCCATAGAGAGATAACTGAATAGATCTGCAAAAATGCCGGTCCCGATCTGTTCAGCAAACATGCCGAATAAAAATTGGAAACACAAACCGATACCGAGGCTGATGAAAAAAGCCGATACGGCAGTACGGGACAAGGAAGAGGAGAAGATGCCGATACAGATATAACATGCACTCATCTCGATCAGGCCCAGATAGCCTAAAAGGACTGCTCCATGATCCACCTCTCCTAAGAAAGAGAGCGTAATATAATAGGGTAGTGTCAGGGCCAAGGCCAGTGTCGTGATAATTAAATTGGAAAAGAATTTACTACAAAGCAGGTCGGCTGTTTTTATAGGCTTGGTCAGCATTAATTCGATCGTTCCGTTTCTTTTTTCGTCGGCAATACTTTTCATGGTGAGGGCTGGAATCAGAAAAAACTGTGTCCAGTTGATAATACCGAATACCTGCATCATATTGGCCTGTCCGATGTATAAAAGATTATTACTGGAAAGCCATGAAAAAAATCCGCAAACACAGAAAAACAGGGTATACCCGATATAGATACTCCATGAATTGAATGTTGTGGCTAATTCTTTATGAACGAGTATTTTAACCGTATTCATAACCATTTTAATTTTTAGTTACCTGGCGGAAGATATCTTCCAGACGAGTTTCCACGGGAGTCATTTCGCTGATATACCAGTTATTTTGGCAACAAATATCGAAAATCTTTTTCTCAATTTCAGTAGCCCGCTCACATTGGATCTCAAAATGATGCGGAGTGGAGGAAATGATGTTTTCCAGTTCCGGAATCAATGCCAGTTCGTTGTAGATATCTTCGTCTTCTCCGCCCTGAATACAAATCTTCAGTAGCTTGCCTTTATCGGATTTGTTGCGCAGTTCGGCAGAAGTTCCGTCAGCGACGATTTTTCCTTTATTGATGATCAGCACCCGGTCACAGGTCGCTTCGATCTCTGCCAGGATATGTGAACTCATGATCACCGTTTTTTCCCTGCCGATATTTTTGATCAGTTCCCTGATTTCGACGATCTGATTCGGATCGAGTCCGGTGGTCGGTTCGTCGAGCAGCAATACCTCCGGATCATGGATCAACGCCTGGGCCAATCCTACCCGCTGGCGATAGCCTTTGGATAACTCCCGGATGGTTTTGTGTTTTTCATTGTCCAGGCCACACATCCGGATCATGTCCATGACTTTGGGGATGATCTTATATTTGGGAATATTGTGTACCCGGGCGATGAAATCCAGAAAATCGATCACATTCATCTCTTCATAGAGTGGATTGTGTTCGGGTAGATAACCGATGATTTGTTTAATTTTATAGGGGTTTTTATGGATGGAATATTTACCGATACGGATGTTTCCATAATCCGGAAATAGAAAGCACGACATGATCTTCAGGGTGGTGGTTTTACCGGCACCGTTCGGTCCCAGAAATCCCAGAATCTCTCCTTTTTTGACTTCGAAGCTCACAGAGTCTACTGCTTTCTGATAGCCGAAAGACTTTGTCAGATTTTCAACCACAACATCCATATTGCACCTTTTTAGTAACCTTTTGTTCGACACGAAGTATTATCGTGTAACAAATATAATCAGGAAGCGACTAATCGGTGAGGGTTTAACAATCTTTAACCGCAGATTTCCTGTGGATTTTGCTAAAGCGGGAATTGACGCGAATTTTATTTTTGTGAAATTAAATGAGCGTTTAGGATTTTAAAGTTTTCCTTCTGTGTTTTTAGTCCGTAAAGAAGAGGTCCTTCCTCCGGGATTAAAAATATTTTAATGCAATAAATCCAGTATCCTCCACCTTAAATCACCAAAAGTGTGCTTTTCCGTTTTCCCACGTAAAAATCCGTTCTTCCTGTCCCAGGGTATGGTTGCGCAACCAATATAATCCGTTGCTGGGGACGTCGTCGTATTCGATGTAAGTGCCGGTAGCTGTTTTTATGCCCATAGAAATCCATCCTTGGGGGAAATCATAATAAAATAATTCATATTGATTATCAGGGAAAATCCCATTGGCATCATTCCGCGGGAGATACCGGATTTGTGATAAGGCCACAGGTTTACCGAAATCCATGCCCACCCATTCCGGAATCATACACATACTGAGCGGGTCCGGATCGAAGAGTTCGTTTGTTTTAGTCGAATCCATTCCGATGATTTTTCCTTTTATTTCTTGCTTGTGCTTATCGTAAAAGCGAAGGTCCGACAGATGGGCCCTCCAGGCCTCATTGGCTACGAATCGCCAGTACCTGTAAGACAAAGTGGTATCGATCGGAATAAATTGATAGCGATAATCGGGCTTGTGGCGGATCGTGCAGATGGAATGAGGGGATTTGAAATCCGGATTGTCGGCGGCTTCGAAATGTGAATCGATAAAAGCGGAGTACCAATAGTCGCTTTCTCCTCTGTTAGGATATTTCCTGACGAGCTTCATATACTGTAAAGAGTCTTTGTTGGCAATAATCGGATGCACAGTTCCGTCAGAGTATAATATGAGAGGAGGAGCAAAGGGGACCATTTCTTTTTTGTCGGTATAATGAACCGGCAGGTAGACAATATCTTTTCCCATTTTGGGAAAGACAATCTCCTGTCCGGCGGGTTTGCTGCAGGCAATGGGCTGCCAGCTTAAATCGTTGAAAATAGCGAGATAACCGTGTCGAATATTCCTGATCCCCGGGGCTGACAATCTGATTTCGGAAGTGGGGATATAAAGGTCTGTGACGTCTTTATTGAAGGGATCGAGAAAAAAATAGGGAACATATTCTCTTGTCCCCGGTTTAGCTGTCGGATACACGACGCTCTTCCGATCTTATGTGAATAGGTCCGTCGGTAAATTTTGGGTGCTTTATAGATTCCCACCTGATATACCTGGGTGGAGTTGATTCGGGGATCGATAGCGGTAGCCCAATAGTGACGACCGTTTCGATTTGCGAAATGGGGAATAAAATCGATTGCAGACGGTACGCCCAGTATCCGTAATACAAACAAATTGGCTTTACTGGTCGGGATGCAGTCTGATTTAAAATTCTTTAAATCGGGTTCCGGGATTTTTTTGTCTAACATGAATAGAAAAGTGCGAAATCTGTTTTCGATTTGAGAGATCGAGTGACGAAAATTATCGTAATAAGTCGAGTAGGTTTCCAGGTTCTTTTGCAGAGGAGAGATTGAATCGCGCCAATAATCGAGCGGTTCGTTTTCAACCCGGTAAGGCAGGAGATATTCCTTGAAATTTTCGAAATCGACACCTTCATTCCAGGGCCGGGTTTGCCATTGGTTAAAAGCGAGTTCGATTTGATGGATCAGAAAATCGGCTTTTATGTATTTGACATCTTCTTGTATATCCAGTTGTTGCCTATAGCCGATATGATCGAAGGGGACCATTTGGATGATTTTTTTTTCATAATAGGGACAATTTTTGAGTAAACCGAGTTGCTCGTTATAGGATTTCATGTATGGACCGCCGAAGGTATAATGACCGGGCATATTCTCGATCAGAAAGATACTTGCTTTCAGTTTCAGGCTGTCGGCAGGATCTTGAGAATAATGGTCGAGTACTTTTTCCAGTTCTGCCCTGTTCGTACCGCTGTAATCCAGTACAGCTTTCAGACGGGAAGAATAGTTGCTGCAGCTATAGGCGGTCACTAACCAGAGAAGTATAATTGTCTTTTTTTTCATATCGTTCGGTTTTACCAAAATCTGATTTTTCCATTTTCATAAGTAAACAGGCTACCGTTTCTGTTTCGGGTTCTGTCTTTTACCTGAAAAAGGGCTGATGAGGGGACTCGATTGAATTCGATGACATGGTCGGTAGCGGTTGTTACTCCTGCTGTTTGCCATTGGCCTTCGTCAAAATAACATAGCTCGTATTCGTGACCGACACAAATGTTCTCGCCGTCGTTGAAGTTCAGATAAACGATCTCCGAAACGGATACCGGATGGCCGAAATCATAGCCGAACCATTTCCGGATGGCCTTATTGCTAGCGGGGTCGTGGTCGGTCAGATTACGATAGAAGGTCGTGTCCGGACCGATAGGAACGCCATGAAGTGCTTCGCCTGAAGAGTCATAGAAATGGAGTTCGGCGAGATTCGAAATTCCGAACTGTGGACTGATCCGCCAATAGCGTTTTTTATAATGCTTGTCGGGGCGTATGGTATCCTGGTAATAATAAGGTGATTCCTGGATGGTAAATACGGTGTCAGCGTGGAGAAAAACACTGTCGTCTGCGCATTCGATACGGGCATTCTTCAGGTAATATCCCATATAATCGGTTTCGGCGGAATAGGGTTGTAACCTCCTGATATGCAGAGCTTTCAAATGAGTTTTATCAGTTCGGAACGGTGTAATTTGGCCGTTATTGTTCAGTATAAACGGTGGGGCGAAAGCTTGTATCCGGTTATCGGGATAATATACCGGTAAATAGATACAATTTCGTCCCAGTTTGTTGAAATATCCCTTTCCCTTTTGGATAGGGCTATAGGCTACAGGCTGCCAGGTTACATCATCGTAAACTGCCAGATAAGCATACTCAGTATGGACGGTTGCCGGAATATCGATACTGATGTCTGCCGTATGCAGATAAAGATCGGTAACATCTTTATTGAAAGGATCCTTAAAAAAAGGAGGGACATATTCCTTGGTCTCCGGCAGGGGATTTGAGGAAAAGGTTTGCCGGTAGATTTTACCGATTCGTAAATTGGCTATAGAACTCGTATTGATATGATTGATCCGCGGGTCTTGGGTGTAAAGCCAATAAGTGACTTTATCCTGGCGTCGCTGGATAGCTGAAAAGTCGGTTGCAGCCGGAATACCGGCAACCCTGTATTGTATCAAAGAGGCTTTTGTATTGTTCGGGTCCAACATTAGCAGATTGTAGAGTTCCTTGTCGTTTTGTGGAGGAAAGGAAGAAAAATTCTGTTTTGCCAGATATTGATTAAGGGCCTGGATGGAATGCCGGCAATCGTCGTAGTAACATTTGGCATATTCGATGCTTTGCCGGAAGGTGGAATCCAATAGGAGTGTGCTCAGTTCTTCGGGCATTTCACGGCCGATCCGGTAAGGCAGAAGATATTCACAAAAAGTTTCGAAATCGATATGAGCGAGCCAGGGGCAGGAAGTCTTTAAGGCAAAAACGGCTCGAATATGCCGGATTAAAAAGTCGGCTTTTATCTGTTTGATATCCTCAACCGGTGTAAAATCGGGACACAAACCAGGATGTTCTGCCGGATAAGTCAAAAGTATTTTCCGGGTGAGAGGTGACAGGTTTTTCAGCGTATCCAGCCGTTTTAAATAAGATTGAAAGTCTTTCGGTGAGGGGCTCCAATGACCGGGCATGTTTTCAATCAGGAAAATTGCAGCTTTTAAGTACAGACTATCCGATGGATTTTGAGAGAAATGATGTAATACCTTTTCCAGTTCCTGGCGGTTAGAGCCGCTTAGACTCAATGCTTTTTCCAGACGGGGATTATCGTTTCCTGTCCGATTACAGCTTATCCATATAAATAAGCAACATCCGAAAATCCAGCCTGTTCTCCAACTTTTGATTGGCATATTCTTTTATCCTTTATGTTTTTCATTTCAAATATAAACAAAAAAAAGTTTTTTTACGTTTCCAAATGAAAGCTATTGTTTTTAATCGGTTATCATGCGATTTAATTGTCTAAATAAGCTTTGAGGATTTGAAAATTATCTTCGCGTGCCTTTAACCGTAAAATACTTTCGCATCATTTGAGATACAATATAAATCAACAGGCTCCAGTATTTTATACCTTTTTATTAAATTTTCATTCCAATTCCAAAAAGTATCTTGGTAAAGACGATCATTTCTTTGTTATGTAGGCTAGTAATAGTTATTTGGCAGAATTATTTATTGTTCTTAAATATAGATTCCAAAGTTTTTCATTTTTTATTGGGTTTCCAATAATTAAGACCCGATTATCTTGATTAAGTAAAAATGTTTGATATTCTATTTGCTCTGGAAAATTGTTGATTTTATTGATATTATTTTTGCTGTCATAAAATATAGGGTAATCGAATTTATTTTTTTTACATATGATATCAATTTTTTTGGGATTAGGAGTTTGCACAACAAAGATAAACGATAAACTATCGGTATATTTTTGACTTTCTTTAATTAATTTATACCATTCGTATAACTGGAGTTTACATTCTGTACATGCTGTGGAATCAACATATAAAAGAATTTTATATTTCTTGTTGAGTAAATAATTACATGCAGTATCTTTACCCATGATTTTTGATTGGAGTGAATATGGAAAAATAATTTCTTTATTTTGCCATTCTTTTACTATTTGAGATATTTCTTTATTTGTATAACCACATGAAATACAAAGAAAAAAAAGGAATATTTTAAAATATTTTAATTTCATGATTCAATTATCGTTTAATAAATTAAAAATTTTCTTTTGTGCGTGTTGAATCCTTTGTAAAAATTGTGTATCACTACTATTATGAAGGTATTCCAAAATATATTGTTCAGGATAATAGGGTTTGCTACTATGATCATTGAATTGTTGCTCAATGTCCATATAGCAATTAAGTTCTTGAATGGCTTTTTGCGTTGGGATAGGTTCTGGTAGATGTTGAAATATTTCAGAATTGTATTTGCCACATGGATTTATTGCTGCATATTTTATTATATTTTCGAATTGTTTGTTGGTATGGAAAGTTATTGGTTTGTATGTTTGACATACAAATGCTTCTTTTTCTTGTAAACAATTTTTCGCAGGATTACGTCTTGACGGTTTTTCGATGGCGACAAATTTATTACTCATGTTATGTTTCCATATTGTTTTTTGTAAACAAGATGCTATATAAGGATAATTGTTAGCATCATATTCAATGCTGATTTCTGCTTGAGTGAGAAAGGGGGGATTTGCCCTTTTTAGATTTGTCAATAATATTAAATTGTATTCAATATTATCAAACTGTATTTTTTTTAAACGTCCTTGACAAATTGTGAGTGTCCCATTACAAAAAATACGTGTATTGGAGGGAAATGCATCTTTTTTTGTTTGAAAAGAAAAAACGTAATTTTCATTTTCATATTCGATCAAGTGGTAATTGTAACTGGAATTTTGAAAGAATAAAGGACCGAATTTTAATGTTGCTCTAATTAATGTAAATATTTTTTGGACACCAGCGTCGTAGTTTATAACTGAACCATTTATTGCGATATGATGTAGTGTATCAGAACCGTTAGGTTCTAAATTATAACTTCTGGCCGTGTATTCAGGTACGAATGAAAATTTGTAATTCAAATCCCATTTACCTTTCGCTTTTGTATTTCCGGTAGTAAAAAAATAACCATATTCTTTTCGTAATTCTACTGCTTTATTTTTACATTCTGTAATTTTCATATACAGCCCTCTACCATATATAGAATATGTATGGCCTGTTGGATGAGATTTCAGATAACTAGCTGCTTTTTTTAAAATTTTAGTTGGATGAATTCCTTTTACATTGGCTTCGGTTAATAAATATTGTTTTTCTTGAAGTGTAATTGTTGTGTCATGCAAAAGTTCGGAAATAGGTATAAGAACTGAATAATAGCCTAGTGCTTGTAATTGAACAGAATCTTTAGAATTAAAATTTTCTATATTGATTATGCACTCACCGTCCTCATTGGTTGTCTCAAGTAAGTATTTTGTACTATTTTGTAATAAATATACTCCAGGAAGCCTTTGCTTTTGAGAATCTATTACTCTTATGTTTATGGATATTGGACTTGTATTCGACCCAAAACAAATGAGATTATTTCCCAATGTACACAGAAGAATTGTGAATAAAAAAATTGATTTCATAAATCATTTAAATTGAAACGGTAAATAATCATTTGCTCGTTATCATAATCCAATGGACCTGAAGCATAAAACCAAGGAGATATGTATCCTAGGAATGTGAAATTTTTAGGAGTTTGATAATCTGCAATTAAACAGTTTTGTTGGTAAACCTGTAATCCATCATAAGGAGAATGTTCCCCTTTTCTATAAGTTCTAAAGACTAGATCATGATGTGGGTCTATTACTATTGAGTGATAATAACCGAATTTATTTCTATCCTTGGAAAAATTATGTGAAGCATCATTTAAAGTAAAATATTGCTTATAATTTTGATTCATGTCTTTTCCTGCAATTCCAAAAGAAGTAATTGTTGTATCGCCTAAATTCATACAATATATAAGAGAATCTGCTTCATAAGAATAGAGAAATCTTTTTTCATAGGTGTCAAATAATGAAAACTTGAAATTAACAAGATTTTTTTGTTTTTGGTATATTAGAGGGTAGTTGCAAATTAGTTTTTCAACTTTTCCACTATCTATGGATAATAAAGCCATAGTTAAATTTTCACTATAATATAATCCAGTGTTCTTACCTTCATAACCATTTATATATTTTGTGTCTGAACTAACTGGGAATAATAGATAATTTTCTCCCCATTGGCGAAGTCTGTTTTTTGTGTACTCAACCTCATACAATCCAGTATCTTCGGGTTGAGGGTTTTTTAAAAGTTGTTTTAATGATTTTTGTGAATTCCAGTTTATCCGATATTGATTGATTTTTCTAAAACAAGAGTCTAAAAGGAATAAATTCCATTGCTCATCCATTATGAAAAATCTGTTGTTTGTAATAGGAGTTATTTGGTCGATTCCTAACACTTCATTTGGGCCTCTTCCTTGGCTTAATTTTGAGGTTATATAATGTCCTTGGTTATCGTAAAACAGAATAGAACTAAGGGTTCTGTCTGAGAATCCAATTTTATCATTATAAATGAAAAACTCCCCTTCCATTGAAGATTCTTTCCCATCTAATTTTAGGGTATCTAGTTGTAATATTCCTGTTGCTTTTAGATTTTGACAAGATAAATTTTTAATAGTCTTGTAGTTTATTTTATGTTCATTTTTATATTC
>OGFY01001522.1_pt1 | contig 16549 bp, 14 predicted proteins | sample 1570951 | NCBI WGS metagenome assembly OGFY01 (sample SAMEA2581942, study PRJEB24529) | metagenome | biome: Human gut stool | place: China | collected 2011
AGGGCTACCTCCACCACAGGGTACTAAAGGGGGAAGCGGGATGAGCCTTCCAACGGACTACCTGTATACCCAGGACCGTGAGCTGTCCTGGCTGAAATTTAATGAACGTGTACTGGAAGAAGCGGAGAACCCGAAGGTGCCGCTGTGTGAGCGACTGACATTTGCATCGATCTATCAGAGCAATCTGGATGAATTCTTTATGGTGCGTGTCGGTTCGTTGGAGGATCAGAAGCTGTTAAGCCAGAAACTCCGGGAGAACAAGACAAATATGACAGCGGGAGAGCAGATCGAGGCAATCTTAAAACGAGTTGCAGAACTAAACGAAAGAAAGGATGCCGTCTATGCTTCCATTATGAAGGAGGTTGGTGAGAAGGGCGTTCATCTGACGGATTTTAAAGCACTTGCAAAATCAGAGAGCAAATATCTGGAAGAATATTTCATGAAAGAGATCGTACCGTTGTTATCGGTTATGATCGTTGGAAGAAAGCAGCCATTTCCGTTTTTGAAGGGACAGGAGATCTACGCGCTTGCTGTTCTTGGTACAAGGAATGGTAAGAAAAAAATAGGGATCATTCCATGCAGCAGTTCTGTATTTCCAAGACTGATCCGGATTCCGACGAAGGATGATACCTATATGCTGGTCGAGGAACTGATCCTGCATTTCCTGCCAAAGGTGTATAAGGACTATAAGGTTCTGGAAAAATCTGTGATCCGCGTAACGAGAAATGCGGATATTGATTTTAATGCAGTCTATGATGAAGATCTTGACTACAGAGATAAGATGGCACAGATCGTAAAGCTCAGAAAAAAGCTTGCACCGGTACGGCTGGAATTGTCCCGTGATATCAATGAAGATATGATAAAACAGGTATGTGAGTATGCAGAGATGGAAGAGCCACATGTATTCTTAAATCAGGCTCCGCTTGATCTTTCATTCCTGTTCCAGATCGAGGATATTCTGAGAAAAGATGCAAATCTGGTCTACCAGAGACGTGTACCGCAGCCATCTCCGATGTTAAAGAGCAATGAACATATCATACCACAGATTTTGGATCATGATGTTTTATTATCCTATCCGTATGAGAGCATTAAACCATTTCTGCAGATGCTTCAGGAGGCTGCCCGTGATCCGGAGGTTATCTCTATTCGTATGACACTTTACCGTCTGGCAAGAAACAGCAAGGTGGTAGAGGCACTGACCGAAGCTGCTGAAAATGGTAAACAGGTCGATGTACTGGTTGAATTAAAGGCGAGATTTGACGAGGCAAATAATATTGAGTGGAGCCGTACATTAGAGGATGCAGGCTGCCATGTCGTATATGGAATTGATGGATTAAAGGTTCATTCAAAGCTGTGTCTGATCACCAGAAAGGTCGGAGATGAGATTCAGTATATTACGCAGGTCGGAACCGGAAATTATAACGAAAAGACTTCCAGATTATATACGGATCTGTCGTTGATCACAGCAGATAAGAGAATTGGAGAAGAAGCAGCAAAGGTATTTCAGGCGATCCTGCTTGGTTCTGTAGTAGAAGATATGGAACATCTGCTGGTTGCACCAAAATGTCTCCAGAATAAGGTTCTTGCCATGATCGAGAATGAGATTCAGATCGCAAAGGAAGGAAAGCCCGCCTATATCGGAATCAAGATCAATTCACTGACGGATAAGAAGATCATAGATAAGCTGATCGATGCATCCAGAGCCGGAGTAAAGATCGACATGGTGATACGTGGCATTAACTGCTTAAGAAGTGGAATACCGGGCGATACCGATAATATTCATATTGTAAGTATTGTAGGACGTTTCCTGGAACACTCCAGAATCTATATTTTCGGAACGCATGACAGGGATAAGGTATATATCGCATCGGCTGATTTTATGACGAGAAATACACTTCGTCGTGTGGAGGTCGCAGCGCCGCTTTATGATGAGACGGTGAAGAATAAAGTCAGGAAGATGTTTGCAACGATGCTTCGCGATAATGTGAAAGCCAGAGAGCAGCAGCCGGATGGCAGTTATCAGAAACTGTCAATGGTGGGACCTGTCTTAAATTCACAGGAATATTTTTACGAGGAAGCATATATGGAAGCCGGAGATGCTTTTCATCAGCTTTTAAGAAAGCAGGATATGGATACGGAGAAGAAACAGACGGTGTAATTCAGACAAAGTCAGAAAATAGAACCTGACACAGGGGAAAATGTTATTGAAAGTTTACCTGTAAATAGATATACTATAAGTGGTAAAACAGGTTAAAAAGATAAGGAGTTTTAACACGATATGAAGCTTTCGATAACAGGATTATTTAAGCGGCATGTAAAGGAAGAAAAAAAGCCGCAGAATATAGATGCAGGTCAGGAAAAGAAACCGGCTTCCACAATTCAGACAGATACATGGAAGAAGCCATCATCAGATGGACTGGTGGATTATCATGCTGTAACCGGAGAAGGAACACCGGAGTATCAGGAACGGCAAAACAGTTTACAGCAGATGGAGGCATGGGCGAAAGAGAACCAGATTCCGGTCGGCAAGCGTACGGTGCCCGATTATTACTATGACAGTAAGATCGTACCGGGACGGGTTGTACTGATGGGACTCGGAAAAAATGTCCGTGGCAGTATGCAGTATATTTTAAATGAATTAAATCATAACGATGCATTTAAAGATTTTCATATCTATGTCAAAACAGCCAAAGATACAGAAGAGATTGTAAAGACCTATATCAGACAGAACGGATGGAGCCGTACAGAAGCGGTGACTCCGGATTCTGTCTATATGGAGTTGATCGAAACGGCACAGTTTCTTCTGACTGAGGTGTATTTAACGGCTGCATGGGTGAAGAAAGAAGGTCAGATGTACATTAATATCTGGCATGGAACCCCGCTTAAAAAGCTGGGACTTGCAAAGAATGCAAAAGGAAAGCATAAGAATGGCATTCAGCAGAGCAATTTCATTGATGCAGACTATCTGTTATATCCAAATGATTATACAAAAAAACATATGCTGGAATCCTATAAGGTTGCAGACCTGATGCCGGGTAAGGTCTTAAAGCTCGGTTATCCAAGAACCGGTGGTATGTTAGAGGCTGCGCAGAGTGACCAGACAGAATTGCGCAAGATGCTTGCACCGAACGGGGAGCACATTTATGCCTACATGCCAACCTGGAAGGATTACCTTAAGGTCGATCAGGTTGTTGCGGAATCAAAGGAGCTTCTGGATTATCTGGATGCAAATCTCCGAGAGGATCAGATCCTGTATGTAAATCTGCATCACAGAGTCAGCGATTCGCTGGATTACAGTCAGTTTAAGAGGATCCGCCAGTTTCCTCCGACAGTGGACAGCTATAAGCTGTTGGCATTGACGGATGCACTGATCACGGATTACTCCAGTGTATTCTATGATTATCTGGCACTTCGCCGGCAGATTGTTTTATATTGCGCTGACTATGAGCTGTATCGTAAGAAACGTGGCACTTATATGGATCTGATGGAGCTTCCTTTTGATAAGGCCGTAACACCGGAAGAGGTACTTGCGGCGATCAACCGTGGTAAGACCTATGATGATGAAGCAGCATATCAGGAGTTCTGTGCTTACGATTCTGTTGAGAATGCGCACAAGCTCTGCAGTTTATTCCTGGGAACCGAGGATGAAGTTGAAGTAGAAGCGATTCCGAAAAATAAGAAAAAGAAAGTAATGATCTATTCAGATGCACTGTCCGAGTGTACGGAGACACAGTGGCTTAGAAAAACAGCGGAAAACTGTGCCGGAAGTGATACGGTGGAATTATTTATTTCCTGCAATCAGGATATGGTCAATGAGAATAAGGATTCAGCATATCCGTTGCTGAATAAAGTTCCGGTTATCGGAACAACCGCTGATTATTTCCCAAGTGCGATGGGACATACAGCGAAGAAGCTTTACGAAAGTGGGAAGATTACGATAGGACAGGCAATGTCCGTATGGAAATATGATTATGCAGCAGCAGTCAGGCGTTTTCTGGGACGTGCTGCCTTTGATCTGGCAGTATTGCTTGATGTGACAGATCCGGAAAAACTTCTGGCATTGACATTTATGGATCAGCCAAATAAAATAATGATTATCAGTGACCTTATGTACAAAGAGATCACAGAAAATAATAATACATTCCTGAAGGATGCCTTACAGGTAAGTGCATCTTATATGAGGGCAGTATTTGTGAAGAATGAAGAGCAGTATGCATATATCAGTCAGATGATCGGGGATGCATGTCCGGTTTGTTATATGAAGGATGCAAAAGATCTGACACAGGCGATCAACGCTGCTGTGATGAGAGAAGGAGAATAATATGAAAAAGGTAATAACATATGGAACCTTTGATTTGCTGCATTACGGACATATCAATCTGTTACGGAGAGCAAAGGAATTGGGAGACTATCTGATCGTTGCACTTTCAACAGATGAATTTAACTGGAATCAGAAGCATAAGAAATGTTATTTTTCTTATGAGGAAAGAAAGCAGTTATTAGGGGCGATCCGTTATGTTGACCTTGTCATTCCGGAGGAATGCTGGGAACAGAAATCAGAAGATATCAAAGAATTTAAGATTGATACCTTTGTTATGGGAAATGACTGGGAAGGGAAGTTTGATTTTCTGAAAGACTATTGTGATGTCGTGTATCTTCCAAGAACACCGGACATTTCAACCACCCAGATTAAAGATGATCTTGGAAAATAAAAGGATGGTAGCGGAAAATGAAGTTTCATCTGCCTTGGAAACGGGAACAGGAAAAGAAAGAATATACATTGATCTATGATGGAAATGGCGGCAGACAGAACGGTGAACGTTTTGTCCGCCGTTCATTTTGGCTTCCGGACGGGGGCTTCGGGAAAGAAAAAAAGTTTGTTTCAAATACTGATGGTGGGGATTTGACTGTTGAAACAGTATTTTCCAATTCCAATCTGAAGTGCATCGGTTATTATGCCAGAAAGCGTACAGAAGAAGGCTGGATATGGTATGGAACGGATCATAACTGGCACGATTCCTTTTATGACGGCACGGTTTGCAAGCAGTTGATACCGATCGCAGCATCGGTAGAATCTTTGTATGAAGCTGCGGATGATGAGATCTATCTGGTTGCACAGTGGGAGGATGAACATGGAATCCGCAGAAACTGTGGATATGAGATATTCTCGAAAAAACTGATGGCACATGCATTTGGCGGTATGGATGGTACAACCTATCATAATACGGCAGAGGCATTTGAACATGGGAAAAAGGAAGGCTATCAGTCGTTTGAGATCGATCTTTCCTATACGGAGGATGACCGTCTGGTATTGTGTCATGGCTGGACAGAGAATAATTGTAAGTGCACCGGGGTTTCATATAAGCCGGAATTTGCGCATATGACATATGAACAGGCAATGCAGATACCGATCCACGGACATTCGATCATGGACGCGAGACAGTTCTATGAAAAAGTAAAGAATGAACCTGCCTATACATTTGAAATTGATTTCCATAATATAAAAAAAGGGAACGAGAAACGGGTTGCCGCTATGCTGGAGGATTTCCGGCAGGATGAAGGTCTGCTCGATCGTCTGCTGATGCAGGTATACAGCCAGCCGATGTATGAGCAGATCGACTCCGTATATCATTTTGTAAATTATATGTATCTGGTTGGATTAAATATCGATAAGCTGGATGCGATCCTCACTTATTGTCTGGATCATGGAATATGCAGTGTTGCAATGCGGACGAATTTTGTAACAAAGGAAAATGTCCGTAAGGTACATGATGCCGGACTGTATGCATTTTGTTATACGGTTTCAGATGATGCTGTTTATGCTAATTATCTATTCCAGCTTGGTGTGGATATGATCTGTACAGATTTTGTAACGGAAAAAGCACTGGAAGCAACGAAGGAAACATTTGGCAGATATCCGTTTATGGTGTGGTACAACAGCAACCATAAGGAAGCGGTCAGTCACTATCCGGAGACAGTCGATGGAACCGGGAATGTAGGAACACTTACCCGGTTGAAGAGTGGAAATCTGGAATACAGGGACAAGACGATCTGGGAACATACCGGAGATCAGACACTGCGGGCATGCGGATACGAAGTATCGGGAAAACGATTTGCCGGATGGAAACTGCGCATATCCATTGAAGGAAAAAATTTGTGGTATTAGTCGAATGGATTATTACATTCAGCGAACGAATATATGGTTAGAAAGCGCATTCAGGCACGTATTTTCAAGGATGGAGATGTGCTCCCGGATTTCGATGTCAGGAAGAATATGAAAGTAATTATGGTAGCAGTATGGGAGAATCTTGATTGATCCTCCCATATTTTAAATAAGTTTATATGCTTATCAGTTATTCTATTTGCCTGTGCCTGCTGTCAGGGGGGATAGAAAACACGTTTCATTTCCTATTCTGCCCGCACGCCTATTTGCCGTCAGCCGCCCTAACTTACCCTTACGGGTTCAGACAAGGGCTTTGTGCCGGCAGCTGGTGCAGGCATCATAACGGAAATTACACTTTATGTTTTCTATCCACCCTGACAGCAGACGCAGGCGAATGGAATGTCGGATAACAAAAATAGATGAAAGGATTAAAAATAAATATGAAGATAGTATTTTTAGATCGTAAGACGATAGGAGAAGACATTAACTTGACGGGCTTTGAGGCTTTGGGAGAAGTTGTAACATATGAGATGTCACAGCCGGAAGAAGTTCCGGAGCGGGCGAAGGATGCAGATGTTATCATTGTGAATAAAGTCCCGGTAAATGAGCAGACGGTTGGAACGGCTCAGAATCTGAAGCTGGTTTGTGTAGCGGCAACCGGAACAAACAATCTGGATAAGAACTATCTGGATAAACGGGGAATTGAATGGAGAAATGCAGCCGGATATTCCACTACGATCGTTGCACAGCATACATTTGCCATGCTTTTTTATCTGCTTGAAAAACTTCGGTATTATGATGATTATGTAAAGAATGGCTCTTACCAGAAAAATGATGTATTTACCTGGTTTGGCGAGCCGTTTACAGAGCTTGCCGGAAAGACATGGGGCATCATCGGACTTGGAGCGATCGGAAGGAAGGTAGCAGATATAGCAAAGGCATTTGGTGCCCATGTGATCTATTATTCAGCATCTGGCAGACCGTCACAGGAGGGTTATGAGCAGGTTGATCTGGATACACTTCTTCGGACTTCTGATGTCATATCGGTTCATGCGCCATTAAATGAATATACCGGGAATCTGATGGATAAAGCGGCATTTGTAAAGATGAAAAAGGATGCGATTTTCCTGAACCTTGGACGTGGACCGATCGTAGTAGAAGAAGATCTTGCAGAAGCCTTGAAGCAGGGCACGATCGCAGCCGCAGGTTTAGATGTCCTTCGGACGGAACCGATACAGCCGGACAATCCGCTGCTTTCTATAAAGGACAGCCATAAACTGCTCATTACGCCGCATATCGCATGGGCAAGTACTGAAGCCCGCACCCGCCTGATGCAGATTGTCCTTGACCATGTAAAGGGTTTTGCTGAGAAGAGATAGCATTAATACAAAAAACGTTTGGATAGCTTAATATGCGGAAGATGAATGTGATACCCGGAATCGTCATTGAACTGAACGCATATATGGGTATAAATGTTATGAGATTAACCTGATACCCGGAATTGTCATTGGCCTGAACGCATATACGGGTATAAATGTTATGAGATTAATCTGATACCCGGAAATTATTAAGAAGATGGGTATAGTGTAAAATAAAATGATTTCATACCCATAAATAAAATGATTTCAGGGTATGGATGCTTACTATGGGCTATAATACCCGAAAGTAAGGTAGAGATAAGGGTATAGATTATTAAAATAAAAGCAGATACCCCAAAAACAAAATTTGATGTGGTATGAAGTGTTGCAAAGTGACTTGATACCCATTAACTATATGAAGCGGGGGGAAAGAATTAGTATAGTGCAGAAAAATAAAATAGAGGACCCTGAGATATATATTCACTATTATGAAGCAAGCCTATCTGAATGTCGGTCCTTAGCGATCTGCGAAAGCAGGAGCTTAGTACCGCTACATGAAGATAGAACGAAAGTGTCTTGCGTAATAATATGTGAATTAGATCTCAGGGTCCTCTATTTTATTTTAACAATTTATTCAAAAGGCTGCTTATTATGACGGCTGAAGAAATCACGCGTTTCCCTTGCAACCACACCGCTTAAAGCAAAGATGGCGATCATATTAGGAATAGCCATCAGTCCGTTGAAGATATCGGCGATCGTCCATACAGCAGAAACTGTCATGTAAGGTCCGATAAATACAGCAAGAATGTATAACCATCTGTAGATCATGATGGATTTCTTTTTGCCGCCGGATAAGTATTCCAGACAACGCTCAGAATAATAATCCCATCCAAGGATCGTCGTAAATGCAAAGAATACCAGACAGAGCATTAACAGGAAGCTTGATATCGTTGCAGGAATCGGAAGTCCCTCGTTAAAAGCATATGTGGTAACCTGAACACCCTGTAAACCTTCCACTTTCCATGCACCGGTAAGAACAATGGAAAGACCTGTCATTGTACAGATAATGATGGTATCGATGAAAGTACCTGTCATGGATACAAGACCCTGACGAACCGGTTCCTTTGTCTGGGCAGCGGCTGCTGCGATAGGAGCAGAACCAAGACCTGCTTCATTTGAGAAGATACCACGTGCTACACCTTTCTGCATAGCAACGATAAATGAACCGGCGACACCACCTGCAACAGCAGAAGGCTTGAATGCGCTCTTTACAATGATAACAACAGCCTCAGGAATCTTAGTGATGTTACAGATCAGTAACATCACACATATAACAATATAGATAACAGCCATAAATGGAACGATGATCTGGGATACGCTTGCGATACGCTTCAGTCCGCCGATCAGAACGAGTGCAACACATACACTTAAGATCAGGGAAGCGATAACAACGGTCCATGAATAAGTACCAATCCCTGGAATATTAATCGTCCACTGCATGTCAGGATCAAAGAATGAATTAACAGCGGAAGAGATACCATTTACCTGAGAGAAGGTTCCGATACCGAACAGACCTACACAGATACCAAAGAAAGCAAATATTTTTGCAAGCCATTTCCATTTTGAGCCCATACCTCTTTCGATATAGTAGAATGGTCCGCCAAGTGCATGGTTGTCCTTGTCAACGACACGATATTTGACAGCCAGAAGACCTTCTGCATATTTGGTTGCCATTCCGAAGAATGCAGCAAGTACCATCCAGAATAATGCTCCCGGTCCACCGGCTCCGATCGCAGTTGCTACACCAACGATATTACCGGTTCCGATCGTAGCGGAAAGAGCAGTACACAGTGCACCAAAGGAAGTAACCTCGCCTTCGCCTTCTTCTTCGTTTTTGATCATCCATTTGAGTGCTAATGGCAGTTTGCGGATCTGAAGAACGCCCATCCGGATTGTGAGAAGAATTCCACCGACCATAATAAGGACCATACGTGGAGGACCCCAAACAAAATAATCGATTTTTGTTAAGATTTCATTTACAGTTGCCCACATGATTTTCTCCTTTTCATTTTTGTATTGTGGTGATGTGTTATTCTGATAAATTATATGAATAAAATAAAGAATTATATTATGAAAAAATCAAATATTTATAAAAATAACACAATATTTTAATATAATACATACTTTTCTACGCTAATGCAACAGAATTTGCTTAATTTTGTGAAAAAATAGCGGTAAAAACAGCAAAAATTACAAGAAGAAGACTATTTTTTTGACTTGCGGAGTTGGGGAGCCGATAATAAAATTACTATAGAAATAAAAATGCCGGATAATATTAGATACGGTTCATAGGAAAAATGTCGTGTAATATAAGATAGGTTTCATATAAAATGCGCTGCATGATATGGATACATATTAACAGACTGCGTTGCAAAACGGTAAATGTTTAAATAGAAAAATACAGGAATTTACAGGAAAGGATATAATTGCAGAATGAATCAGAAATTAACTATCAGGGAATGGCTGCCGCTCATCGGAATGACGGTAGCGGCATTTATATTTAATACATCGGAATTCATGCCAATCGGTCTTCTGACTGATATAGCAGATGATTTTCGGGTCACGGAGGCAAAAGCGGGGATGCTGATCTCAGCATATTCATGGGCGGTTATGCTGTTATCACTGCCACTCATGCTGCTTGCATCAAGGATCAGCTTCCGAAAGCTGCTGCTGGGAACGATTGCATTATTTGGAATCGGTCAGATATTATCAGCGGTTGCAACCGGATATGCGATGCTGATGGCGGCAAGGATCATAGTTGCCTGTGCACATGCGGTCTTCTGGTCGATCGCATCACCGGCAGCAGTTAAGATCGTGCCGGAGAAGTTCAGGTCGTTTGCGATGAGTATGGTAGTAACCGGTACATCCATTGCGATGATATTTGGACTTCCGCTTGGAAGGATCGTTGGATTATATGTAGGATGGAGAATGACATTTTTCTGTGTTGCGGTTGTTGCATTTCTTGTTCTTATCTATATGGCATTTGTATTCCCGAAGGTTGAAGGGGGTACATCCTTTAAGATGAAAGAACTGCCGGCGATATTGAAGAACCCGGTTATGCTTGGGATCATATTAATGTCGTTCTTAGTTGCGGGTGCATACTATACAGGCTACAGCTATATTGAGCCGTTTTTGAAGCAGGTTGCAATGTTTAAGGATAATCTTGTTACTATAACTTTAATGTTGTTTGGAGCGACCGGAATTCTTGGAAGTTTTCTGTTCTCCTGTGTATATGACAAACACAGATATCATTTTATCCGTGCATCGATCACACTGATTGCTGTTGTCATGCTTTGCCTGAAACCGGCATCGAAATTTACGTGGACAATGATATTGATCTGTATGCTGTGGGGTATGGCTGTAACGGCATTTAACGTTACTTTCCAGTCAGAGACAATCAAAGCGGTTCCGGAGGAAGCCTCCGCTGTTGCCATGTCGATGTTCTCAGGAATCTATAATCTGGGAATTGGATGTGGCACCTGGATCGGTGGACTGGTATGTACACATGCATCGATGGGGTATATCGGATTTGCAGGGGGGATCATGGCAGTTATAGCAATCCTGTATTGCAGCTTTATACTGATCCCACAGATGAAGAGAAAGTAGATAAATACTTGTATAGAATGCGAAACTATAAACTGTGATGATCAGTTGGAAAAGGCATGGTTAATAATCTCTAAAAAAAATATAAATTTATCGTTGACATGAGTAATCCCCGGTGCTATACTCATGGACATAGCAAAGGCGCTACGAAATATTCGTAGTGCCTTTTTCTTTTATCGGGAGGCATAAGTTCCCCGGTACAGGACAAAGAAAAACCTGATATCCGGCTATACGCGCGGACCGGATGAGGGGAAAAATGAAGTAAAATGCGATGCAATGGGGCGTCTGTTAAGGATAAGTCTCCTTGTATCGCATTTTTGAGTTTTAGGAGGTAAGAACTATGACAAGTGAAATTTTAGATGCAATTTCTGGTGAAGTGTACGGTGTCTGGTTCCTGATCGGAGCGGCATTGGTATTCTGGATGCAGGCAGGATTTGCGATGGTAGAGACAGGATTTACCAGAGCAAAGAATGCCGGAAACATTCTGATGAAAAACCTGATGGACTTCTGTATTGGTACAGTTGTATTTATCCTTCTTGGTTTTGGACTCTTACTTGGTGAAGACATGGTTGGTTTGATCGGTAAACCGGGATTTGACATATTTACTGATTATGCAAATTTTGACTGGTCCAACTTCGTATTTAACTTAGTATTCTGTGCAACAACAGCGACAATCGTATCCGGCGCAATGGCAGAACGTACAAAATTCATTTCTTATTGTGTATATTCAGCAATTATCTCAGCAGTTATTTATCCGATTGAGGCACACTGGACATGGGGCGGCGGCTGGTTGGCTCAGATGGGCTTCCATGATTTTGCCGGTTCTAACTGTATTCATATGGTTGGTGGTATCTGTGCATTGATCGGTGCAGCAATCCTTGGACCACGTATTGGTAAGTTCAAGAAGCAGAAGGATGGAAGCATCAAGGTTGGTGCATTCCCAGGACATAACTTGGCACTTGGTGCACTTGGTACCCTTTTTCCCTGTTCCCGCTTCTACGGATTTAATGGTGCAGCCGCAACATCAGTTCCGCAGCTTGGTGCGATCTTCACAACAACAACGATTGCTCCTTCCGTTGCAACAGTCGTATGTATGATCTTTACATGGATCCGTTATGGTAAGCCGGATGTATCTATGTGTCTGAATGCATCTCTGGCAGGTCTGGTAGCGATCACAGCACCATGTGATGTTGCAGATGCGACTGGCGCAATTGTCATCGGTGCGGTATCCGGTGTACTCGTAGTATTTGGTGTATGGCTGCTTGATAACAAACTCCGTGTCGATGATCCGGTTGGTGCCGTAGCCGTTCACATGATGAATGGTATCTGGGGTACGATCGCAGTTGGACTTTTCGCAACAGACAGTACACCTACCTATTCTCTTGCAGATGCAAATGGTGACAAATTACTTGGTCTTTTCTATGGTGGTGGATTCAAGCTCCTTGGTATTCAGTTGACAGGTATGCTTGCAACAGCCGCATGGACAGCCGTTACAATTACAATCACATTCCTGATTATCAAGAAGATCTTCGGTCTGCGTGTATCCGCAGAGGAGGAAATCACAGGTCTGGATGCAACCGAGCATGGCTTGGAGACAGCTTATGCAGGATTCATGACATATGGCGATCACATCAGCAGCGATGGCACGACAACGGTATCAACTCCTGCGATTCCGGAGAATGCAGTCCCTGAGGATGAGGCAGTTCCGGTTCAGGTTATGAGTGGTGGCACAGGTGTTGCTTCGGATGTCAAGCTTACAAAGATTTCTATCATATGTAAGCAGAATAAGTTTGAGGATCTGAAGAATGCTTTGAATGATGCCGGTGTAACAGGTATCACAGTCACTCAGGTACTTGGATGTGGTGCCCAGAAGGGTCAGACAAAGTACTACCGTGGTGTTAAGATGGATATGACATTGCTTCCAAAGGTAAAGGTGGAAGTCGTTGTCAGCAAAGTTCCGGTTGCTACCGTTGTAAAGGCAGCAAAGAAGGCGCTTTATACTGGTAGCATCGGTGATGGCAAGATCTTTGTCTATGGTGTTGAGAATGTAATCAAGGTTCGTACCGGAGAAGAAGGCTACGATGCTTTGCAGGGAGAAAACTAAATCATTTCCTTACATATAAAGAAAGGCGGTCTGTATGTTATGTGCAGACCGCTTTTTGCTATAAGGTTTCACCGGATACAAGATGATTCAGGAAACATGAACCCTTTGCTGAATCCATGCATTGTAGATTTTGAATGGCTTTTCGAACAGTGGCTGTGCAAGTATGATCACGAGAATTATCGCGATGATAAGCCATAAAATATTTGCCCATCCATGAAAATGCTGATACAGGAACGGATATGTCTCCACGTATTCCAGATAGAAGAGAACCGGACGATGGAAGAAATAAATCGACATGGATTCTTTTCCGAGAGCATCTAAATGGAATATCTTATGCCTTGGGATGATACTTAAAATACATACACCAATAATAAATGTGATCATATATGCGGATAGCCGGAATAAAATACCGACCTCACCAGCATCGTCCAACAGGGCTTCATATGAACTTCTGCCGGTGAAGAAGCGGCGGAAGATGTAAAAACTGTCAATATTTAAACGGCAAATAATAAAAAATGCAAGGACGGTCACCGGTGCAAGAATCTGCATAACCGGACGGTGAAGCTGGTATTCTAATTTGTTCACATTGCACATCCACCCGAGCACAAACCATGGGAAGAATACAAGACACCGGGAAAAAGCAAATACATCCCCGATTCCGTTGTCATAGCCAGCCAGAAGTGCAGCCAAAACTGCGATGGCTAAGATTTTGCGCTTATCGACATGGCGAAGCAGATAGGCACATGTATAGAATACACACATGGCGAAAAGGTACCACGGAACGCCGTCGGTTTTCACAAGTGAAAATGTAAGTCCGGGACTGGTCAGCCGTTGGAATGGAAAGATCAGCAGCTTCAACAGGACATACAGACCTGCAAAATTCGCAAGTTTTTTGCAGAAGCGTTCCTTTGTTTTGATTGCATGCTCGCACATAAGACCACTTGCAAACACAAATAAAGGCATGTGAAAGCTGTAAATAAATAAAAATAAAGATTTGCACATATTGGAATGGTAGTCAATTCCGCTCTCTAAAAAATGCCCGGCGACAACACAGATAATCAAAAATCCTTTTACATTGTCCAGCCAGATGTTCCGTTTTTGCGTAGACATAGAAAGAACTCATTTTCTTATAATAAATAATATGCTATAAAAGCCGTCGTTTATAGTAGTCTTGTCGGGGACAAAAGTCAATAGAAATTCATTGTGCAAAATGTCCTCTTTTTTTCTTGAAAGCGCAAATCCATTGGTAAATACTTAAGAAAATGCTAAAAAGCCTTGCAAATTCAAGGAAAGTGGCGTAATATCATGTCAACAAATGAAATAAAAGACAACATAGTGATACTGAAAAATATACATACAAATTTTACGGAGGAATGGATTATGGCAGTAAAGAAAGCAACAGTTGATGCAACTATGGCAAAGGTAGAAGCAGCAAAGGCAGCAGCACCTGCAAAGGAAGAAGCAAAGAAGGCAGCAGCTCCAGCAAAGAAGGCAGCACCTGCAAAGGCAGCAGCTCCAGCTAAGAAGGAAGAGCCAGCAAAGAAAGCAGCAGCTCCAGCTAAGAAAGCAGAGCCAGCAAAGAAGTCAGCAGCTCCAGCTAAGAAAGCACCTGCAAAGAAAGCAGCTCCAGCTAAGGCAACCGCTCCTAAGGCAGTAAAGCTTTTTGTTGAGTATCAGGGTGGTCAGGTTTCCACAGAAGATATCGCAGCAAAGGCAGCAGAGGCAAGTGGAAAGAAAGCAATCAAGGAGTTGAACGTATACTATCAGCCAGACACAAATATGGTATACTATACAGCAGATGGAACAGAGGGTTCTTTCTCATTATAATTTGTATTCCCAAAACCTTTCATAAAAAAGAAGCACTCGATGAAATTGATCGAGTGCTTCTTTTTTATTAAGACGAAGGGTGTTAAATTCCCTTCGCTTTTGCAGTGCAGGCTTTCATGGCGTCCATGACAGCCCCGCGGAATCCTTTTTCTTCTAAGACACGAACCGCTTCGATAGTGGTTCCGGCAGGAGAGCATACCATATCTTTGAGTTCTGCAGGGTGCTTTCCAGTCTCTAAAACCATCTTTGCACTTCCGAGTACCGCCTGGGCTGCGAATTTATATGCCTGTGCCCGTGGCATACCATCGGCTACTGCTGCATCAGCCATCGCTTCGATAAACAGAAATACATAAGCTGGCGAACTGCCGCTGACAGAGACAACAGCATCCATCAGGGATTCAGGGATTGCCTCGGCAAGTCCAAAGCTACTCAGTAATTTCAATACATATGCAAATTCATCTTCTGTGACAAGGTTGTTCTTGCAGACACCTGTGATGCCTTCTCCGACAAGGGCTGGTGTATTTGGCATGGTACGAACGATCTTTACATCACCAAGCCGCTCTCCAAGCCAAGCCAGTGTCTTGCCCGGTGCGATCGTAACGATGATCTGACCGGCAGGAAGTGTTGGCTGGATCTCTGAGATCACCGTCTCGTAATACTGAGGTTTTACGGATAAGAATAATACGTCTGCCTGTGTGGATACTTCCGTATTCGATGCAGTTGTACAGATACTAAGGGTTTCCTTTGCTTTCTCACGTGCAGCTTCCGATGCATCTGCTGCGATGATTTCCGAAGCATCGATTCCGGCGTGTGCCTTCAATCCGCCGATAATGGCGCTTGCCATATTTCCACAACCAATAAATCCAACTTTGTATTTCATGCTTGTTCATCCTTTCTGTTTTTGCATGTCTGATTATTCAAAAGCCATGCGTGCCTGTAATCCAAAATCCGGTCGGTCGGTGATGATACCATCGACACCTTTGCGGATAAGTTTGCTCATTTTTGCAATATCGTTGACTGTCCATGCATAAACTTCTTTGCGATGCAGATGCATGCGCAGGAGAAATTCCCGTGTCACGAACTGGAAATGCGGGGAGATAAAATCTGCCTTGCATACATGTAACCGGTGAAGCGGAAAATATTCGTTTAACCGGTGGACAACCGTGTTACGTGGTGTCCCAATCAGCAACCCCGCTTTGATGTTCGGATCAATCTCCTTGATACGAAGTACCGAGCGGTCAATAAATGACTTCATCATATAATCGGAGTAATCATAATAGCGTTCCACCAGATCAATGATTTTCTGTTCATATCCAGTTTCTTTTAACTCGATATCCAGCTTGATTTTTCCGCGGCACAGCTCCAATACTTCCTGTAAAAGCGGAACCCGGTAACCGTGTGTGCCGGTGATTCTACAGATTTCGTCATAGGTAA
>OGFY01001525.1_pt1 | contig 16520 bp, 13 predicted proteins | sample 1570951 | NCBI WGS metagenome assembly OGFY01 (sample SAMEA2581942, study PRJEB24529) | metagenome | biome: Human gut stool | place: China | collected 2011
TTGCATCCGAAGTAGTTGTTCACCGCATTACTCAGGTAGGTCGTATTCGTGCCGAAAACAAAAGAATACTTATATCACTATAAATCAACAATGTAACTACCAAATAAAAAACTACTCTGTCTATTGGTTATCTATAGAAGGTCTAAATAAATTTTTATATATTATCAACGGAGGACAGTTTGCACGAATAATTACATTTATTGAAGATAGGAAAGGTTTTCTATTATTTCAAAATGCACCTTAATAGTGCAAAATAAGCAAATATATGTACAGCAAGAGTGTGCAGATAAAAGGGGGGCCGATTTAAGCCGCCGTACCGTTATGTATCAAATGCAGAGCCTCTCTTTCAGGGATATCTCCAACTGTTTCACCGTATTTCCATCAATACTTATTCTTTATCAGATATCCTGCAACACAAAGTCGAATTGCCGAAAGATTTCCGCCCCTTGGTATATTTTACTAATTATTTAAAGAGAGGTTATTATCCTTTCGTTTTGGAAGATGATTTCGATGTGCGATTGCAACAGATTATCAACCATACTTTGGAATCTGAAATTGCCGCCATATTGAGCGCCAGCCGTAATAATATTGAAGATTATAGCCTGTACATTGAAGAAGCCGGATAAATGAATGTCATACCCTTGTGGCAATTAGGTTTGGGTTATTAAAAAGCCGGTCAATGAGGAATTTCAGTAACAAATGCCCATTGGTGAACTGTACCTGTCGTTATAAAGGGAAAGCGGCATGAAGCTTCCCCAGGGTAAGATTTCTTATTCCGGAAGGTTCCTGAAAAAAGCGATGGAACTGATATACAATTCCAAACGTGTCATGTTGTAATCCATTGTGTATCTCCCAGCTGATAGGCGTACCATAAAATAGGGGTGTGAATGCCTTTATTCCGTATCTTACATATCCTCCAATGAGTAGCCTGTATATTCTATCTGATATCTTTTTAACTCGCCTATAAGTTTTTGGGATTTTTCTTTCAAGACCGGCATAGATATTTTATTCCGGTTAATCTTTACCTCTGCTATCCGGGCTGTACGGTCAATACGGTTTACAGCTACGATATCAATTTCATTTTCTCCTTTTGAATCCCACCAGTTTCCTATAATCGTGAAACGCTCCTCTTCCCATAACTTTTGTTGGAAATATCGCTCCAATACCAAACCGGAATAAACATCATATCCTTTCTTTACAATATCCAATAATAAATCCGACCGGTGATTCTCCACCAAATCAAGGTTAGGATAGATAAAGCGGAACCAGAACTGCAGAAAATTGTCATTCAGCTTGTACTTGACTCCCTTGCTCCGTTCAGACGCAAAGATGGGACGCATCTTCTTCAAAAGGGTATAATTGATTTCAAGGTTGCGCAGATAGGCACTTGTGGTGATACCTAAAACTGAGTCGATCTCACCGGATGTATTTTTCCCGTCAGCTATCAAGCTCAAGATAGAATAATAAACGGCTCCCTCTTTTCTAAATTCCATATTGATCAAATCATTCCCTTCTGTAAGAAAAGGCATGTATTCATTGGTAAAGCAAGTAAGCATTCGTTCTTTCTTGAAAGCACCTTCGTCCATCAATGTTTCTATATATTTTGCTACCCCACCGGTCAGCATATAAAGACAAAGTAAATCCGCCGGAGTATAAGCAGGATGATAATGCCTTAGAATCTGTTTCTGTGTTGCTATGCTGAACGGCTGCAAGTCCAGACGCTTGGTCATCCGTCCATACATGGCCGATTTTTTATCCTCAAACAGTTCTTTCATCAGTGAATAAATGGAGCCGCAAGTAATGAAGTTTATTTTCATATCCGACTTGTATTTATCCCATAATTCTTGCATGTCGGCAAAAATACTCTTGCGTACATAAAAGAACTCCTGTACTTCATCTATCACTAGATTCAGCTGGTTCTGAGTGGCATACGAAAAAAGAATATCCAAAATATCACGCATAGAACGTACCGAGCCATAAACGGATATACCAAGTTCCCTCTGTATCTGTCTTTGTATAGAACTGCAGAAGGTAGCTTCCGCCTCGTTTTTCGCCAATATATAAAGGCATTGCCTACCTTGAAAATTCCGTCTTATCAGACTGGTTTTGCCGATGCGGCGTCTGCCCATGACTATGGTGAACCGTGCCGATGATGCGGACAATTCTTCCTCTCTTCTGAGAATTTCTAATTCTTTTTCTCTGCCAAAGAAATTCATATATTGTTAACATTTAGCTGTTTATAAAAATAATAACGGTTATAATAACCATGGTTATTTTTGCAAATATACTTTTGTTTATTTGGAGCAGCAAGAATTGTGATATAATTTATCTGAAAAAAAAGCTGAAAAGAATTATCGGACCTGATAAACTGGAAGAAGAAGCTATCCGGAATCTCATTTTCATCTGTATGAAGCAACAATGTATCCTGAGAATGGAAAGGCTGGGAGGATTATTGTTACATAGTCTGAAAAATATAAATCTTTCATACCGATCATAAATCAGGCTCAAAACATTGATGATTATCTGTTTATTAGCATGTCGGGATTCTGAGATTCTCTTAATCTTGAATGGCTCAGCGATAAAAGCCGGTTGTTTCTTTCTTCCTTTCATCTACCGTCGAAACACCCTGCCGATAGGCGTTCCGGCTATGAAGGGACATCCTGTCATTGCCTTTTCATTCTCCTTTCCTACCGTTCTTTCACACCTTTCCGTAAAAGGGTACAAACATACGGCTGAAACGGGAGTGAGAGGAAGTAATTTCAACCTTAACCAGCTGATCGTCTGTATGTCTTAAATAAAATGACAGGATGAATGGAGAAGGAAGCATATCGGCTTAACAAGGAAGTAATGCGATGAACAAGCTTGGCTGGCACACGGAACACGATAGGCCTGTACGCAGAACACGGCAACTTTGTACACGGAACATGCTGACGTTTTTTTTAAACGTATTGTTGTTTTTTAAAAACCTGAAGATGTATATTTAAAACCTGAAGGTATATTTTAAAAACATGTCGGCTTATTCAACAATAAACATTAGTAACGTGCAAGCCTCAACATTAGTAACGTATGAACCGTAACGTTAGTAATGTGTAGGCCTGTACGTATATATTGTATCAAGTTTCACCATATCTTGTACCAAGTTTCATTGAACTTTGCACCAAGATCTGCCATATTTCCGCCCCCTCTTGACAAACGCCTTTTTATGTTGTATATTTGTAGTTTGCCAAACTTAAAAAAGTAACTCATGAATGTATTCGCTACTCTCAAAACAGTCTTCTTCGGAAGCAAATTCCTGTCAAGCCCTGTTCCTATTGACGGAACACCGCGTCGTGATCTCGTATCCGCTCTCAACGGGCTGATGCCGCTTTGCCGGACTATACCCGGCGTGCGTCTGGCGCTGGATATCCGCGAGGGCCAAGTAGTTCTGGCATTGAACTGGACTCCGCGCACCGACGGGAATGCTTCCACGGGCAGTTACCACTACATCGTGTCGGACGAAGAAGGAGTAAGAGAGATGGCCGACTCACAGGTTCTTCTCACTGAAAACGGTAAGGATAACCTGCCGGGGAGTATGGACGATTCTCGGATACATCCGATAGTCTCAACTGAAAAAACAGAGAAGGATTCCGCTCACTTGAAAAAAGATGTTCAGAAAAAAGCAGGACCAACCTCCCCAGAAGATACTGGCAAGAAAGCGAAATCACATACCCTGATGCAGGAAGTGACCGCTTTCCTCACCTCCCGCTACCGCTTCCGGTTCAATGTGCTTACTGAAGAAACTGAAGTGGCAAGTGTAGAAAACAACATTCCCGATACTCATCTGCGTTACACCAAGGTGGACGAACGATGGATGAACTCACTAAGTCTGGAGGCTATTGAAACGGGCATAGACTGTTGGGACAGGGACATTCAACGCTTTGTGCGCTCACGCCGCATCAGTGAATACCATCCCTTTACTGCCTATTTTGAGCAGCTTCCCGAATGGGACGGCACGGACCGGGTGTCCGCGTTGGCACGCAGGGTGTCCGACGACCCGATATGGGTGAACGGTTTCCACCGTTGGATGCTGGGACTCTCCGCTCAATGGATGCAGCTCAATCCGGATAACAACCGCGCCAACAGTGTGGCTCCCCTGCTGGTGAGCAGCCGCCAGGGATTGGGGAAAAGTACGTTCTGCCGTCTGCTGATGCCCGATACGCTGAAATCCTACTACACGGAAAGTTATGACCTAAGTTCCCCGGCATCCGCCGAAGCCAAGCTGGCCGCCTACGGATTAATCAACTTGGATGAATTCGACAAACTAGGTGCATCCAAAATGCCTTTGCTGAAGAACTTGATGCAAGCCTCCGCACTGAATATCCGCAAGGCTTACAAACACAGCGCTTCATCGCTTCCCCGTATTGCCTCGTTCATCGGCACCAGCAACCGGGAGGATTTGCTGGTAGACCGCACCGGCTCACGCCGCTTTCTTTGCGTCAGTCTGAAACATGCCATAGACTGCACCACGTCCGTAGAGCATAAGCAATTGTACGCCCAGCTTAAAACAGAACTTCTATCCGGTGAACGAAGCTGGTTCAATAAAGAAGAGGAACAGACTATACAGCAACATAATGCCCTATTCTACAAGCATGTACCCGAAGAAGAGGTGTTCCGCCTTTGCTTTCGCTTTGCTACAGAAGAGGACAATCCGCAGGAAGTGCTTAGCCTCTCCGCCACCCAGCTGTTTGAACGTATGAAGGCAGCCCATCCTTCGATCATGAGAGGGATGACCGCTTACAGCCTGAGCCGCATCCTGCCCCAGCTGGGCGAACGGGTACATACCACCAAAGGAAATGTATACCGGGTGGTAGAATGTTAACTTTCAATTAATTGAGAATTTATCTATGGAAATGAGATTCCCGGTATGGAAGTCGATTAGACGCATTCACACTCTCAAGCATATATTGTCAAGAAGTGTGAATGCCCTTTTCTAGTATATGAATGGGTCATCCGGCATCATAATGAGCGCTGCATACCAAACGTATTTTGTATTTCACCGTACTCCCCGCCTGTAAAAATTTGGATGAGGTTTTAAATCCGAATGCATATATGCTTCCGTTATGATCATATACATACCGTTTCTCAATATCCAATAACGGGTCTCCGTTTCTTAATCCCTCTATGGTTTCATTCAGTTCATCCAGTGATGATCCGCTGAACGTCTTATGCAATACTTTTGCCTCCTCTTCAGTCGGAAGATGCCATCCGTCTGCTTCCTCCTCCTGTATGATATTCCGCACATCGGAAGCGAATCCACTCCACTCATCCAGACTCATCAACAAAATATCCGCCCCTGTGGAACTTGCATTCTCTATGCCAGCTACAATACCGCCGTTCCAGATACCGCCAATTTCGGGTAGCCCGGAAAGATCCGGATTAATGGGAGGCGGCTCACTACCGCCATTACCTTCATCAGCACCGCCAAAATTGAATTTGATGTCTACCGGAGCCTTCCATTCACCTGATATCAAACTGCCCCCTACCGTGACATCACCCGAATAGCTACCCCCGATATTCAATGGCACGTTCGCTTCCGGCTTTCCTTTGAAAGTGTATCCAAACGTCTTTGTCTGACTATTATCTTCCAAGGTTATGGAAAAAACAGTCTGAGAGCCGCTCCCCGGAAAAATATAAAAAGGCTTTGCACTCCAGATTCCACCCGGCTCAGACTCACAAATAATTTCCGTACTCTTGTCTTTGCCGGAATACTCCCTTGTAAACGACAGGGAAGAATATAAAGGCGAAATCTGCAAACTCACCTTTTTAACGTTTGCCGGTATATCTTCCAAACTGATATTGACTAAAGATACAGCATAATAGAGGGTTACAGAAACAGATATATTTTTCTTATTGGCAATTGTCACAGTTGAAGTGCCCATCATTAGCGCGCGTGAGCTTCTGTTATTTTCTTTCATAACAATTACATCATCAAGGCTAGGATCTTTCGGAACGATATATTCCTCTCCCAAACCGGCTATTGCAACAATAGTATATCGGGCAGGAGGTAACTTCATTTCAATCTGGGCGTTATCTGTCATTTTCAGACTGGCAGAACAGCTACCGTCCTCTGCAAACGCATAGATATAGGCCGGATAATTAATCTGGGATTCTCCGCTAGACCTGGCAGATATCTTTAAAGGAAGATTTGTTTGCGAGACTCCGTCTTCATCGTCTTCTTCATCATACATCGGGCGTTGGCAAGAAACAGCAGACAGCAGCAATAGAAACAGAAGCACCTTTAATTCGGTTAATCTATAATTCATAACATATTATTTGTTTGTGGGTTTATTTCTTCTCCATTTATAACTATATCCTCTTCTTCATTTCCCGGAGTCCAACCCGAAATACTTCCTCCCGTTATAATTACATTTCCGTCTTTTACTACAATATTGTATTTATGAATACATCCGGACAATAAGCCCGGAGACAGGTCGTCTCGTCGTGTTATGTAATATTTGTTGTTACGGGTATATTCAATGGTGAGATTAACAGAATGGTTTTTCACAGCTTTCGGATCAATGTTTCCGTCATTCTCGCCCCCGTTCAGGATAAAATAAAAAGAAACATCCTGATTGTTCATGGTGTGTGACGGAGTAATCTGGAAGGTTTCCTTGGGAGTTTCGCTGATGGTGATGCTGTTCGTCTCAAAGGAGTAGTATCCTTGGGTCGTCAACCCATTTCCTTCAAGTCTGATTTTGTCAATAACGGCCTGTGCCATATCTCCTTCACCCTTTATGTTTATCTTTAATAGTGACAAAACGTGCTTAAATGAATAATCGCCCGAAAAGGCCACATTGCCAAGGTCGGTATCGTAGGAAAGCTTCCTGGATGCTACTAGAAAGTCATATTGGTCAATATTTTCCCAAGTCCCGTTCTGGCTGTCGAGAGAAGGCATTTTTATATTTTCCTTACTTTCGGCTTTGGAACCGGAGTGGGGATAATATGCGTAAAAAGTATGTTCCTGGTTTTTATCTTTCCAAAAGACACTCTTTTCTGTAGTCCAGGAAGTTCCATCGAATATCCAGCAGACGGCGCTGTCATTGTCCATAAAAACACCTATATCATCGGTTTTACTAAAACTAGCGATGGCATTTTCATTATCTTGCAAATAGCGTGCTCCGGAAACTGTTTTCCCGATTCTTGCCATAATGGATACCGTGTACTCTTTTTCTTGTGATTGCTCTAATTCCTCACTACCTTGGCAGGCAGAGAAGCACATGAACGTCAATAGCGATACATACAATGATCTTTTCATTCTTTTATTTTATAATAGTGAGGGACAAAACATCAGCTTATCCGTTAAAATTAAAATGAGGACAAGTTGAATTGGTCGAGGATTAAAGCATGTCTGCTTATTGTCGGTAAGAAATTAAACTTGTGTTCGGCTGCGAAAATAATTCATTCTTAGCAAAAAGAAAAATAAAATGATAAAAAGATGAAAATTAAATGTGTTATGCCGGCAACAGCATGAACATTCTTACCGGTATATTCCCATAAAAAATAGTGGAAGGCAATCTTTTGTTTAACGCTTTAGGCTGACTATGACTAAATCTTACCTGTAAATTATCTCCTTCCATTCTTCTACAGTACGTGTAAGGGAAGAAAAATTCACCCCGATACAGACTATTTTACGGTTATCGGTCAAATAAGATCGGGCATACCCTTTCTCTGCTATTTGCTGTAAAGCCTCCTCTGCTGTTCCGTCCATCTTGAATTCGAAAATGTAAACATATTCGTCCATTTCCAATATGCAGTCCACTCGTCCGAAGCTCTGGCGATTCTCACAATGGATTGCACGGCAATAAACTCCTATCAAACGGAGAATCAGATAAAAAGTGTATTGGAAATGTTTCTCAGTCATATCCAATTCCTTCAAGGAAGTGTGAGAGTCATACGGGATGCTTGCAAGAAAGGCGGTCAGAGAATCACAAAAAGCGGAGGTGTTCCCTTGCTCAAGGCAAGTGACAGCATCGATAATCCAACTGTTGACCTCTCCACCTCCGGGTTTCAAATAATGTGCTGCCAATACGGACAAGAACCCTTTACGCACCTCATTATTGGGAAAATCGAGCAGATAAGTTCCCATACGTCTATTATATTCTTTAATAGTGAGATATCCGCTCTGATAAATCATGGGTAGAGGCTGTTCCACATCAGCCTTATAATCCACAAACAAAGAAGGAACATAATAACGTCCGGCAAGTTCGTTTATCTGCTCGCGGCTGTGTTGCAGCAGACGAACCAAATAGGTGGGAGTACCTGTAGAGAACCAGTAATCACGAATTGCCATACTGTCAAAAGCATTAAGAATGCTGAACGGATTGTAAATGTCGGTCATCCTCTCTCCAAAATGATATCCGTCATATTGCCGTCTGAGAAGTTCCTTCATTTCTTTCACTGTGTACTGATATTTAGCAGCTAACTGTATGGTGGGTTCTTCGAAAAATGCTTCCAGCTCATTCTGGGTGATACCGCACAAGGCTTCGTACCGTTCATCCATACTGATATCTTTAGGCTGGTTAAATCCACTGAAAACACTTACTTGGGAAAACTTTGTTACTCCGGTCAACAATACGAATCTCAAGTATTGATCGGCTCCTTTAAAGGTAGAATAAAAGGATTTCAATATTTCCCGGTTATGGTTCTCCAATAGAACTTGCTTTCCATAATCATCATAAAAACAAGCTTCCGTATCTAATACATCCAGAATAGGTTTGTCATATTCATCAATCAGAACTACCGCACGCCGCCCTGTCCGTTCATAAGCCCGACGAAGTATTTCAATGAAACGGGTTCCTATGGTTGTATAATTGGGATTCTTGCCATAAATATCTTCCCAGTTCCCTAAATAGCCTTCAATGGTAGCCTCCAGAATTCCGGATTGTGTATACAGTCCTCCATTAAAGTCTATACGAAAGATAGGATACTCATACCAGTCTTTTTCCAATCCGTCGATTTCCAGTCCGGCAAACAAATCTTTGCGTCCCTGGAAATAACAGGCAAGGGTACTTACCAGCAGGCTTTTGCCAAAACGGCGTGGACGGCTCAAGAAATAAGTCTTGCCTTGTGTTACCAAGTTGTAAATCAAGCCGGTCTTATCCACATATACATAGCCATCTTCACGGATTTGGTCAAAACTCTGTATTCCAATAGGGTATTTCATATTTTGTTGCGGTTCTAGAATGAATGATGAAACAAAGATATTAGTAAATGACAAACAAAGCAAATAAAGGATTTGTTTTTTCTGCTTATGACAAGTTTTTCTATTTCCTATTAATGGATGATAATCGCCTATTTCTGTCCATATATATTGGCATTCTATCCTTTAAAGGATACTTTGAAAAGTATTTAGAATCTATCTATTTTGCAATAAGATATATTTCTTCTACTGAATTTGCTATATCATTGTTTATCAACATCATACATATCCTTTCGTTTCCGGCACGAATACGACCTACCTGAGCAATGCGGTGAACAACTACTTCGGATGCAACTTCAAGCGGTTGATAAATTCTTACAGAGTGGCTCGCGCGAAAGAGTTGCTGGACGGTAAAGATTGCCCTGTGAGCGAGCTTTTCAGCCGTTGCGGGTTTGCCTCCAAGAGCGTGTTCTATGTGGCATTCAGAAAAGTAGTTGGCATGACTCCCCTGCAATATATATCGCAGAGTCGGAGTCCTTTTATGATTCAACGCAATTAAGTCCTTTTATAACAATAAACATTTTGAGTTTTTAAATTTATAAATTTAAAGTTTTTCTATTATGAACAAAAAATTTTTAAGTGCAATCCTGTTCGGAGCCTTGATGGTTTCTTCGACAGGAACGTTTGTATCTTGTAAAGATTATGATGATGACATCGATCGTATCGACAAGGAGTTGACCGATTTGAAGTCACAGATTGCAGCTTTACAAAGCAAAATCGATGCTGGTAAGTACATCACCAGCGTAGATAAGACAGACAAGGGTCTTACCTTTACTTTAAATGATGGCTCCAGCTATGAGGTTACCAATGGAGTCGATGGCGAAAAAGGAGAGAAGGGTGACGGCAATAAGTTGACTATTGATAAGGATGGTCAATGGCTGATTGATGATGAACCCACAGGATGGTATTGTGCCAAAAAAGGAGAAACTGCTACTGTAATTGTTCCTGAAGTGGGTGCAGACGGCTATTGGTATTTTGTCAACAAAGAGACAGGCAAACTTGAAAAATCTACTTATAAAGCTGCTCCTGTTAGTGCTGTCGAAGCGGATGGTATCTGTACATTGACTGTTGTTAATCCGGATGGAACAACCACTGTTGTTAAATTGCCTACTACTGCTGCTTCCATTACAGAACTCGAAATTGTTGGCTATTTAAATGCGGAAGGAGTATTTACCGCATTCTCTGACAAAGGAAGTGCTGATAATAAATATGAAATGAATAGTTCTGCTTTTTGGGCCAACAAAAAATATGAGTGGGAATGGAAAGATAAAGATGGTTCTCAAAAGATTTCAGGAAGTATAGCGGAAAAAACTGCTTTGGTTTCTTTAGAAGGTGCTTCTCTTGTGGTTCGTGTAGCTCCTGCTTCTGCTGACTTGTCAACAGTTTCCATGAACTTAATCAATTCTCAGTTGAAAGAAGCTCCTATTGCTTTGGGCGCTGCTACAGCATACAAAGGATTAGTAGCAAGAGATGCTTCAGCTAATGGATTGTGGAGTGTGCCCATGAGTAGTGAAGTATTAAGTAGTGTTGGAAGTCTTAAGGCTTTAAAACAGAATTTCTTTATTGATAAAAATGATAATGGTATTAAAGACTCTGATGAAAAGAATATTGCTTTTGCTCTGAAAACTCCAAGTTTTCTCTCAAATTATAATTTGGCATTTAATAATATAGAACTAAAAGCTGCAAATGCCTTTATTAATGATAAAGATCATGCTTTGGTCGCAGATGCTAATTTAATCCAAAACGGAAACACTATCTATTATACTGGTGAAAATATAGGTACCAACAATGACAGTGAAGATAAATCTTATATTTCTGTGAAACAGGGTGCAATAAATACATTCTACTTTGATGTACCGACTTCAATTTACAAGAGTCAAATTATTGTAGATGAGTTTGAAAAGCAAAATTGGGGTGTTGAGATTGAAGGTAATACATTTACTGTTAATAAATATTTTGACAAGGCTACAATTCCTTCATTCCCTGTTTATTTCAACTATATTGAATTAGTCAATGATGGTTCTGTCAAATCGGTAACTCAGACAGTTTATATCCGTCTTGAAAGAAGTATTTCTGCTGGGGTTACTTTGGACGCTAAAGCATGGACAATCAATGCAGTTAAAAATAAAGATAACTTTACTGCTCCTTTAAAGAAGATGTACGATGCTATGTCTGCTGAAGAACTGATTAACTGGAAAGAATTCGTTAAGAACTATGATTACGAGGTATATCAAGTTGGTACTAACGCTGATGGTTCTGATAAGAAGATATCAGATTATAAACAATATGGTACCAATGGCGAAAATGGTTCTAATAAAATCAAAGATATGGTTTCTTTGGTAAAAAGTAATGGTGAAAATATTACAAATGCTGTGGATGCAGCTTCTATCAAAGTTAATTTGAACCAAGAATGGCCGACCAACTTAGCATTCGATAAAGAATACTATGTATTGGTAAGCTTCAAAGATTCGAAAGGTGATGTGCTGAGCACTGCCAAGTTGCCATTCACTGTAGGTATTCCTGCATTGTCTACATTCTTGGTTAAACAACAGGGTGTGTTCAATGGTACAAATGATGGTACAGCTTACATCTTCAGCCAAGCTTACAATGTAAAAGATAACGATGTTATTGCTATGCAGTATGACTTGACTTACGGATTTGTTAAGTTGGCTGAAAAATTGCAACCGAAAGATGCTACAGCTACAACTTTGAAATTCAAGACTAATGGCTACATCAATGGTGATGATAAGAATGCTGAAGGACAAATCGCTGGTATTGCAGAAATGAAAATAACCTCAACTACTCCTGTAGAGTTGACTCCTGGTTATACAGCAATTGATGCGTCTAAGGCTATCTTGATGGCTCAAAAGGGCAAGAATGGCAAGGTTTATGGTCAAAAGTTCGTTATTGAAGTTGCTGAGGCTAAATATGTTGGTAAGTATGCTTATTCTAATGACGACAAGAAAGCTCAGAAGTTTACTATCACAATGAAGAGCCCGATTAAGGAAGGTTCTATTTCTGCCGCTGATGGTTCTAAGACTATCTCAATCGATGCAACAGATCAGCAGAAGATTGTGGAATCTAAGTTCTTAGCTAAGACTTACTCTACAGCAGGTACTAAGTATCAGTTGTTCCCATCAGATGCTACGAAGAATGGTAGTAGCATTTATAGCTGGATCAAATATACTGATGGCAAGATCACTATAACTCCTAAAGATGATAAAGTATTGAAAGTTAAAGAAATCCAAAATACTACAGAGGGTAAGGAGGGTTTTGAAGGTTATGTTAAAGTTGAACCTGTTAACCCTGCATACGATACAACTGGTGACATTACTGTAACAGTTAATGATGTATGGGGCTTTAGCATCAGCCAAGATATCACAATCAATATTAAGAGATAATCTTAATAAGATTCTGTAAATAGAAAGAGCGGTCTTCGGATCGCTCTTTTTCATTTAAAAGAGGATGCATCTATTTTGATACGTTTACCAAGATATCTGTGACTTGGACAGCAAGTTCCGTCCTTTATTCCTAAAGTGAAAGGGCTTGTAAAGACACCTGTAGCGTCTTGCAAAGCGAACAATGTCTTAGTAACGTCCACATTGTCTAATTTAGTAATATCTTGATTCTGAGTGGGAGTAAACATGACAATCTTAACACCTACAGTGTACAATCCTGCATCATCAGCAGCACGGCTCAATACACCATCAAATTTAGTGGCAGTGGTAAGTGTAACACCCAGAGGTGAATGGTTCCTGCTGTTTACCATATTGAATTCAGTTCCTATTGCGTCCAAAAAAGTTGGATCTATACGAACGAGCATATTATTAGAAGAGGAGATTAAATATGCATCTTTTATAATCTGTTTCGAACCTTTCCAAGCTTTTGCTTCATTCTCAGTTACTTTATATTTAAAAACAGACAATAAAACGTCTGCTGATGTACAGTAAAACTCAGCAGCTCCGTAACATTAAACGGAACCAATATGTCTGTTGACAATTTTCGTGTATATGATATACGCGTGCTGCCTGTCCAGGAAGTCAAAACGATTTATGATGCCAGAGATATTAGTTAGATGAACAGACCTGCTACCTTCTGATTTTGACTGGTAGATATGCATTCAATTTCACTATCGAAGTAATTAGAAATATAGAAATGTAATTTAAGGGAGAAAGCTATATATCAAATAATTGCAGTTATAGATAAGTAACAAATGAAAGATGGTGCCCTTTTGACAGACACCATCTTTTTATTTACTATTTTAAAAATCAAATAGTCTATTCTATCAAGTAACGATTACTTGTTTCGTGGATTAACAGTAATTTCTACAACACCATTAACAACACCCCACTTGTATTGAACTTGAACAGGTACCCACATCTTGTAAGCTGCTGTAACTGTTGCCATATTAGTCTTATAATTCAGATAATATTTACCGTTATCTAACTTAGTAGTCAAATTGGTTGTTACAGGCAATGTAACTTCAGCCTTTTCATAAGTCAGAGTATTATCAGGAACCCAGTTACCGTGTTCATCAGCCTTCAAGTTAGTCAGGATCTTAGAGTTATCCAACTTACCAGCAGCATCTGTAATGAACGGATGAGTAAGTGACCAAGTCTTAACATCATAGAATGTACCCAGTTTTTCAGCTGTAGTAGTAGTTCCAGGAATTGTTACAGCTTCACCTCTCCAGTCTTTCATACTGATGATCTTACCGAATTCGATGTCAGAACCTAAGTCTACAGCATCAGTAAATGCACCTGCTGCAGCTTTATCCAAAGCCAAAGGTCTGCAAACATCGATATTGAAGTTCATTACATTAATGTCACCATTGCTGTAATTTACTTTCAGAAGAACATTCTTAATAGTGAATCCACCAGCAGACAATAGTTCCTTAGTCTTAGCTGTTTCAGAAAGTTCCAAATTGTCGCCGTTAATAGTAGCTACAATGTCAGAACCAATCTTGATCTGCTTCTTAGTTACTGTAACAGTCTGACCTGCAATCATAGTAGTAGCGTCTCCTGCAAACTCAAATTCAGCAGTGTAACCTGTGTAAGTGGCTTGTACGTAAGTTGCACCACCAGCTTCCAAAATTGTAGATGCGGTCGGAGCAGTCGGATTCCATTTCAATGTTGCTTTGCCAGCATTAATAGTTCCAGCGGCATTTGATACGAAATATGAATTCAAATCAACATCAAAGATACATTCATCAGGTGTATAACCAGTAGCAGGAGCTTGAACATTGAATTGAGCATTACCGTTCTTCCATTGTTTAGTATCAATGTTAGCAGAAATGACAGGATTCTTAACTGTAAATTCATCAACAACAGTTAAATTCTTATATTTGACAGAAGTTACAGCTGTACTAAATGTCATTACAAGTCTGTAAGATGCTGGTTTAACAATTTCTTTAGTATACAATACCAAGTTGTTGTTTGCATTCAGTGCACCACCTTCAATATTCAATTCACCAGTTGTAGTCGATCCCGGAATCGTAAAGTAGTCACTGATTTGTTTACCTGTTTCAGGAACGAAATCAACATATTCACCAGTTGCATTCTTTACCTGAATTTTCCAAGTAGGTTGTGCAGCCTTATGAGTAGAATATGCTTCTACAAATTGTGCTTTACTGAATCCACAGAAATTGAAGATCTGGTCAAAGTCAACAAACTGAAGGTTACCATTGAATGCAATAACAAAATCTTTAATATCATCCACATTCTTAACTACATCTTCCTGCAATGTCTTCATTACTTGAATCTTCAATAGTTTAGACATAACCAATGTCTCACCGATATAAGCCTGAACTTTGATTACCGGTGTTCTTTCGATAGCAGCAGTGTTATTCTGATCAAATGTGATATCACCATTAGCGGCCAAATTAAGATATCTCATAGTCTGGTCTACTTCTGCTTTCTTATATGATTCAACACTATATTTATAAGTTACAGCATCAAATCCAAGAGAACTCAACAAATATTGAGAAACCGGAGAGTCATAAGCTGTATTTGTATGGAACTTTACAGCAAATGTTTCTACTAATTTAGATAATTCGGTAGTACCTGCAAAAGGAACCTCTAACAAAACAGGGACTTGATCTAAATATGTTTGAACATCAGTAGCTGTTGCAGCCTGTTCATACATCTGGCTTAATTCCTGGAAATTCTTTAATGTCAAATCTTCTTTATTAGCCTTGTTGCGGTTTAAACCAATCTTGACATCTTCTTGCTCAACAACCATACGTTTAACAGGAACATATTTAGAAGTAACAACATCAGCTTCTTCTGTTCCATTGATATTTTGTACCTGAAGAGCTATTGTATTTACTTCGTTTACATCCAGGTCATTGGAAAGTTCTGCTCCATCCGGATCATCATAATCATTTCCTAAAATAAACATTGCGAAGTTTTTAGCGCTAGCTTTAACAGTAAGCGTATTGTCTGCATAAGCAAATGCTTCATTCAATGTAGGCAAGTTTGTACCTCTAGTATAGGCTGTAGCTCCTACAAAACCAACAGGCTTGAAATTTACTTTATTAACACCGGCAGGATTTACCTTGAAAGAGAAATCACACCAACCATTGACCATGGTAGTATACAGGGCTTCCTTATTCCAGTTATATTCATATTTACCTTTTTCAAAAGTTGAATTGTTATCTGTACCAATTACAGGGAAGTAAGCCACTTCTCCCAAATCTGCATTAATATTTGTCGGGATATAGCTTAATGATGAAACAAAAATAGTTCCTGAAAGAAGATCGTATGACTGACCATTGATGGTAATAGTATAACCAATTACTGAACCATCTTCTGCTTTCTTCTCAACGATTGAGTTTTTTAAAGTCTGATTATTGATAGTTACTCCTGTAGCTACACCATCATACATCACAACTCCATCAGTTCCAATAGTCAATTTTGAAGCATCAAATTTAGTATCAATAGTTGCTGGAAGCTCTGCTTCAGACACTACTGTCGTACCACTCTTCAAGATAACCTTACCATTTTCAATAGAGATTGAGTAAGTTGGCATTTCTTGGCTAACTGTATAGTCAGTAGATTTTCCTTCTCCATCTACAATTGTCAATTTGCCATTATTATAGCTTACTGACTTTACGTAAGACAATTTACTCAAATCGCTAGTAACTTGTTCGAGTCCTGCTCTCAACTCATCGATGTCATCATCGTAGTCTTTACAAGACACAAATGTTCCTGTTGACGAAACCATAAGGGCTCCGAACAGGATTGCACTTAAAAACTTTTTGTTCATAATAGAAAAACTTTAA
>OGFY01001528.1_pt1 | contig 16492 bp, 14 predicted proteins | sample 1570951 | NCBI WGS metagenome assembly OGFY01 (sample SAMEA2581942, study PRJEB24529) | metagenome | biome: Human gut stool | place: China | collected 2011
TCGCGTTGGTTCGCCAAGCGGTTTAGCGGCGAACAACGCGATTTGCGGGCGGTTTCGGCGAAGTTGCGGATGGAGGTGAAATTGCCGAAAATCGGTGTGTAAATGAGTGAAGTAGGGTACGTTCTGAGCTCATTTATCGAAAATCGCGTGATTTTAGCGTAAAGATAAACAAAATAAATAGCGCAGAATTGCGTATAGTTACATAAAGCGTTTTTGCCGTTTTTTCGTAAAAAAGCGTGCGCGGAAAAAAGAAAATTTGAGGAGGTGAAAGAATCGGATAATGTCAAGGAAACGAAAAAACATTACGGGAATTCCGGATTTTGAGATAGATTCGCTTGCCCGGGCATTATTGCCGGCAATACAGGAATTATTTGAAAGCGAAGAAGGCAAACGCGAGTTTGAAATCTGGAAAGCGGAAAAGCAAAAATTACAACCGAATAACAAATTTTTAAATAAAAATAATCCCCGTTGAGATCGTCGGGGATTGCCGTATTATCGGCAGAATAAAAGCGGCTTTGCCGTTTTTTCCGCATCAAAAAACGGTAAAAAATATTCGAAGGCATTGCGATTGAAATATGAGCGTCTTGCGAGGTACAGCGGAGGAAACTTGCAACTATGGCGAAACGTTTGTTAAAATTTAAAACCGTTCAAGTGCGGGGAGATCGGTTTCCGGATTAAATTCTTTTAATTCAAAGTTGCAAACGCCCTGAAAACCGATGTTGCGTAAGGCTTCTTTTAAGTCGGTAAAATGAATTGTTCCTCTTCCCGGCACAAGGTGTTCGTCCGTAGCTCCGTGGTTATCGTGCAAATGTACGGCAAATAAACGCTCGCCGTATAATTTTACGGCATTTGCAGGATTCCCGCCGGCAAGGTTTAAATGCCCGGAATCAAGGCAAAAGCCGAAAAGCGGAGAATCTATATCAAAAATATAATTTCTGAGATTACGCGGTTGCGAAACATAGATAAGACGGATTTTTTTCTCGTCCCAGTCATAAATATTTTCAAGTGCGATTTTTACGTTATAGCGTTTTAAGCAAGGAATTAATTTTTTAAAAAATGTTACGTTAAACAGTTTTTCCTGTTCATCGAGATTCCGTCGCTTGTCAAGCGGAAAAACCAACGGATGTACAACCAGAATGGGGCAATGCAAACAAGCGGCGATGCGAATGGTTCGTTTTAACAAGTTGAAATAGTCGGCGAAAAGATAATCGGGGAACGGCACGTATTTTGCGTGCAGTTGATAAAACGAAATGCCTTGAGAAAGCGCGTGAAGATAGAGATCGTCGTAATGTTTTTTTACAACGCTCCATGGCTCACGATCGAAAGGGTAATACCGTCCGTCCACCGTAAGATCGAGAGTGTCGAAACCGTACGTTTTAACGCAGTCTACCATTGCAAATTCGTTATTTCCGCAGATTTTCAAAAGAGAGTTGGAATTGATGCCTTTTTTCATTGTTTTACGGGGTTTTCCGCTGTGTGTTCGGGTATGGTATCTGTGAAGCAACTCAGATAAACGTTTTTGTCCTGAATCCGGTCGGCAAAAATTTTTAAAACATTGTAGGGGTATTCCGTAAAATGCTCGATTGTGGAAATTACAAGGATATTATTTGCGCCGACTTCTTTTGCCAAAGGTACAGAATACAGCGCGTTTTCGCGGGTGGACACGGATTTTTCTTCCTTTACGAGAAGATTCGGAGATATGCCGCGTGCAACGAGATAATCAAACATTACCTGCGCTTCCGAGGTGTTATTAATTTCCGGATAGGGGATTCCGCCTGATAAAATAACGCGCTCCGGGAGCAACTCCGCAATAAGCCGGATTGCCATATTCAAACGCTTTATCAAAAGCGGGTGAGCGGTGTTGTCGCTGTTGAGTTTATAGCCTAATACAATTAAAACGGTTTTCATATTTTTTATAAGACGCTTGCCGAAATGATTTTGTCGTATTCGTTACAGTAGATTCTTTCGTCGGAAGCATAATGCAGCGGCGTTTCTTCAAGTTCGTCGATACAGTTGATTTTTCCATCCGAGTATAAAGTCAAGCGTTCGCGACACGAGGATAAGCGCAGCATAAGTCCGCCAAGGCGAGCTTCCTGAATTTCGAATCCGTACGGTTTGTTTTCGCGATACCAAAGCGCGCGGAAGGAAAAATAAAACGTTTTTAAATTATTCTCCGTTTTTTCGTAGTCTTTTACAAGAGTTTTCAGTGCGGCGATATCGTGCGAGAGATAGGCTTTTCTTGTTCTTACTCCGAGGCTGTATTTCAATTGCATTACGTCGCACAAAGCGGCCGCCGTTGTAAATAAATAAGCGAAATCATTTGCGTGTTGCGCGGCAGTGCGCAACTTTTCTGCGTATTCCGAATAAGCAACGGGCGGTAAAGATTCGACAACGTCATCGAATATGCCGCTGAAACAATCGGCATAAAGCAAGGATTTGCAAGGATTTTCAACGGTTAATCCGTCGGTGTGATTATAAGACGTATAATTCGGAAGAGAAAGTAAAAGAAAATCGTTGTAATTCAGCCCGAAAGCATCCCAAAAGCGTTTTTTAATCAACTCGTCGTCGAAAACTCCGTCTGCATATTGCCGTATGGCAAATAGAACGGGCAAAACGCTGAAAAAAGAACACTCTTTTCCGTTATCGCCCCACAAAGCGATCAAGACGTTTTCAATGCCGTTGTCGCGGATGCTTTCCATGGCGGGACGCATAGTGATTAACGCGTGTTCCGACAGAGGAGCAAAGCCGTTCCACGTCCATCCACCGCCCGCAAACCATATCTCGCGAGAAAATTCTTTGTGCGCGCGGAGCATGTCGTCGTAAATTTCTTTTTTGTTGTGATAATAATCCCAATAAGTCAGAATAATATCTTCGGGGACGCTTTGCCGCACTTGTTCCGGCACGTGCAAATTTTCGCCGTAATACAACCCGTGATTGATGGGACGAAAGTACATATCGCTCCACATGTGGCAATGAAAGTCGTATTTTTTTGCAATCTCGTTTACTTTTTCAAGATGTTTGGAAAGCAATTCAAACGGTGTGTGATACCCGTTTTTATCCAAATATTTTCCAAGTCCCACGAAATGAGCTTCGTCCATGCCGATATTTACGTTACGAGAAGTAAATGTGTGGCTCAAAGTGCTGAAAATTTTATCGATCAGATCATATGTTTTGTCATCGTCTATCAATAAAATATCGTTGACGTCGATAATTTCGGCGTAGTGAGGCTGTTTTACCAGAGCCGTAAAATGCGCAAGCGTCTGAATACAGGGAATTAGTTCTACGCCGCGGTTGCGGGCATAGGCGTCGATTTCCTGTAATTCCCTGACGGAGTATTTGCCGCGGCGATTGCCGAAGTAGGGTTCTCCTTCTACTTCGTAAGTGTCTTCTGTATATAATTCCAAGGCGTTGTAGCCTGCTTTCACAAGGCAATCGATTAATAATTTGACGGTGGAAACGTTCATAACTCCGTTTCTCGAACAATCCGCCATAATGCCGAAACGTTTGTATGTATTATTCATGATTCATTCAGCTGATTTTTTCTAACCACATGTTCCAGTTGGAAGCAACGTATCCTTTGATTGTGTTAAACACTTTGTCGGGGGTATTCGTGCTGTTTTGTTCGTCGCTTGCTTTATATCCGGTAACGGCAAGGTTGTAGGGTTCGGCAACGGGAATTACCTCAAACTGCCCGGATTTTCCAAGCAGAGTATTGCTGTAATCGTTAAAAAGGATATTGCTTTCGTTTTGCACGGCAAGAATGCTCTTTTGAAAAGTACTGAGCGAAGCGTCGTTTTCATCGAACGTATGGTTGAAACCGAGAATACCGTTTGCCTTTTTCAGAAAAATTTCGCAGCCGCGATCGCTTGCGATCAGCTGTATGAATTTTTTTGCCAAGTCTTGCTTTGAAGAAGAAGCGGGAATTACGATGCTTTGATCCTGCCCAACCACGTATTGCGTGTGCGCCGTAGCGGATTCCGCTGTAATTCCGGGTGCGTAGGGAGTGGGCATTAAAGCCATTTCAAAATCTCCGGCAACCTCTTTCATTTCGTTATAGAGCCATTGCCCGTTGGGCATCATTGCGGCTTTGCCGCTTACAAAATCGCCCTGTGCCGCAGTATAAGTTTTTCCCGTACAATCCTTCATGCAATAAGCGTCGCTGTTTTTTGCTATCAGATCGTACCACAGAGAATAGGCGTCTTTTAATGCGCTGTACGCTTTTCCGTGTTCGGCGTTCGTGTAATCGAAATCGAGGGGGGAATCGTATTTCAGAAAATCATCGATGGAATCTTTTCCGGCAAGTTGTCCCCACCAATTAAAAATCGTATACTCCCAATAATAGGATTCTCCGCCCGTAAAAACAAACGGCTTTACGGTTTCTTCGTCGCTGCCTTCTACGGGTACGTTCGCGTTGGCGATTGTTTCGCATAACTGTTGTAATTCTTCATAGGTTTCCGGGATATTCCAGCCGTTTTCACGGAACATTTTTACATTATAAAAGATTCCGCCTACGCCGGCAGTCCATGGCGTTCTGAAATAATGCTCTTCGCCTTTGCAGGTGGCTTTGACGGCGTTCGCGTAACAGTCGTTTACTTTGTCTTTAAAAGTGATGCCGTCTACCTGCGTTTCGTAAAGATCGTCGAGAACGGCAAGTTTCCCCTGAGGCGCATACATGTCCCAATCGATGTTTACGGAAATGTATAAATCGTCGGTATTGTTGTTTTTGCTCATATTCGTAGTGATGATGGTTGCCGCGTTTTTGGAAACGGTAACGTTTACTTTATAGCCTGCGTTTTCGCTTTCGAAAACGTCGATCAGATCGTATACCCATTGCGAACCGTATCCGCCATCGTAAACGACAAGATTAAGCTTGTTCGGATCGTCTTTCGTCCCGGAGCAACTGCCGAGAACGGTTGCGCAGAGCGTGCCGCAGATACAAAAAGATACAAATTTTTTTAAGTTTTTCATAGGACCTCCCTCTTAATGTGATTGTATTATAACATGAAAAAAGATAAAAGTCAAGTAAAATTACGCTTTTATTAAGAAAATTAAAAATATAATATTCGCGAGAAAAACAATAAAATATATGGCAAAATGCAACAAAAATGTAATTTTTTTGTAAAACGAAAATAAAAATTAAGAAAATTAATAAAATATCGTGAAAAACACTTGCGTTTTTAAATTCGGTATGCTATAATGTCACTGAAATCACTAAAAGGGGAATAAATATGTTTTTTCGGAAATCTGAAAAGAGAAAGAGAATCAGCGCGTTTACGGCTGCCGCGTTTTTAGCGGTGGCGGCATCCGCTTCGTTGATAAGCGCCTGTGAAAAGGAAGAAGCCGCAATATCCGAGAATTTGCCGTACCTTTACAATGTAGAACCGGATTACGAAAATATGGTGTTTGATAATTTTTCCGAGGGAATCGATTCGGATAAATGGCTGATAGCCCATCAGGCGTGGGGAGACGATAACGGAGGCGTAATCAAAGAAAACGTTGGCTACACCGATGACGGCTTATTGGTGCTTACCGGAAACGGAAATTATTACAAGGGAAACTTGCGTGGAGTGGGAAAACGTTCCGACGGAACAAAGACGGGGGGCGCATTGATTTCCGACTTTACCGTCGGTCCGGGAAGATACGAAGTGAAAATGAAAGTATTGCCGCGCGTGGGCGCGTGCAGCGCATTTTGGACGTTTTCGAAGCCGATCATCGATGGAAAAACGGAAAATCATGAAATCGATATAGAATTTCCGGGAAATGCCGATTTCAGAAAAATATGGAATACGAGTTATATCAATCTCGAAAATACGGGGAAAGAAAATTACAAAACGGAAATCTCGCCGGTGAACGACGGAGAATGGCATACATACGGTTTTGATTGGATGACAAATCCCGCGCGCATCGTATATTATTTTGATGGGAAACAAGTTGCTGAGGCCACTACGATTGTACCGTATCGAGAAGGGCGTATCTGGGTTGGAGTATGGTTTCCGCTGAATTGGACGGGAAATCCGAATTTCGATACGGATTATATGTTTGTGGATTATATTAAGTATATTCCTTTTAAAAATCAGCCGTGTTATGAATTTCAGGCGACGACGGGTACGGTAGCCGAGAAACGGGATTATCCCGACAAACCTATCCGCGTAGAGAGAAACAATTCGCTTGCAAACGGAGATTTCGGTAGCGCGTTTTCCGAAAACGAATCGGAAAACGCTTGGATGAAAGGACGTTTTACGGGCGTGACGGATTCGGCGGACACGCTGTCTGCAATCGTTTACGATGGGGACAGGCGTTCTGACGTAATCGAAATCAGACAAGGCGGATTTATTTCGCAATATATCGACGCCGTTTACGAAGGATATACGTATCAATTTGATTTTGATGCGTATGCGGCGGATGAAAACGCTTCCGTGCAGATTATGTTTTATCCCGGGCAGGATACGGCGATAGCAACGGAAAACATCGAAATTGCTCCGAACGAGTGGCGGCATTATACCAAAACGGTGACTGCGCCGACCGGAACCGAGCGTATCAGAATCAGAGTTTCTTCGAAAGGGGGAACGCTGAAAGCAGATAATATAAAAGCGGTTTTTAAAGGGAAGGCGTAAAGATGAACGGGCAAACTTTAAGTAAAAAGAAAAAAATGAAAACAGGCACGAAGGTTTTCGTTATCGTGATGCTCGCGTATCCGATTTTGCATTTCCTGCTTACTTGGGTGATTGTGAATATTCGTTCCGTGTTGCTTGTCTTTCAAAAAAGCGATTTCTTTACGGGCGAATACGTATGGGCGGGAACGTTGAATATAAGGATGTTCTTCAATACGTTCAAAACCGATCCGAAGGCGTACGTAAAATTTTTAAACTCGTTTTTGTATATGCCGGTAACATGCCTGATCAGCGTGCCGTTGGCAACGTTTTGTTCATATTGTCTGTTTAAAAAAATGCCGCTTGCGCCGTTTTTCAGAGTAATTTTCTTTTTGCCGAACGTTATACCCGTAGTAGCTCTTACAATTGCATTTCGTTTGTCTTTCGATCCCGGTACGGGCGTTATGTACGAATTGTTGCGGGCAATGGGCGTGCAAAGCAAATTTTTCGGCGCGTCTCCGTCGGCGCAGATTATGGTGTTTATTTATTGCATCTGGGCAGGACTCGGCTACGACGTGATTTTGCTGTCCGGCGCTATGGGCAGAATTCCGGATTCCGTTCTGGAAAGCGCAAGACTCGACGGCGTGGGATTTTTTCGCGAATTTTTCACATTCGTTGTGCCGATGATCTGGCCTACGCTGATTACATTGAACATTCTCGGTATGACCACCGTTTTAACCTTATATTTACAGCCGTATTTGCTGACGGGAGGCAAGTTTTACACTTCTACCATTGCAATGTACGTGTTTAATCTGGCGCAAACGGGAAAGAATCTCGAAACGGCTGCCACGACCGGCTTACTTTGTTCATTGGTGTGGATGCCGATCGTACTCGGGGTGAGAAAATTTATGAGCAAATTTTTCCGCGATGTGGATTATTGAGAGGCAAAAGATATGGATAAGGAAAAGACGAGAAAAGTAGAAACGTCGAAAATCATCGTGTGGATCATATTTTTTGTGTTTTTGGTTTACGCAATTACCTTGATATATCCGTTTGTATGGTTTTTGTTCAATTCGTTTAAAGATAAAACAGAGTGGCTTACCAATAAATTTTCTCTGCCCGGTTCTCCTACGTTTAAAAATTATACGACGAACGTTATGCAGTATACGTCGTCTACGGGTTACAATATCGCACAGATGTTTTCTCTGAGTCTTGTGATTACGCTCGTTGGCACGGTGCTTGCCGTGTTGGCTTCTTGTATGGCGGCTTACGTGGTATCGCGGTACGATTTTAAGGCCAAACAAGTGATTTACGCTATTGCCGTATTCGTTATCGTGGTGCCGTTGGTGGGAACGCTTCCGGCAAAGATACAGTTGATGCAGACAATTGGATTGTACGATACGCTTCCCGGGCTGTTTTTCTTGTATTCGGGCGCGTTCGGGCTGAATTTCATTTTGTTGCACGGATTTTTCGAGAACCTTTCGTGGAGCTATGCCGAAGCCGCTTATATCGACGGCGCAAATGATTTTACCGTGTTTTTTAAAGTGATGCTGCCGCTTTCCAAAGGCCCGGTTGTTTCGGTCGGAATTTTGCAATTGATCAGCATCTGGAACGATTATTCTACGCCTTTGATTTTTTTGCCGAGCATGACTACTCTTGCCGTTGGTTTGGATGAATTGCAGAAGGCATGTATCGGAAAATACGATTATCCTTCCATGTTTGCGGCAATCGTAATTGCTACCACTCCGGTGATTGTTTTATTTGCTTGCTTTCAAAAAACCATTATAGAAAACACTGTGGCGGGTGGTTTGAAAGGCTGATGAGGAGGAAAAGATGAAAAGAAAGAACAGACGAACATATATCGGAATTGCCTTGCTTGCGGCAACTGTATCGGCTTCATGCGCCTTTGTCGCATGTGCCGCGTCGGAAACAAAAATTGCTTTCGATCAAGAGGAGTATATACTGTACAGCGGTGAGAAAATCAGTGTTTCAAGCAATAAAAAAAGCGTTTCTTACGGCGTATTGACTTCGCTGGCGGAGGGAATCTCGTTAGACGAAGCCACGGGCGTGGTTGTGTTTGACGAGAATATTCCCGACGGGTATCAATTCCTTGTTTATGCGGAAGCGGACGGTAAGTGTTGCAATCCTGTGGTTTGTACTTTAAAACAACCGGTGAAAGACGCGGAATATACATTGACGAGCGAAGAGGAATATTATACCGACGGATCGTTTATCAAAATTTCGGTGTCTCCGGCGTATGCCATTTCTTATTCTATGGAAAAGGAACTTCGCGGAGTTTCGTTGAATCCGGTAACGGGGGAATTTGCCATTGATAAAACCGTGGAGAACGGCACGGAGTGTGCGGTGATCGCCACTTCGAAAGGCGGTGCGTCGCAACCGTTTACCGTAAAATTAAAAACAAAAGATACGATTTCCGCCGAATACGATACGCAGATAAGAGAAAAAGATTCCGGGGCAAAATCGGCATTCGTCCTTGATTTTTCCCGAAGCGGCGAATCGGAACTTATCGGCGTTTCCGTGGACGGAAAATATGCGTCGGCAAACGAATACGCATACGATGTGCAAACCCGTATGCTTACGGTGAACGGCTCGTTTTTTAAGGGAATGGCGACGGGCGAGTATAAGTTGTACGTACATACAAAGTTGCATGCCGTTCCTCTGACTGTGAAGATTGCCGATAAAATCATCACAAAGCCCGAGGAAATTCAAGAGATTAATCGTTCGGTAGAGACTCTAGCCGGTTACTATATTTTGGACAACGATATCGATCTTTCCGCGTATCTTTCGGAAAAAGGTGACGGGTACGATAACGGCAAAGGGTGGAAACCGATCGGCGTTTATCTGGACAAACCTTCGCCGTACAATGTGGAATATGCGTTTACGGGAACATTTGACGGAAACGGACACGTTATCAAAAATTTGAAAATAAATCGTGGAGGAGACGTTTCCGGGTTTAATTGCGGATTTTTCGGCTACGCAAAGGCCGGGGCGGTGATTAAAAATCTCGGACTCGACGGCGGCGAAGTTACGGGAAATTCTTATTGCGGCGCACTGGCAGGCGTATCGTTTGCGTCTGTTTCAAACGTGTGGTCTACCTGCAAAGTAACGGCAACGAAAAACGCTTCGTATAAGTGGATAGGCGGTATTGCCGGAAGAAACGCAGGTTCTGTCAAAAACAGCTTTGTTGCAGCGGAAATCGCGGGATCAACGGAAACCGGAGTTATTGCGGGAAACAATCAGGGAACGGTAGAAAATTGTTACGGGATAGTTTGTGAAACTACCGGTAATCTTGTGGGGGTAGGAACGGCGATAAGCAGTAAAATTTATGCGTCGGAAAGCGAAATGATAGCAGATTGCGTTTTTTCCGATACCGACGGATGGCAGTCAAAGGCACAAGAATTACCTGTTTTAAAAGTTCGGGACAATGCGTATTATCCTCGTAAAATCGAAATTTTAACAGAAAAAGACGATTTGATTTTCGGCGAAAAAATTAAAATAGAAACCGCGGTATATCCTTCGGATCAAACCGGAAAGCCGATCTATTCCGTAGAAGGGAAGGGCGTAACAATCGATGAAGACGGGTACGTAGATACTTCTGCGGCAAAATGTTTGCAATTCACCGTTTATGCGGCTTTACAGGATTGTATCGCGGAAAAAACGTTCCGTTTATACGAAACGCCGCAGTCGATCGTAATCGAAAACGAAGAAACGATTTTATTTGCGGGTACGCAAACGGTACTTTCGGGAAAAGTAAAAGGCGAATATGCCCGGCAGGATCTTACTTATAAAATCGCGGGAAGCACGTACGGCGTTTCTCTTGAAGAAAACGTTTTGAATATTTCGGAATATGCAAAAGATGCGGTGGTGAAAGTTAAGGCGCAGCAAGGCGGCTTGGTTTCGGCGGAGAAGGTTTTCGAAATTCGTGCGCTTAAAGATTTTGCCGATAATACGAAGATCGTCAAAGTCGGCGAAGAAACGGCGTTGACGTTTATTACGGAAGGAAAAATCAAGGGCGTTTTCATCGGCGGGAAACCTGCGGATTGCAATGTTTCGGAAAATACGGCGATTTTCACCGAAACGCAAGTGAAAAATCTCGGGAAGGGATCGCATAACGTAGCGATTATCACGGATTCTATCGGGTACAAAGCTTACATTAAAATTTGCGACGAGACTATTTCTTCAAAAGTGGAATTTCTTGCGATAAACGCGTCGTTGGAAGCGCTTTCAAAGTACTACGTGCTTACGGCTGATCTCGATTTTTCAAACGAAGAGATTTTTGCCGTAGGAAAATACGATACGCCGTATCAGCCGTTTTCCGGACAGTTCGACGGCAACGGGCATACGATTAAAAATGCTTTGATAAAAGCGAATACAAACAAAACGACGGCAAACAATTACAATCTCGGACTGTTCGGTTACGTGACGGGAAAGATTTGCAATCTTCACCTCGAAAACGTAAACGCGCACGGCATGAATTTTATCGGCGCATTGTGCGGCGCGCTCGGTAAGGGAGGCTTAATCGAAAACTGCGTAGTGGAAAGTTGTACGGCGAAAGCGGACGCCTCTGCGCAGATTGCAGGGACGATTGCGGGACGAAATAACGGTCGGATTTTGTACTGTTCGTACGGCGGATCAATGAATCCCGTTGGTCAAACGCAGTCCGACGGGTATGAAGAAGGACTTGAAAAATTTTAAAAACAGGAGAAATATATGGTAACGGAAACGGGAGTGGATCAGACTTTTGCAAGGAAGTTGAACAGTCAGATGATTATGCAACTTCTGAGAACGAGAGATATGACGTCGAGAGAGCTTGCCGACGAGTTGAAAATCAGCACCGCGGCGATTTCGATGATTACTTCTGAATTGCTGAAAAATAATTACATTTTTAAGCGTACGGAAAAAAGCGCGAATAAACTCGGTCGCAGCACGCTTGTATTTTCGTTAAATCCGGATTTTGCTTGTGTGGGGCTTGTGGGACTGTACGATAAAAAAATCCGTATCGGCATTTCGGACATGCGCGGAGAGATCGCGTACGAAAAAGAAATGAAAGAGGTAGATTCTTTCGATAACGCCGCTTTTCTGGAAATCGTTATTGAATTGAAAGAAGTTTTACGGCAGAAATTCGATCATATTCCTCTGCTTGGTATCGAGGTTTCCATTCCCGGTAAAATCGATAAAAACAGCGGCGAAATCATTATGTCGCATCAATTCAACGCCGCGTTCAACCATGATAAGGAGTATATTCAGAAGTTATTCTTCAAATACTTTAACGTACCCGTTAAGGTAAATAACGATTTAAAGCTTTCGGCAATCGGCGAAATGCACAAGGGAAATATCGGTGAAAACGTTGAAAACGCGTTGGTTCTTCACGTAGGCGTTGGCGTAGGCGGCGCGTTGATATTCAATCGGGAAGTTTACAACGGCAAACGCGGTTTTGCCGGCGAAATCGGTCTGTTTTCCGTTACGTTCAACGGCGAGCTGTACACGTTCGACGGCGTGTGTTCGCTGATTGGCATCAAAAAATATCTGCAGAAAAAATACGATTTAGACCTTTCGTACAGGGAAATTATCCAAAAATACAACGAAAGCGACGAAATAGTGCATGCGCACGTAAACGAAACGGCGCATGTGATGGGAAAAATTCTGAAAGATCTCACCGAGTTTTTAGAATTCGACGAAGTGATTATCGGCGGTTTTGCCGTGGACTTCGGGGAAGAATATCTGGGAATCGTTCAAGAGGAATTAGATAAGTCGCTGAACGGTACGGTGGCGAAGTATTCCACGCTGAAAGACGGCGCAAGTATGATAGGCGCGGCGCAAAAAGCTACGGAAAACTTAACAAAAACGCTTTTTTAAGCGTTAATAAATAACAGGGAGAAAGATCAAAAATGAAAAGAATCGGAACAGTCAGAACATGGGTTGCAGGGGTTCTTGTTTGTTTGTTTGCGCTTTCATTTTCGGCGTGCGAAAAGGAAACGGAAAACAAAGCGGAGTTTACGGGGCTTACGTTTACCGACGTGAGTTACGTGTACGACGGCAAAGAAAAAGAGCTGTCGCTTCAAGGCGCGCCCGACGATGCGCAAGTTGTGTACGAAAATAACAAGCGTACTGCGGCTGGCGAAAGCACGGCAACGGTAAAAGTAAATAAAAGCGGCTACAAAGAGGCTGTTCTTTCTGCAAAACTGACGATATCGAAACGTACGCTTACCGTTTCCGCCAACAATGCCGAAAGACAGGAAGGAGAAGAAAATCCGCAATTTTCGGCGGAGATTTCGGGCTTTGCGGAAGGGGAAAACGAATCCGTGTTAAAAGGGAATTTGTCGTTTTCGTGCAGTGCCGACAGCAACAGCCCGGCAGGAACGTATGTAATCGCACCCGAGGGGTATGCCGCCGAAAATTACGAAATCGTTTATGAAATCGGCACGCTTACCGTAATCGGTAAACCGATCATAAGAACGCTTTCTGTTCCGAAATTGGAAAATAGAATTTACTATACGGGCGAAACGTTCTCGTTTAACGCGGCGGTATTGCAAAACGGCGAGGCTACGCAAGAAGAAGTAACGGTAACGGGAAAAGGCGTTACGTTTGAAAACGGTGAGTTGACAATTACCGGTAATGGTAAAATATCGTTTACGGTAAGCGCGGACGGCTTCGACGACGTAACCTGCGAGTTGACGGCTTATCGCAAAGTGGAAACGCTGGAAGATTTCAACGCGATAGGGACTACCACGGAATCTTTACAAGAAAGTTATATTCTTGTAAGCGATATAGACGCAAAAGGTAAAGCGATTAATACCGTGGCGCATAACGATACGGGAAAGGCATTTCAAGGTGTGTTCGACGGGAACGGACATACGATATCGAATTGCACGCCAACCACTTCTACGGCAAATAAAGGCTACAACTGTTCGTTGTTCGGAACAGTTGCTGCAAGCGGAGTAATCAGAAATTTGAACGTGGTGAATGCCGTAATCAATACAAGATTCGGCGGAGGAATAGCAACGCTGAATTGGGGAACGATAGAAAATTGCTTTATATCGGCAACGGTAACGGTGAGTACGTCGACGGCGATAAATCCGACGGGCGGAATCGCAAGCAAGAACGCGGGCGGAAAGATCAGAAATTGCGTGGCGGTAATCAAAGCGGGCAGCGGAGTAACGAACGCATGCGTGGGTGGAATTGCCGGCAGAACGACTAACGTAAATTCCGTGATTGAAAACTGCTATTTATATTCGGAAACGTTTGAAATTTTTGAAACGAGCGTGTCGGGCGACGCAAACGATTTAAGAAAGACGACTAACGCGCAGGCGGTGAAAACGGCGGAAGAGTTGAAAACACTCGATTATACTATGTTTGATTCTTCGATTTGGGATTTCAGCGGGGAATATCCGAAGGTTAAAACGCAGGGGTAATCGGGCATCGATCATGAAAAAGGCAATTCAATTGTTGGCGGCGCTTTGTTTCGCGGTGTGCTGTGCCGGGGCTGCGGCGTGCGGCAATAATTCTCCTTTGCCCGATGCGCCTTCGCAAGAGCAAGAGGAAAATAAAGATACGTCTACCGGAGAAAATAAGCCGGAAACAGACGGCGACGCCGATGACGGCGGGAAGGAAAACAACGGTATTTGGACGGGAATAAGAAATCCCGAAAAATAATCAATTCGGAGGAAGATTATGGGTATACAAAAGAAAAAGATTTACGAAAAGCCCGATTTTGAAGTTTGTGCGTTTAACGGATCGGATATCGTTACGTCAAGCGGTGCGGGCGCAAAAGAAGCGGGAAGCGAGTGGGCGTTCGAGATTCCGGGCGATAATATCTGGGGGTGATGGTATGAAAAAGAAAAAAATAATTTTTTTGGCGGCGGTAGGTTGCGGTGTGAGTCTTTGCGCGGGGATAGCTGCGCAAGGCGGGATTTTAGCCGATGCGGAAAATTCTTCGGGTATGGCAGGCAACGCATTTGAAAATTATTTTGTAGCCGGCGGTTCGGTACGTTTGGTAGACGATGAACACGGCGCGGGAATTCGGTTTCACGTAATGATGAGTGAGGACGACTACGCGAAAAATATCAAGGACGGCGTAACGACAGGTACATTGATTTTGCCGAAATCTTTGCTTGCGGAGGGCGGCGAGCTTACGTTGGAAGATACGCGCGCGATGAATATAGACACCACGAGCGTATGGGAAAGCACAACGTATAGCGGCGCAACGTATAAGCAATCTATTGCGTATGTATACAATATTCCCAAAGAAAATTACGGTTCGGATTTATATGCTCGCGGATATGTTAAATCCGGTGATAAAATCGCGTATACGGCGTTATCCGCACCGATTTCTATGTCTTGGGTGGCGCAGGACGAATACAACGACGAAAATTCTCTTTTAACGGCAGAACAGAAACAAACGCTGAAAGAAACTTACGTTGATTTTTCCGTACTTTATCATGTAGACGGCACGGCTGCGAACGTTGAAACGGCTGAGTACGGATCGCTTTTGGAAAAACCGCAGAATCCCGAAAAAGAGGGGTATCGTTTTGCCGGGTGGTACGATAGAAGCGGCGACTACGAATGGGATTTTTCTAAAAATGCGGTAAGCGGTACGGTAAATCTCTATGCAAAGTTTATAAAAACTTATCAGGTTACGTTTACGGACGGCACGCAGACCGTTGTAAAAGAGTACGACGAAAACGCGATAATTCCTGAAAGCGATATTCCAAATTTTACTTCGGTTACTTTGATACACAAAGGCTGGAAAAGCAAAGTCGATACAACCGTAACGAAAGACGTTACTTATACGGCAATGATGTTCCATCCTGTTAAGACACTTGCGGATTTCAATGCGATAGGGACTACCACGGAATCTTTACAAGAAAGTTATATTCTTGTAAGCGATATAGACGCAAAAGGTAAAGCGATTAATACCGTGGCGCATAACGATACGGGAAAGGCATTTCAAGGTGTGTTCGACGGGAACGGACATACGATATCGAATTGCACGCCAACCACTTCTACGGCAAATAAAGGCTACAACTGTTCGTTGTTCGGAACAGTTGCTGCAAGCGGAGTAATCAGAAATTTGAACGTGGTGAATGCCGTAATCAATACAAGATTCGGCGGAGGAATAGCAACGCTGAATTGGGGAACGATAGAAAATTGCTTTATATCGGCAACGGTAACGGTGAGTACGTCGACGGCGATAAATCCGACGGGCGGAATCGCAAGCAAGAACGCGGGCGGAAAGATCAGAAATTGCGTGGCGGTAATCAAAGCGGGCAGCGGAGTAACGAACGCATGCGTGGGTGGAATTGCCGGCAGAACGACTAACGTAAATTCCGTGATAGAGAACTGCTATTTATATTCGGAAACGTTTGAGATATTTGAAACGTCGAAATCGGGAGATGCAAACGATTTAAGGCAAACTACGAACGCGCAGGCAGTAAAAACAGCCGAGGCGTTGAAAGCGCTTGATTATTCGATGTTTGATTCCGCTATCTGGGATTTCAGCGGCGAATACCCGAATGTAAAAGTACAGGGTTAATCAAGCGCGGGCAGACAATGTAACGGATTGCAAGGCGTTGCATTGTAATGGAATACGCGAAGGCAAAACGGAAAAGCGCGACCGATTTTTTTCGGTCGCGCTTTGTCTTGCAAAAGAACACAACTCGCCGAACGAGCGGTGTTTGCTATGCCAAATATAAAGTAAATCCGTAAGAAGCGAAGCGACGGAATAGCGATTGCTGCGTAGCCAATCGCGTCCCCATTACCTATTTTAAATATAAAGTAAATCCGAACCATTCGCTTGTTACAAGCATCCGGTTCGGATTATATTGATTTGGTGCCGCTGACCGGACTTGAACCGGTACGTTCTTTCGAACGAGGGATTTTAA
>OGFY01001529.1_pt1 | contig 16483 bp, 16 predicted proteins | sample 1570951 | NCBI WGS metagenome assembly OGFY01 (sample SAMEA2581942, study PRJEB24529) | metagenome | biome: Human gut stool | place: China | collected 2011
GCCTTTATGCAAGCTATCAGTTTGTCTACATCTTCTTCTTCTGTATCGAAAGAGGATTATACGTGTATATATAATATATACTTATGATAATAAAACAGGTGAAATTTTGGAGCATAAATACCCTATTAATAGGCTTTGCAATGATTCTATCATTGAGCATATTTAACTAAAGAATGAGCATTATAATTTGGAATTAGAAAAGGAGTTAAAAAAGGAAATTTATTTCGTAATCTTTTTATGATTATCGAATATATTTACTATATTTGCTACGTGAATTTTGAATAATTCATGAGAGAAAACTTATAAAATAAAACTTCAGTATAAAAACACTTGAGTAATTTTTAGGTCTGTGTGAACAAATAAAACAATAGAATTGTTTCAATAATATAAACCGAGAATCTTGCGAAATCAGTAGTCAATGAAGCTTATTGTCAAAATAGGATTAATCGCCCTGCTTGTAATGCTGAACTATCAGGGAGTCGATGCGGATGTTGTATCTTCCGCCATTGACAGGTATGCTACTACTACGGAATCTCAAGAGAATACGCCGTCTGACCATGGTACATTGGAAACCATGTCTTTCACTACTTCTTTGCTGACAGGACAACAGCAGGTATTAACTAAATTAGTGCCTGACGATCTTCGTATCCGTAGAGCAGAGGAACTTCAACAGAACTTCTTAAAAATTCTCATAGGACGTTTTTCACTACGGGAGGAATTATTGGCTATTGACCGCGCCAAAATCTTTCCGTCTAATCCCATTCATTGTGTGTCTCCGGCATGTCATTATTTTGTGTTCACGCTGAGACGCATCTTGATTTAATTAATCGTTATAAATTTAGTTGTTTAACCTCCTCCGACGCCCTGCAGAGTGTCGGGGTTGGTCTCGAATTATCTTTTTTTAAACTATAACGATTAATTAAAACATATCATGGAAGCTATTCAAAATAAAACTACTAATAAGATTGTAGGTATTAAAAATGCAGGTTGGGTAATTATATGCTGCTTTATCATTGCAATTTGTATATATAACTTTTTACTGGGAAATCCAGCTAATTTTATGAACAATGACCCTAATAATCATCCGTTGCCGGGTAATTTCCTGGGAACTATTTATAAAGGGGGTATTGTGGTTCCTATTATTCAAACCTTGTTGCTCACTGTCATAGCATTGAGTATTGAACGTTATTTTGCTATCCGTTCGGCTTTTGGTAAAGGCTCGCTGGTGAAATTTGTCGCTAATATCAAATCGGCTTTGGCTACCGGAGATATGAAGAAAGCACAGGAACTTTGCGATAAACAAGGTGGCTCTGTCGCTAATGTTGTTACCTCTACTTTGAAAAAGTATGCTGAAGTTGAAAACGATGAGACTCTATCCAAAGACCAGAAAGTCTTGGCCATTCAAAAAGAATTGGAAGAAGCTACTGCACTGGAACTTCCTATGATGGAGCAGAATTTACCAATTATCGGTACTATTACTACACTGGGTACCCTGATGGGATTGCTTGGTACGGTAATCGGTATGATTCGTTCATTTGCAGCTTTGTCTGCTGGTGGTGGTACAGACTCAATGGCATTATCGCAAGGTATTTCCGAAGCGTTGATCAATACAGCATTTGGTATCTTGACAGGTGCATTGGCGGTTATTGCTTATAACTACTACACTAATAAGATTGATAAATTGACTTACAGCCTCGATGAAGTAGGTTTCTCTATTGTACAGACCTTTGCGGCTTCTCATAAATAATCGTGCCACCCCTTTAAAATGAACTACTATGGGTAGAGCAAAGATTAAAAAGAAAAGTACGTTCATAGATATGACAGCTATGAGTGACGTTACTGTATTGTTGCTTACCTTCTTTATGTTGACTTCAACATTTGTGAAGAAGGAACCGGTGCAGGTGTTTACTCCGGCCTCCGTTTCAGAAATCAAGATTCCGGAAACGAATATCCTTCAGATTTTGGTGGATCCGCAAGGGAAAATATTTATGAGCCTCGACAAACAGCCCGATATGAAGGCTGTATTGGAGAAGATGGGTGAGGAGTACGGAGTTGACTTTACTCCTGAGCAGGAAAAGAAATTTGTGACAGCTTCTACGTTTGGTGTTCCGATGAGAAGCATGCAGAAATTTTTGGATTTACCTACTGAACAGCAGGATAAACTGTTGAAAAATGAAGGTATTCCCTGTGACAGCACAGATAATCAGTTTAAATCGTGGGTACGTAATGCTCGTCAGGTGAATCCTGATTTACGCATTGCTATCAAAGCTGATGCGTCAACTCCCTACGCTGTGATTAAAAATGTAATGAGCTCACTTCAGGATCTCAGAGAGAATCGGTACAATCTGATTACTTCTCTGAAGACTACTTCTGATAAATAAAACTGAATAATTATGAGTGCTGAAGTACAAGAAAGCGGCAAAAAAGGAAAAGGATCCAAGCAAAAGAAAATGACTGTCCGCGTAGATTTTACACCTATGGTGGATATGAATATGTTGCTGATTACTTTTTTTATGCTGTGTACCACGTTGAGCAAACCTCAGACGATGGAAATAAGTATGCCGAGCAATGACAAGAATATCACTGAAGAACAACAGAGTAAGGTGAAGGCTTCACAGGCAATAACTTTGCTGCTGGCAGGAGGAGATAAATTGTATTACTATGAAGGAGAACCTAACTATAAAGACTATACTTCGCTGAAGGAAACTTCGTATAATGCGGATGGTCTGCGTTCCATTCTTCTTAAAAAGAACTCGGTGGCAGTTCGTGAGGTAAACGAACTGAAAAAACAGAAAGCTGATTTAAAGATATCAGAGGAAGATTACACGAAGAAACTTTCTGAAATAAAAAGCGGAAAGGATACGCCGACTGTCATCATAAAGGCGACGGATGATTCTTCATATAAAAATCTGATTGATGCTCTGGATGAAATGCAAATATGCAATATAGGTAAGTATGTGATAACAGATATCGTTGATGCGGATCAGTTCTTGATCAAGAATTATGATACGAAAGGTGATCTGAGTAGAGATATCGTGGAATAGTAACACACTTTTAAAAGGAGGAAAAGAGAATGGCAAAAATAGATTTGACCTCACCCGAATGGTGTGAACTGGTATTCCAAGGTAAGAATAAGGCATACGGTGCCTATAAGATGCGGGCCAATTCACCGAAACGTCACACGTGGGCGATGGTGATTGTAGTGATAATTGCTGCCGTAGGATTCAGCATACCGACATTGGTAAAACTGGCTACTCCGAAGCAGAAAGAGGTAATGACGGAAGTGACTACATTGTCACAACTGGAAGAACCTGAAGTAAAACAGGAAGAGTTCAAGAAAGTGGAACCGGTGGCTCCCCCTCCCGCTCTGAAAAGCTCTATCAAATTTACGGCTCCTGTTATCAAAAAAGATGAGGAAGTGCGTGATGATGAAGAGATAAAGAGTCAGGAAGAATTGACTCAGACTAAGGTAGCTATCTCCATTGCCGATGTGAAAGGTAATGACGAATTGAACGGTAAGGATATTGCTGAACTGAAAGAAGTGATAACTAAAGCTCCCGAAGCAGAAGAAAAACCATATACTATGGTAGAACAGATGCCTCAGTTTCCAGGTGGTGATAGAGAATTGCTGTCTTTTATAGCAAAGAATCTGCGTTATCCTACCATTGCGCAAGAAAATGGAATACAGGGTAAAGTGTTTGTCCGTTTTGTAGTTTCGGCTACAGGAGATGTGAAGGATGTAAAGGTGATGCGTTCATTGGACCCGTACTGTGACAAGGAAGCAATCCGTGTAATCCAGTCATTGCCGAAGTGGATTCCGGGAAAACAGAACGGACGTAATGTTCCCGTGTACTATACCGTTCCTATAACTTTTAAGCTACAATAATATCTATATATGATGAAGCTGTATATTGCATTGTCGGTTGTTTTGCTGCTGTTGTTTTCGGGCTGTGGCAACAAACCCAAACCAGGGGAAGACGATACGTTGACTTCGGGCACAATTACGATAGCTGTGGACGAGACATTCCGTCCCATTGCGGAAGAAGAATTGCAGGTATTCCATGCATTAACGCCGGATGCTACCGTGCATCCAGTTTATTGCAGTGAAGTGAAAGCCATGAAACTTTTGTTGGCGGACAGTGTACGTTTGGCTATAACCACGAGGCAACTGACTCGACAGGAAATGGCATTTTTCAATGACAAGAAATTCTTTCCTGTATCTGTAAAGATGGCAACGGATGGTTTAGCTTTGATAGTAAACAAGCAAAATGCAGATTCATTAATTACAGTTGAACAATTTAAGGAGATACTGACGGGGAAAATTACTGACTGGAAACAGTTGAATCCTGATTCCCGTCTAGGTGCGCTTCAACTGGTATTTGATAATCCCAATTCGAGTACTGTACATTATGTACTCGACTCGATCTGCGGTGGTAAGCCTCTATCGGAAGATTTGAAGGCACAAAAAACAAATCCGGAGGTGATTTCGTATGTGGCTAAAACCCCCGCAGCTTTAGGGGTTATCGGTGTCAACTGGATAGGTAATCCTGCGGATAGTACGCGACTCTCTTTTAATGACGCCATTCGGATAATGGCTGTCAGTCGTGCGGATTCGGCTACAGTGGAAAATAGTTTCAGGCCTTATCAAGCTTATCTGGCTTTAAATCAGTATCCATTAACCCGCAGTGTGTACATTTTACTTAATGATCCTAAAAGTGGCTTGCCTAGTGGTCTGACTTCATTTCTGACAGACTTCCGGGGGCAACGTATCATTCTGAAGTCAGGATTGGTGCCTGCAACAGCTCCTGTGCGGATTGTAGATGTAAAAGAGGAATATAAATGAACAAAAAAGAAGAACCATGAAGAAATTAGTATTAATCGTGATGAGCTTGTGCCTGGCTGTAACCATGTGGGGACAGAAATCGCCGGGTAGTGAATGGTCGCTACAGGTGAAGCAGGCTGCCACGATGATAAAGGAGGATCCAGCAAAAGCTTCTGAGGCTTTTGATGAATTATTGAAAGGTAAGAATAAGAAGAATGCCTTTTTGTTGGTAGAGATAGGCCGGGCTTATCTAGATCAAGGGAAAACGGCAGAAGCTGCCGAATATGCGCAACGCGCTAAAGATATAAACAGTAAATGTGCTGTGGCTTATCTACTGAGTGGTGATATAGCATTGAATTTGAATGATGTGAATAAAGCTAGCAGCGATTACAATCAGGCTATTTATTTGGATGAGGACTGTAGTGAAGCTTATTTTAAATATGCACAGGTATATAAAGGCGTAGACCCTCAACTGTCATTGGATATGTTGATGCGCTTACAGTCCAAAACTCCGGAGGATAATCGCATCAGTAAGGAACTGGCGGATGTATATTATACTATGGGGCAATATGGTAAGGCAAAAGAAGCATACGAAAATTATCTGAAAGTAGGTACTCCCACTGAGCAGGACTATACCCGCTATGCCATGCTGTTATATCTGAATAAAGATTATGCACAGTCTTTGGATATGGTGAAGAAAGGTTTGGAACTTGCACCAGAAAATCATGTGCTGAAACGTCTGGCAATGTATGATTATTTAGAATTAAAAGACTATAAGACAGGATTGGAAGCTGCTGCTACATTCTTCGCTAATCCCGGTAATCCGGATTATGTATACTTGGACTATGTTTATTTCGCTCGTTTACTGGAAGCGGACAAGCAATACGAAGAAGCAGTGGTACAATTTAACAAAGCATTGTCTATGGATAAGTCCCATACGGAAATTTATAAAGATATCTCTGATGTGTACGAGAAGAAACGTGATTTTCCGAAAGCGATAGAAGCTTATAAGAATTATCTGGATGAAATGAAAAGCTCCCCGGATATTAGTGATCTCTTTTTATATGGTCGTTTGAACTATTATGCTGCTACCGATTCGGCTTATCAGGATAAACAACCGACATATTTGGCTGAAGCCGATACTATTTTTGCACAGGTGGCTGTTAAAGTTCCTGATAACTATTTGGGAAATTTTTGGCGTGCCCGTGTTAATTCTTTGCGTGATCCTGAAACCACTCAGGGACTGGCAAAGCCGTATTATGAGGCTGCACTGAGTATTCTGGAACAGAAGCCTGATGCTACTAAATCAGTATTGGTAGAATGTAACAGCTATTTGGGGTATTATTATTTTGTAAAAGAGGATTATAACCAGTCAAAACAGTATTGGAATAAAATATTGGAAATTGATCCTGAGAACGAAACTGCTACTAAGGCACTAGGAGGAATTAAATAGTCCTTCTTTTTTTCATTTATCATTTGGGTTGAGCGGACAGTACTTAGTTGCTGCCCGCTTAATTTGTTTAGAGATTAACGAAAGTTAAACATTGGCTATACTTCTTGTTTATTCAAATAAACTATATATATTTGTAGTATACTAATGAACTAGTACACTAAATAACTAATAAAAACATAAACACAATGATGATTGAAATAAAGAACTTATCTTTCAGTTATGGAAAGAAAAAACAGAGTGTCTTTAATGACTTCTCGTTGACGCTGGATAAAGGTTCAGTTTACGGTCTTTTAGGAAAGAACGGTACAGGTAAATCTACTTTGCTCTATTTAATGACAGGTCTGCTTCGTCCTCAGGCCGGACAGGTACTTTACAAAGGGGTAGATGTTTCCATGCGCTATCCCCTGACTTTGCAGGATATGTTTCTAGTGCCTGAAGAGTTTGCTTTGCCATCAGTCAGTTTGAAACGATACTTAAAACTGAACACACCGTTCTATCCGAATTTTAGCAATGAGCTTTTGAATGCCTGCCTTCATGATTTTGATATGAATGAAGATATTCATTTGGGTGAACTTTCGATGGGGCAGAAGAAGAAAGTATTTATGTGCTTTGCATTAGCTACCAATACCTCTTTATTGGTTATGGACGAACCTAGCAATGGATTGGATATTCCTTCTAAAAGTCAGTTTCGTAAAGTAATCGCTTCGGGCATGACCGATGAAAAAGCAGTCATCATCTCTACGCACCAGGTGAGAGATATTGACAGCCTGCTGGATCATGTGGTTATTATTGATGGAACCCGCGTATTATTGAATGAATCGGTAAAGACGATCTGTGAGAAACTTTATTTTGTAGAGCAAGGAATGAATGAATCGACGGATACAGCATTGTATGTTCAGCCGTCCGTCCAGGGAAACAGCGTAATTTTTCCGAATACGTATAATGAGGAAACGAATCTGAACCTGGAAGTATTATTTAACGCTATGCTGACAGAGAGAGAAAAAATGCAATTTCTGTTTAACAAGTAATACAAACACACTATGGATACGAATAAATTCTTTAGCTTTTCGCGTATTGCAATGGTAATGAAACGCGAGATTATGGAAAATTGGAAAACAAATCTTTATCGTCTGATCGGAATTTATGCTGCATTTGCATTGGTAATGGTGCTCACAATGTCGAAACAGGTGACGTATAGTGATTCTCAAATGGCTTTTCAGCATTATTGTTCTAATATAATGGGAACCTTTGCTTTTATCATCGGTATTTTTGGCATTGTCTATGCTGCTAACATTATGGAAAATATGATTACAAAAGAAAAACGTATCGCTTTTTTGATGCTTCCGGCAACTATGATAGAGAAATTTGTAGCACGATTCTTGATTGTTACGGTAGGATTGGCTGCGGCTGTCTTTGTTGCGGCGTCATTGGCGGAAATTACCCGTTATCTGTTACTTCCTTTATTTAATGTGCCTGAAACATTCCATCAATCTGTTTTGTATAACCTTCTTTCTATGGCTTCGGTAGATGGTGAGCAGATATATAGGGGATCAGGCTATGCTATGAATATGCCGTACCAGAATTGGTTGGGTGAATTGTGCGGATGGGCTTTCCTGTTATGGTCACATTCATTGTATATTCTAGGGGGAAATTATTGGTATAAGAAACCTTTTTTCAAGACATTGGGTGCTTTGATGCTTATTTCTATTCTGTTTTCTGTTTTATCGGTGCACATTCTTTCATGGATAGGAGATGACAATATGCGCAGTTTTTCTGAGTGGCTGGAAACTAATTTCCAGTGGATGACATTAAACAAGTTACTTTCGTTAGGAGTAGCGTTTTTCAGTGCATTCACTATGTTTAACTGGTGGCTGAGTTACCAGCTTTTTACCCGTTCGCAAGTTGTTAAACCTAAATTCCGTTTGCTATGAAATTTAAAGAAAGTAAATCCATTTACTTGCAGATAGCCGACCGGATAAATGATGAAATCCTGCAAGGACAATATGCCGAGGAAGGGCGTATTCCGTCTGTCAGAGAATACGCCGCCACGGTGGAGGTGAATGCAAATACAGTGGTCCGTACGTATGATTACCTTCAAGGACAAGAGATTATTTATAATAAACGCGGTATCGGTTATTTTGTATCGGCAGGGGCTAAAGACCGGATTATCACTTTGCGTAAAGATATGTTTCTGCATGAAGAATTGCCGGAGTTTTTCAGACAAGTGAGTGCATTGGATATTCCCATAAAGGAAATAGAGAAGATGTACAAGGAATATCTGACCCAACAATAACACAACACATATATGGAACAATGCAGACATGGCATCGGTTGAATAAAGAAATCCCGGCAGAGTGGCGCTCGTCGGGATTTCTTGTATTTGTTCACTTGTTTGCTATAAAAATAGTAGTCCAGTATAACCATTCGGTTGCAGCTCGAAGGATATCGGGGTTGATGGATCGGATATTATCTTTAGGATGATGGTAATAGCCACCTCCTAATGCCCATAAATCAATGCATGGATAACCGGCTTTCATAAAAACAGCACCATCTGTACGAGGACGAGTCAGGAAATGAGTTTCATTAGTGAACAGACGTCGATGCACATACATAGCATTGGCTTTTTGGGACAGTTTGGCCAATTCGGGGTATTTATAGTGGTAGTTCGCCCCTAACATCTGGCCTACACCCACCTGCTCCAGATTCAGGATTGCTATTACTTTATCCTTTGGTACAAGAGGATGATTAGTATAATAAGTGCTACCGGTGAGTCCGGCTTCCTCGCCGTCCACACTCATGAAAATGATGCTGCGTTTGGGTTTTATCTTTGATTTTGCCAGTGCTTCGGCTACTCCCAGCATGGCGGCGGAGGAAGAATTGTTGTCATTCGCTCCTTCAATAAGGAAAGGAATCATTCCCAAGTGGTCCAGATGGGCGGAAATGATTACATATTCATTGCACAGTATAGGGTCACTGCCTTTGATCATACCCAAAATATTTTTTCCAGTAGCATTGGGATTATAGGTAGCATTCATTTTGATGTGGGCTCTCTTTCCGGTATGGAAAGAGGCAGGCTTCTGAGTCTTATAAATCTGCCGGATAGTCTCTTTATAAGTCTTGCCTGTTCCCCTGAAAATATCATTAACCACAGTGTCTGTAACATGACAATAGACAAATCCTGGATTATAGGGGGCATTTGGACCGGGAACCCATTTGTATAACAAGCCTGCCGCACCATGGGTTACGGCATTGTTCAGCTTGGTTTGGTGCAAAGTATGTTTGTACCACATGGTCAGTGAATCGGGGTTACGGCTTATATTGGGTGTTTCTCCCTCCACCAGCACAATCTTGCCTTTTACATCTATATCTTTGTAATCATCATATGCTAATTCGGGTGCTGTAACGCCAAATCCGGCGTATACCACATCGGCTGTCACTTCCCCGTCACTGGTCATTCCTCCGGCAAACCAACCATCTGCCCAAGGATATGTCTTAGAGATCCATACAGTTTTTTTCTTGCCTTGGGTGACAGGAAATAGGATATCCATAGTGCTTCTCGGTTGTATTTCCACACAAGGGTGGGGGAATAGCTGTATGTAGGAACCATTCTCACCACCGGGTATCAGTTCCCACTCTTTAAAATATCCTTTTACGATATCTACAGCTTTAGCCATTCCGGGCGAACCTGCGAGTCGTCCCTCCAAGGCTGGGTCTGAAAGTTGCTTTACATAACCGAAAATCTTTTCGGTAGTGATGTTATGATGCATGGCATCAAGGTACATTTCTTCATCAGTCATGGTGGCTGTTCTTTTTTGGGCGGATGAGGACAGAGAGCCCAATGCTAGAATTGCAGATAACAGAAGGATTCCTTTTTTCATGTTGTTCTATTGATTTAAGATTTGGTTCTAAAGATAAAAAGAAAAGATCAGATTCCTGTTTATCTTCTGGTAAAAATCTTAAGTTCATATTTCTTGATATAAATCAAACCGTTGCATCGTGAAAAGTCCGTACCTTTGCACCCCGAAAATTAAAGATGATAAGTGGACGTAATTCAAGAACCGAGGAGCATACGAAAGAACCTAGCCAGACTGGCGGTTCCTATTTTCATTGAAACATTACTGATTATGATGCTGGGTGCAGTGGATACCGTGATGCTGAGTCAGTATTCAGACAATAGTGTGGCTGCTGTAGGGGTGGTCAACCAGCTCATTATGTTTGCTTTCCTGATATTTGAGGTGATCAATATAGGAACTTCCGTACTCTGTTCGCAATATTTGGGAGCAAGAATGCACAAGAATATGGTGCAGGTGGTGGGAGTATCATTGATACTCAATCTGGCGTTCGGTTTATTCGTTAGTGCCATTTTACACTATGGAGCCACTTTCCTGTTGTCCATGATGGGGCTTCGTTCCGAACTGATGGAATATGGAGTGAGTTACATGGAGATAGTAGGGGCATTCGCTTTTTTTCAAGCCATATCTCTGACTATTTCTGCCTCTTTGCGCAGTGCCAATAAAGCAGTTTATCCCATGATGGTAACGGTAGTTGTAAATATTCTGAATATCATTGGTAACTATTCGCTGATTTTTGGTAAGTTCGGTATGCCGGCTTTGGGAGTGGAAGGTGCTGCTATTTCTACTGCATTTGCCCGAGGGGTATCTATGGTGATACTTTTTGTGATTCTTTTCCGTAAACATATTCCCAGATTTCCGTTATCCTATTTTCGCCCCTTCCCGTTTGTCGAGCTGAAAAACCTGTTGAAAATCGGAGTCCCTTCGGCCGGAGAAAATATGTCCTACAGTTTCTCTCAGGTAGTATTGACCTATTTTATTAATATGTTGGGGAATGAAGCGCTGGCTACTCGTACCTATGTGGTGAATATAGTGATGTTCGTTTATTTGTTTGCTATTGCCATGGCACAAGGCGGAGCCATCTGTATTGGTCATTTGGTAGGTGAGAGGAAACTTCATGCAGCTTATCTGTTGGGCAAATATGTGATGCGTATTTCTATTTTGGTTTCTTTAGTTTTATCCTGTATCTGGGCTTTGATGGGGCATACTTTGTTTAGCTGGCTGACGGATAATCCGGAAATTATCCGTTTGGGTACTATTATCCTGTTTATTGATGTGATTTTGGAAGTGGGCCGGGCTATTAATATTTATGCGACGAATGCTTTACGTGCAACGGGTGATGTGAATTATCCGTTTTATGTAGGATTTGTTGTTCAGTGGAGTGTTGCCGTAGGTTGTGGTTTCTTGTTCGGTATTCATTGGGGATGGGGACTGGTAGGTATGTGGTGTGCATTTGTGCTGGATGAAAATCTTCGTGGTATTATCTTTGTACAGCGTTGGAATAGTCTGAAATGGACTAAAAAGGGATTTGTGAAATAAATCTTCATTTTCGCAAACTTTATGCATCTTCAGACCGTTAAACTCAAGAAAAAGAATTAATTTTGCAGTCTGATAATTATCAAAGAATATAATATGGAGCTCGATTTACTCACGGCAATATCACCTATTGACGGTCGATACAGAGGAAAAGCGGGAGCTTTGGCCTCTTATTTTTCTGAATTTGCACTCATCAAGTACCGTGTGCAGGTAGAAATTGAATACTTTATCACTCTGTGTGAACTACCGTTGCCACAGCTGAAAGACTTTGATCATGCACGTTTTGATGCATTGCGCGCTATTTATAAGAACTTTTCAGAGGCTGACGCACAGCGTATTAAAGAGATAGAAAGTGTAACAAACCACGATGTAAAGGCTGTAGAATATTTCATCAAAGAAGAATTCGATAAGTTGGGCGGAATGGAGGAATGCAAAGAATTTATTCATTTCGGATTGACATCACAGGACATAAACAATACCTCTGTACCTTTGTCTATAAAGGAGGCATTGGAACAAGTATACTATCCGCAAATTGAAGAGCTGATTGCCCAGTTGACTACATACGCTGAAGAATGGGCAAATATCCCTATGTTGGCAAAAACACATGGACAGCCTGCTTCTCCGACTCGCTTGGGTAAAGAAATCATGGTTTTCGTTTATCGTCTGAATCGTCAGCTGGCTGTATTGAAAGCTTGTCCTGTCACGGCTAAATTCGGTGGTGCGACGGGTAACTACAATGCGCATCATGTAGCTTATCCCGAATATGACTGGAAAGAATTCGGTAATAAGTTTGTAGCAGGAAAGCTGGGATTGGAACGTGAGGAATATACTACTCAGATCTCTAATTATGATAATCTGGGAGCCATTTTTGATGCGATGAAACGCATCAATACCATTATGATTGACATGAACCGCGACTTCTGGCAGTACATCTCTATGGAATATTTCAAGCAGAAGATTAAAGCGGGTGAAGTAGGTTCCAGTGCCATGCCGCATAAGGTGAATCCTATTGATTTCGAAAATGCTGAAGGTAATCTAGGTATGGCAAATGCTATTTTGGAACACCTTTCTTCTAAGTTGCCTGTTTCCCGCTTGCAACGTGACTTGACAGACTCTACTGTGTTGCGTAACGTCGGTGTACCTTTCGGTCACATTGTGATTGCTATCCAAAGTTCGTTGAAAGGTCTGCGCAAACTGTTGCTGAATGAGAAAGCAATCTATGCCGACTTGGATAATTGTTGGAGTGTGGTGGCGGAAGCTATCCAGACAATTCTGCGCCGCGAAGCCTATCCTCATCCGTATGAGGCATTGAAAGCTTTGACCCGTACAAACCAGGCTATCACAGAAGAGTCTATTAAAGAATTTATAGAAACACTAAATGTAAGCGAAGACATTAAAAAGGAACTGCGGGTGATTACACCGCATAATTATACAGGTATTTAAAAAATAGTTAGTTAGATTTTAATCCAAAAAGCCCGAGAGGGCGTTATACATTAATTAAAAAATAAAAGGAAAACCATGAGTACAGAAAATGAAAGCAGACAAGAAGGTGCTGCAAATGAAGAAAACCAGAATGTAAGCCGTGATGGTGGTTATAAGTCTTATAACAGAGACAGTAATTACAACAGATACAACAACGACGGCGAACAGCGTCCTTATCGTCCTCGTACGAACAGCTATAATCGCGAAGGTGGAGACCGTCCCTACCGTTCTTCTTATAACAACGGTGACCGTCCTTCCTATAATCGCTATAACAATAACGGAGACCGTCCGCAACGTCCCCGCTTTAATCCTAACAGTGAGGATGGAGGAGACCAACGTTCATACCGTCCTCGTACAAATTATAATCGTGAAGGTGGCGAACAGCGTCCGTATACTCCGCGCCCTCGTTTTAATAATGGTGAGGAAGGTGGTGAGCGTCAATATCGTCCCCGCACAAACTATAATCGCGAAGGGGGTGAGCAGCGTCCTTATACTCCGCGTCCCCGTTTTAACAGCGGTGAAGGGGGTGAACAGCGTTCTTACACTCCGCGTCCTCGTACCGGCGGTTATAATCAAGGCGGTGACCGTCCTTATCGTCCTCGTACCGGTGGTTATAATCAAGGTGGTGGATACAATCGTCCCTATCGTCCCCGTACGGCTGATTATAACCCGAATGCAAAGTATAGTCTGAAGAAACAGATTGAATATAAAGATATATTGACCGATCCAAATGAGCCGATTCGTCTGAACAAATTCTTGGCTAATGCAGGTATATGTTCCCGTCGTGAGGCTGATGAGTTTATTACAGCAGGTGTAGTCAGTGTAAATGGTGAAGTGGTAACCGAATTAGGTACTAAAATCAAGCGTACTGACGAAGTGAAGTTCCATGACGAACCGGTAAGTATTGAACGCAAAACTTATATTTTGTTGAATAAACCGAAGGATTGTGTGACTACTTCTGATGATCCTCAGGAACGTAAGACTGTAATGGATTTTGTGAAAGGTGCTTGTAAGGAGCGTATTTATCCTGTTGGGCGTTTAGATCGTAATACTACCGGTGTGTTATTGTTAACTAACGATGGTGATTTGGCTTCCAAGCTGACTCATCCTAAGTATTTGAAGAAGAAGATTTATCATGTATATTGTGATAAGAATGTAACCAAGGCAGATCTTGACCAAATTGCAGCAGGTGTGACATTGGATGATGGAGAGATTCATGCAGATGCCATCAGCTATGCATCGGAAACAGACAAATCACAAGTCGGTATTGAAATCCATTCCGGAAAGAACCGTATTGTGCGTCGTATTTTTGAATCCTTGGGATATAAGGTGATCAAGCTGGACCGCGTTTATTTTGCTGGTCTGACTAAAAAAGGTTTGCGCCGCGGTGACTGGCGTTACCTGACTGAACAAGAAGTGAACATGCTCCGCATGGGCTCATTTGAATAATAAACAATAAAGAGACAAAACAATGGAAAAAATTAGTAGAACAAAGATTGTTGACCTGCTGAAGTGCCGTGATTTTGGTGCGATGGTCAATGTAAAAGGTTGGGTTCGTACCCGCCGCGGTAGCAAACAGGTAAATTTTATCGCCCTGAATGACGGTTCTACAATAAATAATGTGCAGATTGTTGTTGATTTGGCAAACTTTGACGAAGAAATGTTGAAGCAGATCGCGAGAGAGGACGTACCCGATTCCCGCACGGAGGCCAAGAGCCCGCTTCGAGTGTTCGCCAGGGCCACGCTCACCGAGTTCTTCGAGAGCGCCGAGGTTGGCGACGTGTACGAGGTGGACGGAATTCCGGAGGTCGATGGTGCGGACGCGCTGCGGATCGCCGACAAGGCCGTGAACGCGCTGCGCACGGAGCTGTACCACTTCGGCAGGCGCGATGACGCGAAGGCGTTCAGGCGGCGCGACCGGGTGTTCATAGAGCGCGTGAAGAAGCTGGAGCCTATCAGAATCGTACGCTCTTGAAAAACAGGAATCCGTATGGCACCTACAGAAAATTCGAGCTGGAGGAAGCATGAGAATCAACTTCAACGCTACGGTAGACGAGATGGAGCAGTCGGCGGGGTCGTGCGAGTCCCAGGCGAAGAACGCGGGAAGCAGGGAGGCGGCCGTGTTCCTCATGGGCGCGGCGGCAGGCATCGACCTCCTGGCCTCGTGCAATAAGCCGGAGCTTTTCGGATCGCTCGTCGAGGGCGCAATCGATGGGTACCTGGCGAGGATAGGCGGTGATGCGGCATGACGTCGCTCAACTTCCGCGCGCTCGAGGCCGATGAGATCGACGTGCGCGTGTCGCGCATCGTGGAGGACAAGGGCGTGTGGCTGCTGCTCTACAAAGACGCCCGATGCGACATGCGCATCCTCGACGAGGTTGTGGGGCCGGAGAACTGGCAGCGCGAGCACTACGAGGTCAAGGGCCGCATGTTCTGCCGCGTCGGCATATCGATCGACGGGGAGTGGGTGTGGAAGTCCGACTGCGGGGTTGAGTCCAACACCGAGTCGGAGAAGGGGGAGTCGTCGGACAGCTTCAAGAGGGCCTGCTTCTGCTGGGGCGTCGGTCGCGAGCTGTACACGGCCCCGGACATATGGGTGCCCACGGGCATCTGCGAGATCAAGAAGGGGCGCAACGGCAACCCCGTCTGCTACGACAGGTTCGCCGTCACGCGCATCAAGGTCGAGGACGGGAAGATAACCGATCTCGCCGTCTCGTGCAACGGGAAGGCCGCCTACGACATGCAGAGGCGTATCGGCGCGAAGAAGCCCGACCAGCCGAGGAAAGACCCCGTGAGGGACGCCAAGGCGCGCCTGTGGGCGGCATGCAGGGCATACGCAGAGAAGCACGGGTCTACGCCGGAGAAGATTTCCGACGGGGTGAAGATGCGCTCCGACTACGAGGAGACCGCCGAGTTCTTCAACCTCGTCGCCGAGGAATTTGAGGCCGAGCTATGAGCGACCTGATAGCAGACCTCGTGCGCGACCGCGACCTGATGAAGAGGGCATCCGAGGAGCTGAAACGCCGCGGAGTTGCGCTTTCCAAGGCCGAGGCCGAGTACCAGACGGCCAAGGCCGCCGCGGCGCTGTCCCTCAAGGCAGACGGCTACAGCGCGTCCATGATCGCAATGATCGTCAAGGGCGACGACCGCGTCTCCGTCCCCATGTTCACGCGCGACTGCGCGCAGGTCGAATACGACAGCGCCCGCGAGGCGCTCAATGTATACAAGCTCGACGCGCGCCTGCTGGAGGCGCAGATCGACAGAGAGTACAGAGGCTAGCTATGAGCATCAACAGAGTAATTATCAGCGGAAACCTGACGCGCGATCCCGAGCTGCGCT
>OGFY01001541.1_pt1 | contig 16357 bp, 17 predicted proteins | sample 1570951 | NCBI WGS metagenome assembly OGFY01 (sample SAMEA2581942, study PRJEB24529) | metagenome | biome: Human gut stool | place: China | collected 2011
ATATTAAATACATATGTTACATTATAAAGAATAGTTAGCTATCAATCTTCAATTCACCACTAAAAAGATCAATTTTGCATAACAAAAATTCAATACATGCGGCTAATGCACAGAATATACAGACTATCCCCAAATTGCATCTTCCATGCGACAACACGCTTAAATGTCGCATAAAACATTTCTACTACCCCAAACAAAAGGCGCCCCAAGATTGCTCTCAGCGCGCCGCAGGCAAATATTGCACGGGCGTGCTGCCCGTGAGAAAAATTTTAAAACAATCATCCCGCTGTGCTTCTTTCCGCTTTGTTTTCACTTCTTCTTTTCGTTCCACTAAACGTCTGAGTTCTGTTTCTTCTTCCTTTGTCAAATGGCGGTACTCACCCGGTCTCAGATTCCCCAGACGAATATTGATCACTCGAAGCCGTTTCAGATTTACAACCTTATATCCAAAATATTCGCACATTCGGCGGATCTGGCGATTCAGCCCCTGTGTAATTATGATCTTAAAGGAATAATTATCGATCTTATACAGACGACATTTTTTTGTCACCGTATCAAGAATCGGAACACCTGCCGCCATCTGTGTTAAAAATTCGTCCGTGATCGGCTTATTTACACGGACACGATATTCCTTCTCATGATTATTGACTGACTTCTGGATACTGTTTGACAGGTCTCCATCGTTTGTCAAAAGCAGTAATCCCTGTGAATCCTTATCTAATCTTCCTACATACTGCAATCGGATCGGATACTTAATATGATCAAAGATGTTATCCGGATCATCATGACTTGCCGTGCAGGTCAGTCCCAGTGGTTTATTGTATGCAAGAATAACTGTCTCTTCACGCTTTCTTACAGGCTTTCCATCGACCATTACCCTGTCATTTGCCTCTATCTTCTGTCCCATTTCCGCAGGCTTCCCATTTATTGTGATCCTGCCTTTTAATATATATTCATCTGCCGCACGTCTGGAACAAATGCCAGCTTCGCTCAGATATTTATTAATTCGAATGCCTTCTGCCATATCATGACCCTTCCTGTTCTGTCTCTCTGCTGCGACTGTTTTGCCGCTCTTTTTATCTGTTTTCTTTATAACCATATCTTTTTAATCATACCATTCTGATCATTAAAAGTAAACAATTACAACTTTTCAATTTCGGGGCTTGTTTTTTCTCTTTTTCCGACGTATAATAAGGCAAACGCAAAGGTGTGTTTCTACGGAAACGCACCTTTTTTTGTATTTAAATTTAGAAGCTGAAGTTATAACATTTTATAAAGGACGTGAATATATGGATAATATCGATAAGAAAATATTACATTTATTACAGCACAATGCCAGAACCCCTTTAAAGTATCTGGCAAATAAAGTATTTCTCTCCTCTCCTGCGGTATCCGCAAGAATCGACCGGCTGGAAAAGACAGGTGTGATCACCGGATCCCATGCAGGCATCAACCCGGAAGCTCTGGGGTATCACATTACCGCATTTATACACATGGCACTCGATCCAAAACAGAAACCAACCTTTTATCCCTTTATCGATGCCTGCCCCAATGTACTGGAATGTAATTGTGTGACCGGTGCCTACTCTATGTTGATGAAGGTTTGTTTTCCAAGCACAATGGAACTGGATTCTTTCATTGGCCAGCTACAGCGATTCGGAAATACAGAAACACAGATCGTATTCTCCACTCCTGTTCAAACTCGTGGAATCGACATCGGTATTGTATCTCCTGTAAATGAAGAAAATGCTATCTAGTATGTCTGCGGACGGTCGTCTGTAACTTCTATATTATATAAGGCAAATAATAAAACAAAAAAGTTCCGTATCAGAATTCTGTCATATCCAAAGAATTCTTTTATGGAACTTTTTATGTCTTGATATCTGCTTACAAACCTACTGCTAACTGGTTCACACATTTGCAGAATCAGCTAAAATATCCTTCCTATTGTGCATCTTCCGGTGTAGCTGCAGTATTCTCTGTTGTAGCCGGTTTGCTGATCAGATCATAAAATGCCCGGAATGTTTTATCTGTATCCAGAAGATATTCTGTATTCTCTTTTACATGAACATAGATATCCTGAATATCCTTTGATGCCTTAAAGCTGTTCAGATAAGAAAGCTGTGCATTTGACAGCTCCCCATTAGCGATCTTATACGAACCATCCTGGTCTGTTATAATATAGAAGGTCACGATATCAAGCGGCTTTGATTCTACGTCCGCAATGTCCATATAGGACAATTCAACCACAACATATTCTCCTTCTGCATAACCATCTGCCAGATAACAGGTCGTATCTTCAAAACCTTTTAGGTATTTTGCAGAGTTTTCCAATACTGACATATCATCAAACTCGGTTGGATCCGTCACCAGTGACTGTAACGTTGCCTGATCACAGGCTGCTTTTGCCGTAAGATACTTACTAACCAGATCATTGATCTCTGAAACATCACTTTTCTTATATGATGCATTCTCCGGAATCGTCAGCTCAACCGTATTATTTTCTCCCGGCACAATTTTGGGTTTTCTGATAAAAAATGCGTACACATAACAGGAACACAATAATGCAAATATCACCCAGCCGATCGCAAGCTTCATTCCAGCCCGGATCACGATCTCTCCTTCTTTTGTCTTTATATATGTATCACCAAGAAAACTGTTTTTTTTATGATTCAATTTTCCTATGCTCCTTTTCATATTTTATATCGACAAAATTCTACCATTCTGTTCTGTATTTTGCAAGTTCATCCAGGAAGTATTCATAATTCAGCGAAGAAATATAAGAAAATATTTGATTATTTCAGCGAAATATTGTATTATATATAAGTCATGCACCAGTAGCTCAGTGGATAGAGCAACGGCCTCCGGAGCCGTGTGCGGTGGTTCGATTCCACTCTGGTGCATATTTTTTATGGTTAAACGGACGAAAACGTCTGCCCTGAAAACTATGTTCTATCGCAAAACACTTGCGTTCTATTCTCACGTAACGGTACTAAACTCCTCAGCTGTGGTGACTCGTAAAGGACCGACGTTCGAACAGGGTTGCTTATAGAACATAGTTTTCAGGGCAGACGTTTTCTGTCTTTGGCAGCACAACAACAAAAAAATTATTGCCTGTTTCAAAAATAAAATACCTTATTTCTTTATGAAATGATTACTTATATTATCATGTACAAAGATGTTCATGCAGTTTTCGTTGTGAGGCTTTGCACTGGCTGCTAGCATCAAGCCCATGTCTGAGTCCGAAGGACGAGTCTGGGCGACTGCTGGCTAATGAGCGTGCAAACCGAACAGAAAACGAAATGTATCTTTTACATGATAATATAAGAATCCATTTCATTAGAAATAAGATACCTTCCTACATTGTAACAAAGATGAACTTCACAACGAATAACGCTGCGATGATCGTTACAACGATATCTTTCTTCTTGTAGTTACCTGTGAATAAGGTAATCAGAACGTATGAAATTGATCCTACACCGATACCATTTGAGATAGAATAGGTTAATGGGATCATAAGGAAGGTAAGGAACGCAGGAACTGCTGAACGCATATCATCCATATCGATCTTGGCAAAGTTCTTAGCCATTAATACACCTACAAAGATCAGTGCCGGAGCTGTTGCACATGTTGGGATCACACCTGCGATCGGGCTTAAGAACAGACATACTGCGAAGCAGGCTGCTGTAACTAAACTTGCAAGACCTGTTCTACCACCTGCTGCGATACCGGATGCTGACTCAACGAAGGTTGTACATGTCGATGTACCAAGAATAGCACCTGCTGCTGTACCGATAGAGTCGCACATCATACTCTTATCTAAGTTGATCGGGTCACCATTCTCATCTAACATATTTGCCTGTGATGCGGTTCCGTATAAGGTTCCGATCGTATCAAACATATCTACCAGACAGAATGCAACGATCAGCATGATACCTGAGAATACGCCACCAACATATGGGCTTTCAAATGCATTTCTCCATGCATCCGCCTTGAAGCATCCAAGGAAACCGATCTCGCCAAAGTCTTTGAAAGACTGACCGATGCTGGATACATCAAAAGATGGTGTCTCCAGATTAAATACATAATAAAGAACTGTGGAAACAATGATACCGATTACGATATTTCCCTTTACATTTAACTTTGCAAGAACTGCGATCAGGATAATACCGATGATAGTTACAACCGGTGGAATAACTGCTTTCCATGCAGCTGCCGGTGTCTCTGCGCCTGAGATTGCTCCATGGAAATCAAAGATCTGTACCAGTGTATACTTGTTCGCCTGTACAAGACCTGAGCCCTTTAAGCCAACCAATGCGATGAACAAACCGATACCGGCCGGTATTGATTTCTTCAGACATTCCGGCATGGCTGTCGCAATGTACTTACGAAGTCCGGTTACAGACAGGATCAGAAATACGATACCTGATAACAGGATGATAACAAGACCTGACTGATAACCTTCAATCACGCTGCAGCCTGCAAAGAATGCACCGGATACAAATGAGGTACAGAAGAATGAATTCAGTCCCATACCACATGCCTGTGCATACGGCATTCTGGCAAGGAATGCCATAAGAAGTGTACCGATAACAGCCACAAGAACGGATGCGATAAATACTGCATTCCAAACCCTGCCTACTTCTGCTGCGCTTGCGCCTTCTGCAACAAGCCATCCAGCCTTACCATCTGCTGCTACCTGATTTGGGTTTACCAGGACAATGTATGCCATGGCAAAAAATGTTGTGAGTCCGGCCATAATCTCTGTACGAACATTAGAACCGCGCTCTGAAATGTGGAAAAATTTATCCATATTTCCCTTCCTTTCTTTTGTTTATTCTTATTAAAAGCATTGGTTGTCTACCTGTCCCTCACTACAGATATATGCCATGCTTTATAATCAAAATTCTGTGTGCCGTTACCGCACTGTTTCTTCCAGAAATTCGGCTACACTGTCATCCAGATAATCACCGATCACAAGATCCGCCGCTTCCTTGCAACGCTCTGTCGCATTTAAAACCGCAACTCCAAGTCCGGCTTCTGCTAACATCTCACTGTCATTATCTCCATCGCCGAAAGCAATTGTTTCTTCCATTGATATTCCAAGGAATCGTAAAACTTCCTTTAACCCATTATGTTTGCCGGAATGACGATCAGATATCTCAATCAATCGCGGCGCTCCGGATGTTACATAAACAGTATGGATATTTTGCGTTAATTCATGCATGATACGGTATTTTTTCTCTGTCGGTCCTACAATTGAGATCGAATCCAACTCCGTATTATGCTGTAAAATAAACTGCCTTATATCAGGCACCGGCGTTCTGGTGCTTCTTACATAAGCACTGATATCCTCTGACTCTCCAAAATTCATTGGATTCTCATAATATATCTCAGATGTATATCCTCTACCGTCTATAAAACATTCAAAGAATACGTCTTTATCCGTAACCAGATCAAATATCTGCTCCGGTACTTCCGGTCGTAATTTTAAATTATATACTGAATGATCATCTGATAAATCATAGATTGCTGCCCCATTGGATGTGATCGCATACCGGACACCCCGAATCTCCCGGATGCATTCTGGAATGGAATAAACAGATCTTCCACTTGCCGGAATAAAAATAACGTGGCTGTCTGCCAGTTTTTCAAGAACTTCCTTTGTTCTATGGGAAATCCCATCCCGTCTTAAAATCGTTCTGTCCAAATCTGAAACCACGCATCTGTACTTCATATGCTTTTCCTCTGTTTTCGAATTTACTTTCATATGTTACCATATTTCGTAAGGGAAATAAAGATATTATAAACTTTTTTACATAAATACAGAAAAAGGAGCTATTTTCATTACATTTTTACCCGGTTGTATAAAAACTGTGATAAAATAAATACACATCAGAAAGGAGACCACTATGTTGCATGAAATATCCGATGAACGCTACTGCTTTATTGAAGATACCATTTGTGATGCATTTTTATTGGTATTGAAAGAAAAAGGAATAGAAAAAATTACCGTGACCGACATCATAAAAAGAGCCGGAATTGTTCGCAGTACATTCTATAACCACTACGAAAATATTCCAGCTCTTATAACTGCTGTTGAAGATAAAACTATCCAGGATATTTTCACCCTCATGGAAGACTTTCATCCTGAAAACAATCAGGATATATGCAAATCTTTCTTTCTGACAATTTGTAATTACACCAAAACGAATCCGTTTCTGGCAAATATTCTCCGGAGTCCAAGAGGCGATGAATTCTTTGAAAAGGCTTTAACTATGTTCCATCGTTATGTAACAGATGCCACCCGGAAAACAACGCCTTCCATGCACTCCAAGGAAGATGTCTCCTATATGATCGCATGCAGCATTGGCAGTACCTTGGGTGTTCTCCATAAATGGACAAGAGAAAATTTTGAGAGTTCCGAAGAAATCATTGCCGGGATACTGACACAGTCATTTCTCACAGGTATACTTCCTTATCTGTCTTAAAGTGCTTCATCAATCAGAACTTCCTGCCTTTTTATCTTCTTAGTTGCACTCTTGATAAATGGATATTTACGAATAATCAACCCCGTAATCCGACGATAGGTCGGCTGCGTATTATTATAACTGTCAATAAATGCCTGAAGCTCTGATCTGATTGTTTCCTCGTTCATCCGTTTTGCCGAGACAGCATCCTGATCCGGATAGATTCTTGCAATTAGGCCATTGTTCTCTCCTGTCACAATCACCTCTCCCACCAGTTTTCCAAGAGCAAGTTTATTTTCTATTTCCTCCGGTGATATATTTTCTCCGTTTGAAAGAATGATCAGATTTTTTATTCTTCCATTGATAAATAAGAATCCGTCTTTATCCAGATATCCTTTATCTCCCGTATGCAGCCATCCACCTTTTAAGGTCTCTGCAGTCTCTTCCGGCATCTGATAATAACCCTTCATAACGCTGCTGCCCCGTACCAGAATCTCGCCATCCTCAAAAGAAATCTCAACATTGGAAAGCGGTCGTCCTATAGAACCGGTCTTATGATCTTCCGGTACATTGCTGCTGATAACAGGCGAACATTCCGACATTCCATATCCCTCATAAATATTTACACCATATTCTGCAAATTTCTCAATATAAAACGGATCCAGATGTGCTCCACCTGTAAATATTGTTTTCAGCTTTCCCCCAAATGCCTTGGCTGCAACTATTTTCTTTGGGATCAACGGGTTCATTGCCGAAAGACGTTTGTAGATTGTTTCTACCATCAAAGGTACCATCAGCATAATATCAGGATGAAAGACGCCCATATTTTTTACCATATGCAACAGAGAATCATTGATACATACCGTTGCTCCAAAGGAAAAACCTTTGAGCCAATCCATAACAAGGCAAAATGCATGATGAATCGGTAAAACACTTAATACTATGGTTCCGGGCTCTGCAGTATAATTAACAGATTTTACATTTTCTGCCAGATTTCTCTGTGTCAGCATAACACCTTTACTTTTTCCTGTAGTTCCGGAGGTGAAAATAATCGTAGCAATATCTTCCGGATCCGGTGCTGCAAAATCATCTGTACCGTTTATACCTGACGTCATTAATTCTGCTACAGATGCAACTTTTTTCTGATTTGTTTCGATGTTTTCTTCCTGTAATATCCAGATTTTTTTCAGTTTTGGACATTCCTCCAGTATCCGTTCCGACAAGGTCTGAATTTTAGGACTTAAAAAGAGTGCTTCCGCATCTGAACGATTCAGAAGATCTATCAAATCCTCTACCGGAAGTCCTGCATCAAGAGGAACGGCTACTGCCTGACCTGTTATAATTCCCAGATAAGCTTCTATCCATTCCACAGAACTACTACCGATCAATGCTATATGCTTTCCCTGAAAGCTTTCCTCACACAATCCTTTTCTGACAGACTTGGCATTCTCCATCAGCTCCCGGTAGCTTCTATCACAGATCTCCTTTTTCTTCAACCATTTTACTGCCTTTATTTCTGAAAACTTTTTTTCGCTTTCTTCCAAAATATCACGAATCAACATATCTTATTATACCTCCGCACATACTTACTGCGATCATATACTTATATTCTCTGATTATACAGTTTCCTGCTGTAATCGCTCTAACAGATCAAGTGCTTCTACAATTGTGAATACATGCAGTGCATCGTCTTCCTCCAGTTCAATGTCAAATGTGTCTTCGATTTCTCCCAAGAAAGACATAAAATCAAGCGAACTACAGCGCAGATCTTCTCTGAACTTCATATCGTTTGTCATCTCCTCCGGCTTAACATCACAATACTGTGCTATGATTTTCTTAAATTGCATTTCCTGTGTCATAATAATTTCTCCTTTATATGTTTTATTTTATACCTGTTCCATGATTTCTCCGATACTCATATCAGGTTCCGCGATTCCTTTAAACAGTATCCGCATCATATAGTAATATAACAATTCCATATCATGTTCTGCCAAATGTGCGGTCTGGTAATGATATGAAAAATTCATACCTCCATTATCTGTATGAGATACTGTCAGATACATTTTCTTTGTAGCTGCACCATTTGCAAACCATTTTGCATGCTGTGGAATTTGTACCAGATGAGGATTATCCAATTTTACCGGCATCGGCTGATAAGTAAGGTAACAGCTTTCATAGGCTGTATTCTTCGGTGTATGATATCGTTTCTGCATCTCCTCTCTGATCAACGCCGGATCATAGTTACTGTGCATATAGATCCGATTCTGCATATTCTGAATCTCATATGCTGCCGACAGGAAATCAGTATCTGCCGAAATCACAGTTCTACATGGAAACATAATAGTCCGACTACCACCGGAGGTCCATTCATCATGAGTAGACCGTCTTGAAATGAAGTTTTCTATCGTAATATCTTCCTGTCCATGATTCATCTTTGACAGATATGTACGAATACCAAGTAACAACAGATTTGTCATTGAAAGCTGATGGTTCATACAAAAATCTATCAGGTTTTTCGTTGGCTCCGGCTCCAGTTGATAATCCTTTACTGCCACAAACAACTGATCTAATTCTATATCGGCAGCCCTGAGTGTTTTATTCCTATGTAACTTTCTTGATGCTTCCAGTACATCTAAACCCTGGATATCAGAATAAAGGGGTTCCCCCCATGCATCCAGCTGATCATCCCAGAACTTTTTATCTTTGGCAAAACGTTTTTCATTATTTGCACGATTCAGATCTTTAACCAGCACTTCCTCAAAATCAGCTAACTTCTGCGGATATGGTGTATTGAATTTATAATGCGTATATAGCTGCATCAGATCATTGATCATCACAACCAGTCCACAGGAATCAATCAATCTATGATCCATATGGATGAAGAAACCATTATATCCATCCGGCAGTTTTACCATCACTATATCGCAAAGCGGAATATCATCTCCGTCAAATGTCTCATATGCCCACTGCTGCATTAGATTGTCTGCTTCTTCCATATGCATTCCTGATAAGTCTTTTAAAGGAATGTCACGGGTTTCTTTTTCAGTAAGATATTGCTTCACATCACCATTTTTATCACGTTTCGTAAAACGAATACGCATACATCCATATCTCTCATATTCCAACTGAATACATTTTTTTAAAAGTCCGAAATCTAGTTCTGCTTTTAAAGATGCCACAACACTGACACCGGACACCTGCTGTGTTTTATATTTTTTTATCCAGTCATCATGCATTTTTTGTGCTGCTGTTAAGGGATATTGTTTCATCATCATGGATAACCTCCTGTATTCTTTATTCTTTTGTGAACTTATCACATTTCATTTTTGAATTCCACCCCTTGTACAACTTAACAAACACTTTACATGAAATTGACCGAAACTTTAAACGTAATCTATAGATCAAAATTATCCTGATATAAAAATCCCCCTTAAACAGATTCGGCATTTACCTTATCTGCTTAAGAGGGATCCTGTTACTTACGGTGATTCTATTTTAATTATCATATTTTTCAAAAAAATCAAGCATCTTTTGTCGGTAAAGCCCCGGAGCTGCATATGGCGCACATAGATGCCGTGCTTCCGGTATAATGACCAGTTCTTTGGGAGCACTGCATAATGCATAATTATATACAGAATTCTCTGGAACTACATAGGTATCTGCTTCCCCATGAAAAAACAAAACCGGACGTTTATTTTTCTTCATTGCTTCTATCGTGTCAGCATCACTCATACGAAATCTTCCAAACATCCTGCAAAACAGATCTACACGGAACAAAAGCAGCTCTACCCAGCCCAAATGGAACCAGTTAGCTGCGATATCCTGAAGCTGACGCTTCATCGAACAAAATCAACAATCTGAAATCAAGCCTTTCAGTTCTTCCGGAAGCTTATGTCCTGAAGCCATAAGCACCGCCGCAGCCCCCATGGATTCTCCATAAAGATAGATTGGGAGCTTCTCTTTGTTTCTTGCAGCAATATAATAACTCCATTGCTGTACATCCCATTGCTCTTTTGCACCAAATGTAATATATTCACCCTCGCTCAAACCGCAGCATCTCTGATCAATAAACAATAAATTACACGCATTCTCATGAAGGAAACGTGCTGTATATGCAAAATCGCCAAAGCCACTACCTTTATATCCATGACTTAACAAAACAAAACGTTTCGCTTCTTTTGTCGGAAGATAATACGCATGCAGATACAGTCCATCTCTGCTTCTGATAAAGCAATCCTTCATCTGCTGCTCAGCACACCACAGTTTTCCTTCTTCATATTCCTTTTCGTATTTGTCTCTTGGATGATTTTTCTTTATATGAGACAGTTGAAACCATTTCTTTTTCTTCTGTCGTTTTTTTCCTTTGCAACGAACAAGCATATCAAAGAAAGACCAACCAAATGCAACAAACAGACCAAATGCACCGGCTGTTATTTCCAGTAATCTTAATATTTTCTGCTTATTCCCTGTATCATTCATAATCGTTATCTTCTCCGCTTCTTTTTCGCGTATTTGTAAAACAGCCCTTGAAAACATAATGTTTTCAAGGGCTTGAAATACTTTATTATCATTCAACAAATAAAATTATACATTCATCTGCTTAGCAACTTCTGCTGCGAAGTCTTCGTTCTTCTTCTCCATACCTTCACCAACTTCGAAGCGAACGAACTTAGCGATCTTAAGAGCAGGATTTACAGACTTCAGGTATGCTGCAACTGTCTGCTTGCCATCTTCAGCCTTAACATATACCTGATCAAGAAGACAGATTTCCTTCATCTGCTTAGAGATACGTCCTTCAACAAGTCCTGAGAAGATCTTGTTGCCTGAGATCTCTTCCTTATCAGCACAAGCGATCTCTGCTAACTGAGCCTTAGCTTCCTTTGAAAGGAAGTTCGGTAAGAAATTCATGTTTGACTTCTTCTCTTCGTAGATAGCTACATCTTCTGCGCTCCATACACCGGCTACAGCCTTCTCGATCAACTTGGAAAGAACCGGCTTTGGAAGTGAGAACGGATCATTTAATGCACTGTCAATTGTGATCTCTTTCATCTTAGCAAGCTCATCTGCTGAGATCTCGTCTCTTGAGATGTACTGTGGGTTCATAGCAGCGATCTGCATTGCAATGTTTGTAAGTGCTTCCTTAGCTGCATCATCTGAAGCACCGTTACCGGCTACAAGAACACCGATTCTTCCGCCACCATGGATATAAGAAGCAACAACATCTGCTGTAACCTTCTCAAATCTTCTGATGGAGATCTTCTCACCAATCTTGAGAATCTTATCATCAAGATCAGCCTTCATATCAAGGATTGAAACAACGTCTTCGCCATCTCCAGCCTTTTCTGTATCTACTGTAAGTGCCTTATCTGCAACTGCCTGTACAAACTCCTGGAAAATTGCATTCTTTGCAACGAAGTCTGTCTCTGAGTTAACTTCAACAACTACTGCTGTATTACCATCAATTGCAACCTTAGCGATACCTTCTGCTGCAATTCTTGCTGCTTTCTTCTCAGCCTTAGCTGCACCACTCTTTTTGAGTACTTCCACAGCGGCATCCATATCACCGTTTGTCTCTGTAAGTGCTTTCTTACAATCCATCATACCAGCACCTGTGAGTTCTCTTAACTCTTTTACCATGCTTGCTGTAATAGCCATCGTAATAACCTCCAAAATTCTAGTATTTATATTCTAAAATATTACTCTTCTACTGCTGCATCCTCATCTGCAACTTCTTCAGCATCTGTTGCATCAGCACCCTGCTGAGCTTCGATAACTGCATCTGCCATCTTTGAAACAATAAGCTTTACAGCTCTGATAGCATCATCGTTACCAGGAATAACATAATCTAATTCTTCCGGATCACAGTTCGTATCAGCAATACCTACAAGCTTGATTCCAAGTGAATGAGCTTCCTGGATACAGATTCTTTCCTTCTTAGGATCTACAACGAAGATCATGTCAGGAATTTCCTTCATTTCCTTGATACCGCCAAGGTTCTTCTGAAGCTTCTCCATCTCCTTCTTGATCTGGATAACTTCCTTCTTAGGAAGAACATCAAATGTTCCGTCAGCTTCCATAGCTTCGTACTTCTTAAGAGTAGCGATTCTTGTCTGGATTGTGCTGAAGTTTGTAAGCATACCGCCTAACCATCTCTCGTTTACATAGTACATACCGCAACGCTCTGCTTCACTCTTGATTGAGTCCTGAGCCTGCTTCTTTGTACCAACGAAAAGAATCTTTCCACCATTTGCTACGCAGTCACCGATTGCATTGTAAGCATCGTCAACCATTACTACTGACTTCTGAAGGTCGATGATGTAGATACCATTACGCTCTGTGTAGATGTATGGCTTCATCTTAGGGTTCCATCTTCTTGTCTGGTGTCCGAAATGTACACCTGCTTCTAATAACTGTTTCATTGAAATAACGCTCATTTTTTCTACCTCCATGGTTATATTCTTCTGCTGATCTCTCTTTCACCGAGTCACCCGAGCTATAGGCACCACTTCAGGAATCAACCAGCATGTATATTATTTTTATGAGCCTGCTATATTCAAGCCCACATACAAAATCGATAATAACACAAAAAGAAAGTGCATGCAAGCACTTTCTTTTTATAATCTCATGTCACTTAACAGTTCCATGTCTTTTTCGCATTATGCTGGTATGTGCGAGCACATTCCAGCGCAATGCTCATTATCTCATATTTTGTTTTAATTCATGCTATAACTATCGTCCATCTCTCATAATGGTAATCATCTCATCGTAGGTTTCATCACCCTTGAATGTGAAAGTTCCACACATCAGTTTCATGGAATTACCGGAGCTTACAAGGTAATCATAGAAATCCTGTACACTGTCTACCATTCCGATATCATATAATGCCTGAGAGATTGCCTCTGCATACATACCCGGCTTGATCGTAATCGAACCACCCTTTTTCTTTTCTTCTGTAGTTGTCTCTGTCGTAGCTTCCGTAGTTGTTTCTGTTGTCGTCTCTGTCGTAGCTTCCGTAGTTGCTTCTGTTGTAGCTTCCGTGGTTGCCTTGGTTGTACTTTCGGTTGTGGCTTCCGTGGTTGCCTTGGTTGTATTTTCCGTTGTGGTTTCCTTTGTCGCCTCTGTTGTAGCTTCTGTCGTCACTTCCGTCGTTGCCTTAGCTGCATCCTCTTTTGTCGTTTCCGTTGCAGTCTCTGTCGTTTTCGCTGATTCAGTAGTTTCTTCTGATGCAACAACTTCTACCGCATCTCCTTTTGACGGATCATTCTTCTTTGTATCTGCAAAGCTTCCGGACTTAATTCCAACCATCATAACGAGCGCACCAATGATAAGTCCAAAGCCTAATCCTCTGAAAAAATATTTTTTCTTCATACTGCCGTTTCTCCTATCGTATAAAACAATTTCAATTTACTGCTTCTGATTCTCAATATTTTTAATGATCACCTTGGTTTCACCAACACCGATTCCAAGCTGGTTCGCGATCTCCATAATTCCAAATCCCTGCTTGTAAAGCTCTGCCACTTCTTCATCGATATTTTTCTCATCATCCCAGATTTCTTCCGGTGCAGGAGCTTCTTTCTTTGCCTCCTGTGCACGATTCTGATTTCTGTTTGTTCTGTTCTTCTTGCGGTTCTTCTTTCTGGAACGGTTGCCTCCCGCCGGCTGTTCTGTCTTCTGTACAGGCTCAGTACCGGTTGCTTCTACGACTGTTGTTTCTTCTGTAATTTCGGTTGCTTCTGACTCAACAGCAGGCTCTTCTGCTTTCTTAAAGGCAACAACATTGGATTTTTCTTCTGCCGCTTCTTTCTCGGCTTCCTCAGCAACAACTTCTTCTGCAACAGCTTCCTCTACTTCTTCCTTTGGTTCCTCCGCATCATCTTCTGCTGTGTTCTCTTCAACATCCTGTTCCGGTACAGTTTCGGTTATATCACCATTTGCAACTGCATCACCGGAAATAACTGTCTCCGTCTCACTTGCCTCTAATGCTCCGAGAGAATTCTCATCCGGCTCTTCTTCGATTTCTTCTGTCTGCTCATTTTCTTTGGGAGCTTCTTCTGTCTGCTTCTCTTCCGAAACAGCTTTTTCAGCCTGTTGTTCTTTTTCTTTTGCGATCTCTTCTTCGGTTTCCTTTACTTCCATTTCAAGAAGTTCTTCATAAGTAACCGCTTCCGGTTTTTTCTCTGCATCCGGATTATATTCTTCATAGGCTTCTGCAAGGCTCTGATTGATATAATCGATCATCTCCTTCTTTGCCTTTTCAGACAACTTGGATGCCCATTTTTCAATCTGTTCCTTCAGTTCCTTTTCTGTCTTCTTGCGAACATCTTCGCTGTATTCGTCTAATGATGTCTTGCTCTGCTCAAGAAGAGAATCACATAATTCCGTGATCTTTCGTTTTAATTCTTCTGAGCTTTCATTATATATCTCATCTTCCTCTTTAAAATCATGACTATCCAGAATAAAAAAGCTTACACCTACAACTGCTACGCCAACTAATAATGTTATGATTGGTAATATCATTTCTCTACTCTCCTTTGCAAAATTTTATACGGCTTTTAATTCGTCAAATACAACATCATTCAGAACCTTAATGTAAGTTCCCTTCATGCCTGAGGATCTTGCTTCTATAACACCAGCACTCTCAAACTTTCGAAGTGCATTCACGATTACGGAACGGGTAATTCCGACCCGGTCTGCAACCTTACTTGCAACAAGGATTCCCTCATTTCCATCCAGTTCTGAGAAAATATGCTTGATCGCCTGTAATTCTGAGAATGATAAAGTACTGATCGCCGAACGCACAATTGCAATCTTACGATCTTCTTCTGCATTTTCTTCATTTAAAGCCCGCATCATCTCAAGTCCTACAACCGTCGTTCCGTATTCCCCGAGAATAATATCATCAATATCATACTGTGCATCCAGCTTATACAGAAATAACGTTCCAAGCCGTTCTCCTGCTATATCGATTGGAAGCAGAAGTCCCTGATATTTCTCTATGTTATCACTGTCAAATCCGAGCGTAGTCAAATTTACATTTTCTTTTGTTGATAAGATACTAAGCAGCCGCTCATTCAGCATATCATCTACATGTTTTCCGATTTCTCTCTCGATCAATTCGGTAATGTAAGGCACACCTTCGCATTTGCTTCCGCCAAGCACTTTTCCTTTTTTACTGATCACCAGGATATTGGAACTTAACGTTTCCATCAGGACTTCACAGATATCGTTGAACACGACCTTCGTGGAGTGATTGTTATGAAGCAGTTTGTTGATTTTTCTGGTTTTATCCAGCAGTTGTACGCTCATGTTCTTCTCCTTTCTTTATTTTCTGCATTTTTTTGGCGTATCCGCCGAAAAAAATGCACACTGATGCCTTTTTCAGACAACCCTTAAAACTAAGCTCATTCTATCATGTAGTTTTCCGGAAATCAATATATTTTTAAGAAAACTATAAATTTTATAAAAATTCATGCTAAATTTTTTCGGATCTTCCTGTTTTTCCGCCTCGATAAGCAAAAAAAACGGCCTGCACCAGGTTTTCACCAGTACAGACCGCTTTGTCATTCTCAGTCTTCGTCTTTCTTTTCGCGTGCTTCTACATAGCCGCACTGCTCGTCCGCGCAGACCAGCTTATTGCCTTTTTCCAGCATATAGCCGCCGCAATGCGGGCATTTCTTGGCAGACGGTTTCTGCCAGGACATGAAATCACAGTCCGGGTTAGCTTCACAGCCGTAATACTTTCTTCCCTTTTTCGTCTTCTTAATGATAACTTCTTTTCCACACTTCGGACATTTGATCGTCACCGCATCAATGTACGGACGATGAAGTTCAATGTCATACGGGCAATTATCGGACATTTCTTTAAATTACTCAAGGCGTCCGACAGA
>OGFY01001554.1_pt1 | contig 16278 bp, 15 predicted proteins | sample 1570951 | NCBI WGS metagenome assembly OGFY01 (sample SAMEA2581942, study PRJEB24529) | metagenome | biome: Human gut stool | place: China | collected 2011
TATTCTGATATTTTGGTATCAGCTGCGGTTCATACTCCCCTTTGCGGTCCCTGGGTATTGCAATGTCCATATCCTCATAACTGGTGCGCATTGCTGCTTTTTGTGGTGAATCACTTTTTCTTCTTGCCATAATAAAAACCTCCAAACTGAGTAATGTTATCTTACATCAGTTTGAAGGTTTACACAAACTAGAAACGGTCTCGCGAAATGAATCATTTCGTTCTATTCAAATTTGGCCACTTTGATTTCGCGTATCATATCACGTAAATGTTCTGCTTCGTTATTCATTTCCTGGCTTGCTGCAGCACACTCTTCAGAAGTTGCCGAATTGCTTTGTACAACATCATTAATCTGTTCGATTCCTACATTTATCTGCTGGATTTCCTCTGTCTGGGTTGCAAGTGTATCTGCAATTCCTGATACTTCTTCGGTAATCATTTTCGAACTTTTTGCGATTTCTTCAAGCTGTTGGGCAGTCTCTTCTGCAAGCAAGACTCCTTTTCCGACAGCATTGACAGATGTTTTAATTAAAGCAGCCGATTCTTTTACTGCCTGTGCACTTTGATCTGCCAGCTGATTCACCTGATTAGCTACAACTGCAAATCCTCTTCCTGCTTCTCCGGCTCTTGCTGCTTCAATGGAAGCATTTAATGCAAGAAGATTCGTCTGCGATGCAATATCATTAATTGTTTCAATAATCTTATCTATCTGCATAGATGAATCCTTGATTTCAAGCATGGATTGAACCATCTCATGCATCTTAGAATCATTTTCTAAAATATGATCTCCTAGTTCCACTACCTTTGTACTTATTTCGCTGGCTGTCTCTGAATTATGTCTTACCTGTTCTGAAACATTCTCAACTGTTGCCGTCAATTCTTCTACGGATGCTGCCTGATTCGTAGCTCCATCCGCCAACTCTGTTGACCCTGCTGACACCTGTTCTGCGCCACCTGACACCTGATTGGAAGCTTGTTGTATCCCTTTTACCATCTTCGCCATACTTTTTTCAAAATCCATAAAAGAGTGTAAAATTCCAATAAAGTCGCCCTTCCATTCTACATTAGGCTGCACATCAAAATTTCCTTCTGAAAACAGTTTCATCGCACGATCAATATCATCTACATATGAACCAAGAATCCGAATAGATTTACGCATACTATGTGCCAATCGTCCAATTTCATCTTCTGAACGATAATCTAATGTACTATGCAAGTTTCCCTCTGTTAATTCTTTTGCAACATCCTCAATGGCATGTAAAGGCTCTAAAATACTGTAAAGAACTTTCTTGCTCGTTTTTCTTGCACTGATCCATGCCAAAGCTAAAAGGAAAATAATAAAAATAATGCCTACAACAGCATAAAGTATGGTGTTTCTTACTGCCTCGTTGCTGACGTTATCAGTAAAATCATCTAGTTCTAGAGCAAGATTTACCAATTTATTTAATGCAGGAGTACATTTTGTAAGAATATCCTCAATCCCTTTCTCTTTCTGTCCCGATTTGATCTCATTCAAAATAGATGAACATATAGTTTCCCAATCAGATAAGGCTGTTGCATATTCCTCATACTTCTTCTTTGAAACAATGCCCGAGCTTTTTATTATTTTCAGCTGTGAATCAATATCGTCAAGTGAGTTTGCTATGGTCTGTTCATAACTATTATAAGATGATGTGTCATCCTTTAGTGCCATTTCTCTCACATTTCTTGCTGCAGCATTTACATCCACTCTGCACATCTTAACAGCTATATCAGAAGTATTAATTTTATTAACATAATGTACAAGACTTGCAAGCAACATGCCTATCGCTGCAATAGAAAGTATTCCAGAAATAAGCATCATTATAATTACTTTTTTATATCCGTAGCCTATTCTTTCTCGTAACTGCATATTTTCGATTTTTGTCTTAAAAAATTTAGTGTACATTATTCTCTAGTTCCTTTCTTATAGTTTGTATTCTTAATTCTGCAAGAATTTATCATTCTCATATATATATTTCTTGCAGAATTGTGTTTACAAATGATATAATTGTGTCGAAAATGCATTAGGAGGCATCTAATATGAAATTTGCTGATTACAATTATATCGCCACAATGATAGGTGATTTTTCCGGAGTTCCAGTACATATTTATAAAAACAATGAACTTATTTTTTATTATTCTATAACTCATTTTATAAAAGATCCCATTTCCATACATCAGTCAGATATTCTTAAAATCTCTGATCACATCGGTTATTTGCTGACAGATAATTTCAGTTGCTATGGCATTGTCAATTCTAATGAATATAAATTTGTGATCGGACCAACAAAACAAGTTTCCAGCACTGCTTCAAATCTGCTGGAACTAGCAATTCAATTAGATATTCCAAAAGAAGATATTGATGAATTTATAATTGCCATGCAGGAAATTAAACACATACCTTTTGAAAATCTTATGCAGATCATGTGCTTTTTAAATTATATACTAAACAATGAAAAATGTTCTCTTGAAGATATTTTTATTGATGATTCCTTACAGGAGCATTTTGCAAAAAAAACAAGCCGTCATGGAACAGACCATTCTCTCTCGGATAAGCTTTCTGAGCAGGATATAATATTCCACAGTACGTATGATCTGGAAGAAAATTTTATGAATATGATTCGAAAAGGAGATTACATTTCTATATCGAATCTACTTGAAAATTCACCGATATTCAAGAAAGATGTAATGGAAAGTAACCATCTGCGCTTTTTTAAAAATTCATTTGTTGCCATTGCAACACTTGCTTCACGTGCAGCAATCCAGGGTGGTATGAATCCTGACGATGCTTTTACACTAATTGATAACTACATTCTTATGTGTGAATTACTAGATGATTGCAATCGGATCAATAATCTTGGTCGTCTTATGGTCATAGACTTTGCAAAACGAGTAAATCAACTATACAAAGGAACACAAGCATCGCACCTTATTTTAGATGTATCGAATTACATTAACCGTCATATGTCAGAGGCAATTACCGTAGAAGCAATGTCAAAAGAATTTTTTATGAGCCGGTCTTATCTTTCGAAACGTTTTAAGGCTGAAAGCAATGTTACTTTAACAGATTTTATTCTTACTAAAAAAATAGATGAAGCCAAACATCTGCTCCGTTACACGAAACAATCTCTAACTGCTATCAGTCTTCATCTTGGTTTTTCTTCGCCCGGACATTTTTCGCGTGTCTTCCGGAAATATGCTTCTATTTCACCTAAGGAATACCGTGAGAAAAACACGAACTGACATATGTTAAATCTTTATACAATCTTAATACCGAATTAGAGACTTTTATACCATCTTTGAAAGCAACTATATATAATAAAATCAGCACAAAGATAGCAGTATTTAGAATCAATAAGAAGGAGTGCTGATTATTTATGTTAGAAAAAACATATAAGAAAAAACATCTGACATCCTTTCAGTTAATTATTCTGGGGTTTGCAGGAGTGATCCTTTTGGGAACCGTTCTGCTGATGCTTCCATTTTCTACTTTAGATAAAGTATCAACTCCATTTCATGAGGCCCTTTTTACAGCTACTTCCGCAGTATGTGTGACAGGCCTTGTTGTGAAGGATACTGGAAGCTACTGGTCCGTGGCAGGACAGACGATTATTCTTGTACTCATACAAATTGGCGGACTTGGCGTGGTAACGGTGGCAGCATCTGTTTCCCTTCTTTCTGGGAAAAAAATATCTCTTATGCAAAGAAGCACCATGCAGGATGCGATATCAGCACCTAAAGTGGGCGGAATTGTCAGACTGACAAGATTTATCTTAAAGGGAACATTTCTGATAGAGGCTGCAGGAGCGCTGTTGTTACTGCCGGCTTTTTTCTCTGATTATGGCGGAAAGGGAATCTGGATGTCAGTGTTTCATTCAATCTCTGCTTTTTGTAATGCCGGGTTTGATATTCTGGGGACGGCTGACAATCCCTTTCCTTCGTTGACCGGGTATTCTGGAAATGTCCATGTAAATGTGGGAATTATGCTGTTGATCATTGTAGGAGGGATTGGTTTTCTCACCTGGGATGATATTTATACGAATAAACTGAACATTAAACGTTACCGTATGCAAAGCAAGATTATTCTGATGACTACTGCAGGCCTGATCTTAATACCTACAGTTTTTTTCTTTGTCTGTGATCTAAAAAATTTATCCGCAGGAAAACGCCTGTTAGCTGCGGTGTTCCAATCGGTAACGACAAGGACAGCTGGATTTAACACGATAAATATTTCAAAGATGAGTGAGGCTTCAAAAGCTGTTATGATCCTGTTGATGTTAGTAGGTGGTTCACCGGGTTCTACAGCAGGTGGAATGAAAACGACAACCTTCACGGTGCTTATTTTAAATGCGATTGCGACATTTAGAAGCCAGGAAAACGTAGAGGCTTTTGGAAGAAGATTGGAACATTATGTGATAAAAAATGCAGCAACGATAGCTATGCTTTATTTTACCATGTTTTTTTGCGGTGGAATCGCAATCAGTGTATACGAAGGTCTTCCACTTTTAGATTGTCTGTATGAAGCTGCTTCAGCTGTAGGCACGGTAGGACTGACACTGGGGATTACACCGGGACTGCATGTTTTTTCGCAAACCGTGCTGGTTATACTTATGTATCTGGGACGTGTGGGCGGTCTGACTTTGATATATGCGGTGTTTTCCGGAAGAAGCAAGGGGAATGCAAAACTGCCCATGGAGAAGATTACAGTTGGATAGAAGGAGAGAGATAGAGTTATGAAGAATGTATTGCTTGTTGGACTTGGAAGATTTGGAAAGCATATTGCTATGCAGTTAAGCCAGCTGGGACATGAAATTATGGCGGTTGACTGGAATGAAGAAAGGGTGGGCGAGGTACTGCCGTTTGTGACCAATGCACAAATCGGTGACAGCACTAATGCGGAATTTTTGCGCTCTCTTGGGATTGGAAACTATGATATTTGTTTTGTGGCCATTGGGGGAAGCTTCCAAAATTCCCTTGAAACAACGTCACTTCTTAAAGAATTGGGAGCAAAACTGGTAATCTCCAGGGCTGAACGTGATGTTCAGGAAAAATTTCTTTTACGTAATGGTGCCGATAAAGTGGTTTATCCCGAAAAACAGGTTGCAAAATGGGCCTCTATCCGTTACACAGATGACCATATCCTTGACTATATGGAGGTAGATGCGTCCAATGCGATCTTTGAGGTAGAAGTGCCAGAAGGATGGGCTGGAAAGACAGTGGGTGAGCTGGATGTCAGGAAACGTTATAACATTAATATCCTGGCAGTAAAGGATGAAGGGGAATTTAGTATTGCAATTTCCCCGGATACGTATTTAGCAGAGAATAATAAAATACTGGTGTTAGGAGAATACAGGGCACTTCAGAAATGCTTCCGTATATAATTAAGTTGCCGGATAGACTGGTAAAGAGGTGATGGTAATGGTACAGGGAATGTTAGCGGTTGCTGTGTTTTGTATGTTTGGTTTTTGCTTTTATATTGCCAATAAAATAGATCAGTTTTTTGATGCCATCCAGGAAACGGTCAAAGATAAACCGGAAAGAAAGCAGACAGGATTAAAGATACTGTTTTTGAACACTCTTTCAGATAATGAATTGCTAAAAGAGGTTCACGAGTGTAAAAGGCAATATAAAGAAGCGAAAATTATCATTTTTGATGGACAGGCTGAAGAGGCAGAAAAGATTTTGACTATAACGCAGTCGAATGATATAATTTCCAAAACGTTAGAAAAAGGGGATTGGAAGGATGAATCAGAAAATTGAAGATGATACTCAAAAGGCAGATGACCATATTCTTGTTTGTCTGTCCGCAGCACCCTCGAATCTAAAAATAATAGATACAGCAGCAAAGATGGCAAATGCACTGCAGGCGCATTTTACGGCTCTGTATGTGCAGACTGGTACAAAAGCAGAAGCCATGGATAAAGAAAAGCTGGGAGAACATATCCGGTATGCGGAAACACTTGGGGCAGAAATAGTAATGACCCATGGGGAAAATGTGCCCGTGCAGATTGCAGAATATGCCAGACTTTCCGGTGTTACAATAATTGTTATAGGACAAAGCAATGCCAGACGAAATCACTTTTTCAGCAAATCAACTTTGACGGAAAAGCTAATTGAAATTATACCGGACATTGATATTCATATAGTTCAGGATGCGGTGAAAAATAGAACCTATTCGAAACGATCATTTACAGAACTTGCGGAAAAACCATCTGTAAAAGACTATGTCTTAACAGCTTTTATATTTGTAGTATGTACTTTAATCGGTCTATTATTTCAAAAGCTGAATTTCACGGATACAAATATTGTAACTATATACATTTTTGGGGTTTTGATTACTTCAATCGTGACAGATGGATATTTTTGCAGCATAGCCGGGTCTTTTTTAAGTGTATTTTTATTTTGTTTTTTTCTTACAGAGCCGAGAATGTCTTTTCAGACGTATGCGGTGGGATATCCGGTAACATTTCTTATCATGCTTATTTCGTCTGTGCTTACAGGAACACTTGCGGCAAAGCTGAAAACACATGCAAAACTGTCCGCGCAGCTTGCCTTTCGTACACAGATTCTGTTTGACACAGATCGCCTGCTGCAAAGGGAAAAAGGAGAAACGGAGATTCTTGGAGTTACCTGTACACAGTTGATTCGCTTATTAAACCGCAATATTACAGCGTATATTGTGAAAAATGGAACTTTATCAGAGGGGAAACTTTTCTCTGGGGAAAAAGAAAATTCGGATGATTTTTTGACGCAAGAAGAGCAGGATGTAGCCAGATGGACCTATGAAAACAGACAGCGTGCCGGTGTATCCACACATCATTTTCCCCAGGCCAAATGTTTATATCTGGCAATTCGAAGTGGGAATAATGTTTATGGCGTAATTGGGATACCGATGCAAAAAGAAACACTGGATTCTTATGAATACAGTATTCTGCTTTCTGTGATAAATGGATGTGCACTTGCTATGGAGAACGCACAAAACGCTATGGAAAAAGAGAAAAATGCGATTTTAGCCAAAAATGAGCAGCTCCGTGCAGATCTTCTCCGTGCAATCTCTCATGATCTTCGGACCCCGCTCTGTTCCATTTCCGGCAATGCAGATATGCTCCTTGGCAACAGCGAACGCTTGGACGATGCTACTAGGCATCAGATTTACACCGACATCTATGATGATTCCGAATGGCTGATCGGAGTTGTGGAGAATCTTCTTTCTATTACCAGGTTGAATGATGGAAGATTGAAATTTAAATTTACGGATCAGCTTTTGGATGAAGTGATTGCGGAGTCACTTCGGCATATAAGCCGGAAACATGATGATTATAAAATTATGACAGACTGTGAAGAACTTGTTCTTGTACGTATGGATGTACAGCTTATTATACAGGTTTTGGTAAATTTAATTGATAATGCAATAAAATATACGCTGCCAGGTTCCGTAATCTGCATTCGGGGAATCAAAACAGAGGGGAAAGCACAGATAAGTGTAGAAGATAATGGACCTGGAATTCCGGAAGAAATGAAGTCACATATTTTTGAGATGTTTTATACAGGAAAAACAACAGTTGCAGATAGTCATCGGAGTCTGGGACTTGGTTTGGCGCTTTGCCATTCTATCATAGAAGCACATAACGGAACTCTGATCCTTACGGATCATGCTCCCCATGGGTGCAATTTTATTTTTACATTACCATTAAGTGAGGTGACATTAAATGAATAAAGCATTAATACTTGTGGTTGAGGATGACAGGCCCATACGTAACCTGATCATTACTACATTAAAAACACATGATTATAAATATCTGGCAGCAGAAAACGGATCTTCAGCTATTCTGGAAGCTTCGTCTCATAATCCGGATATTGTTCTTCTGGATCTGGGTCTCCCGGATATAGAAGGAGTAGAGGTAATAAAGAAAATTCGGACATGGTCGAATATGCCGATTATTGTGATCAGTGCCAGAAGTGAGGATACGGATAAAATAGAAGCATTGGATGCAGGGGCTGATGATTACATTACAAAACCATTTTCAGTAGAGGAATTACTTGCACGTATCCGTGTTACTCAAAGGAGGCTTGCTATAACACAGACAGGGGATCAGCTGGAAACCTCTATTTTTGAAAATGGGGAATTAAAGATAGATTATACTGCCGGCTGCACATATCTGAAGGGAGAAGAACTACATTTGACGCCCATAGAGTATAAGCTGCTCTGCCTTTTATCTCGCAATGTGGGCAGGGTACTGACACATACCTATATTACCCAGCGGATTTGGGGACGATGTTTGGAAAATGATGTCGCTTCTCTTAGGGTTTTTATGGCAACACTGCGGAAAAAACTAGAACCTGAGAAAAACGGGGAAAAATATATCCAGACGCATATTGGTATTGGATATCGTATGCTTAGAATTGAGAAAACAGAGCATGAGACAAACAGCTAAGAAGTAGTTTCTTGTTCGAGTATATGCTCAAATTTTTACTTCTATTAGTTGCGTGGCACAATATCTGAGATGATGTTGTCATATCCAGTATGAGGATTAAGTCATATGCTTTTGGTATGAGCAGAAATGTTCAAGCAAACTGCCAGTGGTTATTCAGAGGGAAGCGTTTTCGCTTCCCTTTTTTTAGGGGTGCGTCTAGCGGAGAACGTTTCTAATGGGAGAAAGTCCCTAATCCACCCTGGTAGTGGGTAAAATTCTTCCGGTAAGACTTCCAAAAGTTTATGAATGGGAATGCTGCAGGTAATGATCTTATCAAAGCACACAAGTTCTGTTTTATTGCGCTGGCTTTGCACATAGAGAATGGATGCAGGTTGAACATATAATGTTTTTTATTTCGTGCCTATTATAAATGTATAAAAGAGAAAAAATGCAAGAAAATTTTTGTTTGACTTTTTCGAAAAAGAAAAATATAATACTAGTAAACGAGTAGCAGACTAGCGTAAATCCAGTTTTACTACTCTTTTTTTGTGCACCTGCTGTCGCACATTATGAAAATATATCATGCAGTTAAAAGTGTGTAGCTTATCAGCGTAAGTCCAGCTTATGAGGTAAGTATACACTTTTTTTTATGCAGAAAAGGAGGATTATTAAGATGGCAGAAAGTAACAAGATGAGAGAGATGCCGGTAAATAAGCTCATGGTTCAGATGGGAATACCGATGATCTTATCTATGGCATTGCAGGCGGTTTACAACATTGTAGACAGTGCCTTTGTTGGAAACATGAGGTCAGGAAGTGAGGCGGCACTTAATGCACTTACACTGGTGTTTCCAGTTCAGATGCTCATGGTAGCAGTTGGAATCGGAACAGGTGTGGGAATAAATGCACTTCTTGCAAGAACACTTGGACAGGAAAATGGTAAAAAAGCAGCAAAAGTTGCGGGAAACAGTTTGTTTCTTGGAGTGATTATTTATGTGGTGTGCCTGTTGTTTGGGATTTTTGGAGTAAGGGCATATATTTCATCACAGACAATTGATCCTGAAGTTGCATCAATGGGAACAGACTACTTAAGAATATGCTGCGTAATTTCATTTGGAATTATTTTCTTTTCATTATTTGAAAAACTCTTACAGGCAACAGGACGTTCACTATATTCTACAATCGGTCAAGTTGTGGGTGCAGTGGTGAATATTGTTCTTGATCCGATTTTGATTTATGGTATTGGACCGGTTCCTGAAATGGGAGTGAAGGGAGCTGCATATGCAACTGTTATTGGACAGGTTGCGTCTGCAATGGTATTGTTTGTATTTCATATGAAACTGAATAAGGAATTTGAACATGATGTAAAGTATATGAAACCGGATAGCAGAATAATCAAAGAAATATATGCAATTGGACTTCCTGCAATTATTGCACAGGCACTTATGTCTATCATGGTATATGTGATGAATCTGATTTTGAAATTCAGCCCTTCCGCACAGACTGCATATGGATTGTTCTATAAAGTACAGCAGTTTGTATTATTCCTTGCCTTTGGGCTTAGAGATGCAATCACTCCGATTATTGCATTTGCTTATGGAATGAGAAGTAAAAAGAGAATTCGGGATGGGATTAGGTATGGACTGATCTATACAGTTGTATTAATGATTCTTGGAATTGCAATTACTGAAATTTTTCCTGGAGCTTTTGCAACTTTGTTCAATGCAGGACAGTCAAGGGAATATTTTATCGGAGCAATGAGGATAATCTCAATAAGCTTTCTGTTTGCTGGAATAAATGTTGCTTATCAGGGAATTTATCAGGCACTGGATGGCGGCGTTGAATCTTTGGTTATCTCTCTTCTGAGACAGCTTATTATTATCCTGCCATTGGCTGGAATTTTTTCTGCGTTTGTCAGAAATGGTCAGATGGGAGTTTCGCTTATCTGGTGGGCATTTCCAATAACTGAGGTTATTTCATGTCTGGTAGGATATGTATTTTTAAAGAGAATTAGAAAGAATAAAGTAGATGCTTTGAATTAAGGAGGAACCGTAAATGGAAAAAAGGATTATTACAATCAGCAGGGAATTTGGAAGCGGTGGCCGATTTATCGGTGAAGAAGTGGCAAAGAAACTTGGCATAAATATCAAATACAAGAAGATAAAAAAGAAAATTTAAGAGGGCAGAAGTTTTCTGCATATCAAGTTGCTAAAATTGCATGGTTGTATGAAGATTGGAAGTCTTAGTCCATTATTGATAAATGATAATTTTGTTAACCTGTCATTGTTTGTGGATGTATATGCTTAAAAATATTTGATAAAAGCACTTATATTATATGGGGTAGACATTTCAATTCTCTTTTCTGCGAGAGCAAGAACGGTTAACTTATTCGTTTTTCTCTCTGACAGTAACAAGCGTTCATAGAGAGAAGTGGAACTCTGCCGTTTTAATTCGCATATAAAACTGAATTAAACCAATAGTTTAATGACAGATAACGATTGTAAGCATAAAATTAAATACAAATTAGAGGTGCTAACAGCTTATATATTGAGAATTGAATGTTGATGGTTTGCGTAGTATAATTTATATACAATTTCAAAGAGGGGAGGTTTTGCGATTGAAAGAAAATGTATTAGAGGGATTAAACTTAAAAGAAGATCATGAGCGAGAATGTAAGCTGGCAACCGGCGGACTCCCTGAGAGCATATGGGAGACTTACTCTTCTTTTGCTAATACAAATGGTGGCACGATTCTGCTTGGAATTAAGGAACACAGGGATTCTTTTACAGTTGAAGGACTGAACGACAAGCAGATTGTTAAATATCAGAAGGATTTTTGGAGTACATTGAATGACAGAAATAAGGTGTCAAAGAACATTTTACTGAATCATCATGTCAGACCAGTGACAGTAGGAGAAAAGAGAATATTAAGAATTGATGTTCCAGCGGCAGACAGGCATGATAAGCCGGTATACATTGGGACAGATCCGATGAAAGGTACTTATAAAAGAGATTATGAAGGTGACTTTCTTTGTACCGAAGAGGCAGTCCGGGCAATGTTCGCAGATCAGAGAGATATATCTGGAGATGTGGAAGTGTTGGAAGAGTTCGGGTTAGACGTGTTGAATCAGGATACGATAAAAGGTTATAGAATTATTTTTGAACAGCTTCACAGTGGACATCCTTGGAATGCTTTGGAAAATAACGAGTTCCTTATGAAATTAAGGGCAGCAGCAAAGAATAAAAATGGTACATTATCTCCAACGATAGCAGGACTATTGTTCTTTGGAGAGGCTTATCATATTACTGAAGTTTTTCCAAATTATTTTCTGGATTATCGTGAGGAATGCGAGGATAAAGCAGTGCGCTGGTTATTCCGGACGCATTCTAACGAAGGTGATTGGAGCGGTAATATATATGACTTTTTCTGCAAGGTGCGTACCAGAATGGACGATGATGTAGCAGTTCCATTTGCAAATAGACGAAATGGATACCGTGTAGATAGAGTGGATGTGCATGATGCATTGGAAGAAGCATTGGCAAATGCCCTGGCACATTCCAATTATTATGGAAGAAGAGGCGTAGTTATTGTTAAGAAAGGAAAAGAGATAACGATTTCAAATCCGGGAACCATACGAATTACAAAAGAGGAATTTTATGCAGGTGGTAATAGTGATCCACGAAATCCGAATATCTTAAAGATGTTTGGTTTTGTAAATGTCGGTGAGCGTGCCGGAAGTGGCGTTGATAAGATTATGACTGCATGGGAAGAGCAAAAATGGAAAAAGCCGGAATTTGATTTTTCAGAGCGTGCAGATCGTGTTAGTCTGAAATTAGAGGTTGGTCAGGTTGTGTATATTCCGGGGGTGGCAGATTTGCGAAATGAAGAGCAAACTGTGGGATATAAGAAGCCGCTTCAGGATGAAAAAGAAGAGGCTATTCTGCAATATATTTCCCAATATGGTAGCATAAATACAGGGAAGGCTGCAGAGGTGTGTGGATATAAGTCAAGAACTTCCGCTAGAAAGGTGATTGATGAGCTGGTTGAAAAGGGTTATATCCAGAAAGAAGGAAAAGGAGCAAGTATCCGATATAGTATCTGTGATGAAAAAAGTGGTCAATAAGTGTTCAGTTACTGGTCATTTTATAAGTGAGTGGTCAAAAAAGTGATCAGTTACTGGTCAATATCGAACACTTTTGGCAGATTATAGGATACAAATCTCCGATAAGTATCCATTACTGACCAGCTACTGGATACTAATTATCATACTGATTGAATAAGAGTAATTTGTGCAGACCGTCTGCATAAATTCATGTAGAAGGTGAAAAGATGGACTTACAAAACATACAGGAACAATTAAATACCGAATTTGCAAAGGCGGATGTTCGCATCATTTTCTAGAAAGACTGCAGGAAGGATGAGTAAGTAATGAAAATAGCAATCATATTTGCATCAGTACATCATGGCAATACACGAAAGGTCGTGGAGCAAATTGCCCAGAATAATGATGTAGATCTTATTGATGCAACACAGGAAAAAGAGAAAGATCTATCGGAATATGATCGGATAGGCTTTGCTTCGGGCATTTATTATGGAAAATTTCATCAATCCGTGTTGAATTTTGCATCTGTGAATTTGCCGGAATATAAGGAGGTTTTCCTGATCTGCACGCATGGTGGAAGTGCTGCATATCAGTCCATTGAAACAATTATAAAAGATAAACATTGTAATGTTATAGGGAAGTTCTCCTGTAAGGGATATGATACGTTCGGACCTTTTAAGTTGGTTGGTGGGATTGCCAAGGGACATCCGAATGAGAAGGACCTGACGGCAGCGATGGAGTTTTATCAGTCTTTATGACATAATAGAATGGGGTGATCTTTGGAACCTTTGCTGTTTCTTTCGCTAGACAAAAAACTGTGTAGTTATTTCGTTCATTCAATCTCCGGGAGTTTCGAGAACAGAAAAGGGTAACAAATATGCAGGTGGTTGATGTGTTGGAAGTTAGTATTCCAATATGGGACAAAGCGATGTTAGCACAGATCGTAATGTTAGTAATGGTTGTATTTTTGCTGCGAAAATTATCTGATAATAGGAATAATTATTATTTTCTTGACATCGACTGAAAAGTAATATATAATCCCTGTTAAGAATAGATCCTAATAAGGGGGGCCGAATAATTATTAGAAGAAATACCATTCAAAAAGATTTAGTAAGAAACGCTGTGTATGAGATGAAAAGGCATGTTACAGCAAATGAAGTGTATGAATTTGTACAAGAAGAATATCCTACAATTGGAAAAGGGACTGTATATAGAAACCTTGATATATTGGTAGAAGAAGGTGCTTTAAGAAAGGTTGAAGTTCCGGATGGACCGAACCGGTTCGATTTCACATTAAAAAATCATTACCATGTCAGGTGTGTAAAGTGTGGTGAGGTTTCAGATGTGGATATGGATGAAATACCGAATTTACTGGAAAGAATTCATGACACGCATGGAATCGTATATTTGGATTATGATATTTCATTTAAAGGCATTTGTCCCAAATGTAGGAAGGGATACCAATAAGTTTAAAACATTTGAAAAGAGCGAAGTAGAGAATTACTAAGAGGAGGATTAAGTTATGTATGAAATGAAACCAGAATATTATATCGGAATAGATATGATTGACGAGGAACATAAGCAATTGTTTTTGTATGCAGATGAAGCATATGAACTACTCCATGACGAGTACACACCAGATAAATATGATAGAATTGACATAATATTAGAGAAACTTCGTGATTATACGGTAAAGCATTTTGCTGACGAAGAACAGTATATGGAATCTATCAATTATAAGAAATTATTTACACAAAAAACCCAGCATCAGGAATTTATATATAAGATTGATGAATTTATGGAACATCACAATGATGAGGTAGAAGATCAGGATGAACAGATTATGGGTATTTTAACATATCTTACAGAGTGGCTAGTAAACCACATTCTGTATGTTGATGGTCAAATTCCCAAAGGCTGATATAGCAAGAAAAGATTGTCGATTTATAAAAAAGCGGCAACTTTTTACTTTTCCTACAATGAAATAGAATTTATTATGAGAAGAGAAATATCTATTGATGAGAGCAATCTCTTTAAGACTTTTATAAAGAGGGATGGGAGATTTTTTCAACATTCCGATTACATCTAAATCCATTCGTTTGACAGCATGAAGGGTGCTTGGAGATGAAAACCAGCTGTCAAAAAGAACATATTTTGCCGGAATAGCAGCTTTTTTAGCAGTTCCCAGAAGTGCAAGCATGGCATGGGTTCCCTTTTCTATAGACAGCTTTCTGCGCCTGTAACCAACGGTTCTTTTGTCTACCTCAGCCAATAGAATAAAAATCATCATTGTGAAAAGTGTTCATCCAGGAGACAGAATTTAGATTAATATTCACCAGTTTCTAGCAATAGAACCACTAATATTTAGTAGAAGATAAGTTAACACTTTGTTAATAGATTTTTCCAATAAAGTATGCTATATTATAACCGTTTGTGGATAATCAAATGTGAATTTACAAAGGAAAGGAAAAACATCATGGAAAAGCTCAAAAAGCGTATAGCTAACTTAAAGGTTGCAGGAAAATTAAAACTATATCGAATAACAGTGCTTGTTATGACATTATTTTTAATGTTGGTGGCACTGATCTCGACATTAGTGATCCGTTCAAATATAGAGAAGATCACGGAGGTCTGGTCTCCGTCATTGGAATATCTGCAGGATTTAGAGACAATGACTGCGCAATACAGAATCAAACAGTATCAGCATCTGGTAGAATCAGATACAGCAATCATGAACTCCTGCGAAGCAGAAATTCAGAAGCTGGAGAGTCAGATCCAGGATACCGGTGCGAATCTGGATGCGATCATCGCTGCAGACAGTGATGCTCAAAAAGGACAAGCTGATTATGAAGCAGCAAGCAAAGGATGGAAAAAATACAGGGCTGCTTCGGATGAAATTTTGCAGTTAAGCCGTGAGGGTAAACAGCAGGAAGCAGCAAAGCTGATGATCGGAGAGGTGTATGAAGAATATAAAGCTTTTACTGAAAAATTAACTATATTACGTGACGAGTTCCAGGTAGAATTAGACCGGGCAAAGACCGTGGCTAATGTATGCACTGTAATCATATTTATTGTGATCGTGGCAGCGGGTCTTGCGATAGCTGTAGTGACGACAATGATCGGAGGGATCATTACCAATTCCATTACCGAGCCGGTAGAACAGATAGATGCAGCAGTTGCCAGCCTGCGTAAGGGTGAACTGTCTAATGTAGAAATGCTTACCTATGAGTCTGAGGATGAGCTTGGCGATACCATCAAGAATCTGAAAGAAGCCATGGGTATTCTGGCAGATTATGTCAGCGAGATCTCTGTGGAGGTAAAGGCAATAGCGCAGGGTGACCTGACCAGAAATGGTGATGATATTACAGATTTCCTAGGCGATTTCTCGGAATTGAAGGTATCACTGCTGTATATTCTGAAACGGTTTAACAGTACCCTGACCGAGATTAGCAATCTGGCAGAACAGGTATCATCGAATGCATCCGAGGTGGAAAATGCATCAAAATCCCTGGCGGACGGTGCAACAGAGCAGGCAGGAGTCATCGAGGAATTGAATGCCACCATTGATACGGTCGTGGATCTGGCGGCAGATACAGCGAAGGAAACACAGAGCGCATCTGCACGTGTAAAAGCCTCTGCAAATAAAGCGAACGAAGAAAAAGAAAAAATGAACGATCTGCTGATGGAAATGGAGCACATTACAGAAATCTCCAAGGAGATCGGTAATATTATCACAGATATCG
>OGFY01001563.1_pt1 | contig 16185 bp, 9 predicted proteins | sample 1570951 | NCBI WGS metagenome assembly OGFY01 (sample SAMEA2581942, study PRJEB24529) | metagenome | biome: Human gut stool | place: China | collected 2011
CATTGTCGGCTATCGGACCGTAAGCATCCGTAGCAAGCGTAATGCCCAATGTAGAAAGCATACCGACAGCAGCAATACCGATGCCGTAAAGTCCCATTCCCACATTATTGAAATCAAAACCGGAAGCCAACAGATAGGAAGCAATAATACCGATTACCACCGCCACCACAGGAATAGCTGTGGACAACATGCCGAGTCCTATACCCGAAATGATGACTGTGGCAGGACCCGTTTTGCCACTTTCACTCAATTTCTGAGTAGGCCGGTAAGATTGGGAAGTATAATATTCCGTCGAACGGCCGATAACAATACCCACAACCAATCCTACAACTACCGCACAAGAAATCCACATCCAATTGTCCAATTGTAATAACCACAAGATAAAAAAAGTGGCTGCTACAATCAAAGCCGAACTCAGGTTTGTCCCCCAAGCCAGCGAACCAAGCAGATCTTTCATGGTAGCATTCTCTTTGGTACGTACTGAAAAAATACCGATTATAGAAAGAATGATGCCGATAGCGGCAATCAACATCGGAGCTATTACAGCTTTAAACTGCATAACCGTATCGCCCGTATGAATAAAGGCGGCCGCACCCAAAGCAGCCGTTGCCAAAATGGAACCGCAATATGACTCGTATAAATCGGCACCCATTCCTGCCACGTCACCCACATTATCACCTACATTATCAGCAATGGTGGCAGGGTTACGCGGATCGTCCTCGGGAATACCGGCCTCAACTTTCCCCACAAGATCGGCTCCCACATCGGCAGCCTTTGTATAAATGCCACCTCCCACACGGGCAAAAAGCGCCTGCGTGCTGGCGCCCATACCAAAAGTCAGCATTGTAGTAGTGATGATACAGAGTTTATGAGTGGGTGTCAGCACATCGGCAGGTATCGCCCAATTGAGCAACAGATACCAAAAAGAGATATCGAGCAGTCCCAGGCCGACCACTACCAGTCCCATCACAGCTCCGCTTCGGAAGGCTATTCGCAATCCGGCATTCAATGACGTGCGAGCAGCATTAGCCGTACGCGCCGATGCGTAAGTAGCTGTTTTCATTCCCAAAAAGCCGGAAAGACCGGAAAAGAAACCTCCGGTCAGGAAAGCTATCGGTACCCAGGCATTCTGCACCTGAAAACCATAAGCCATTACAGAGAACAGAATCACCAGTCCGAGAAATACCCAGCCAACGATTTTATACTGCTGTTTCAGATAAGACATAGCGCCCCGACGCACGGCAGCGGCAATCTTAATCATTTGTGGAGTACCTTCACTCTCCTTCATCATTTGTTTATGAAAATAGAGCGCAAAACAGAGAGCCAGAACAGAGGCAAACGGAACAAGCCAAAAAAGAATGCTATCCATAGACGTACAATATTTAGAGGTTTAACGAAAGCCTAAAAGTATTGAATCTAAACGAGATAACCAAATATTTTCGACTTTTGCTGATCTCCCGCCTCTAAAAAACGAATACAGGCACTATGCACTTTATTTCTCTTCCTTCTTCACATAGAATGCCGGACAACGGCTATTCAGGAAAATGATCTTACCTTCGCGGAAAGTCAGTCTGCCATAACGTTTATAAAGTAATTTTCGGTGTTGTTCATCGGAAGCCCCTTTTCGCTCCACCAATGAGTCGGACATCACAAACCCGGTACTACTTAATTTTAGGGTATACCAGATACGAGGATTCTTATCACGGGTCACCCGACGTCTATTCACCCGATAAGATTCGGTACCACTCGTGACGCGCTTTGTGAAGATATGCACCGTATCCCGATAATGGAAACGCAATCCATCGTAATATACCTTTTCCGGAGATTCTGAAGAACTCTTCCTCTCCCACAACTTTATATCATACACCGAATCGTTGACCGGGATAATTGACAAACGATAATCCTGTGTCATGAATCCGTCCGCCCGGTGAATTCTGTGTTCTCCTATCATTTCGTCGGGAATCGGGCACCTGTGGGGTGTGCAGGCGGCAAACAAAAAAAGAAGCACAAACAAAGCTCCCTGAATTAGCTTCATACCTGTTTTCATCCTGTTTTATTTTAAGATCCTCAAAATTACATATTTTTATTTATGTAACAACAAAGTACCGGAATGATATTCCCACTACCCCGGAAGCTCTTTTAAAAGCCACTATCTGCCGGAGAACGCTTAAGAAACAGAGCTCTGAACCACAAACATCCATTTGTTTCTTCCCGTTTCATTTGTGAATATAATGAAGTTTATCTTACTTTGCACACACAATGCATATTTCATAACATCAACAACAATACCATGAAAAAATTACTTGCAACATTACTGATTCTTGTAGCTTGTATTCATGTCAATGCACAAGAGTCCAGACAGATTCGCATCTCGACAGATCGGACGGACCTTATCCTGGAAGTTGCTCCGGACGGACGTCTGTATCAATCTTATCTGGGTGACAAACTACTGAACGAACAAGACCTGAAAAACCTTTCCAGTTCCTCACGAGGATGGGAAGTTTATCCGGGGTCGGGTGGAGAAGATTATTTCGAACCGGCCGTAGCCATTACGAACAACGATGGCAATCTCAGCACGATCCTGCGTTATGTATCTTCAGAACAGAAAGCAGTGGAAGGTGGAACAGAAACCATCATCCGGATGAAAGATGACCAATATCCGGTGGACGTCACACTGCACTATGTAGCCTATCCTAAACAAAATGTCATCAAAACATGGAGCGAGATCAAGCATCAACAAAAGAAGCCGGTCGTGTTATGGCGTTATGCTTCGACAATGCTTTACTTCTCAAACCAAAAATATTATCTCACCGAATTCAGCAGTGACTGGGCTAAAGAGGTGCAGATGAGTACACAGCAATTGCAACCCGGCAAAAAGATTCTCGATACGAAGTTGGGTAGCCGTGCTGCCATGCACATGCAACCTTTTTTTGAACTCGGACTGGAACAGCCCGCTCAGGAGCATCAGGGACAAGTAGTATTGGGCACCATCGGATGGACAGGCAACTACCAGTTTACTTTCGAAGTGGACAATGAAGGCAACTTACGAATCATCCCTGCTATCAATCCATACGCCTCGGACTATCAATTGAAAGTAAACGAAACATTTACCACCCCGGAGTTTATCTTTACGTTGAGTAACAACGGTACGGGTGAAGCCAGCCGTAACCTGCACAATTGGGCACGCAACTACCAACTGAAAGACGGCAAGGGAGACCGAATGACTCTGCTTAATAATTGGGAAAATACTTACTTCACCTTCGATGAAGAATTACTGGGCAAACTGATGAAAGAGGCCAAACACCTGGGCGTAGATATGTTCCTGCTCGACGACGGATGGTTTGGCAACAAACATCCGCGCAACGATGACCATGCCGGCCTGGGCGATTGGGAAGCGATGAAAAGTAAGCTTCCCGGAGGAATCCCTGCATTAGTAGAGAAAGCGAAAGAAGCCGGTGTCAAATTCGGTATCTGGATTGAACCGGAAATGGTGAATCCCAAAAGTGACCTGTTCGAAACACATCCGGAATGGGCTATCCATTACCCGAACCGGGAAACTTATTATTTCCGTAATCAGTTGGTACTTGACCTGAGCAATCCTAAAGTACAAGACTTCGTGTTTGGTGTCGTAGATAAGATTATGACGGAGAATCCCGATGTAGCCTTCTTTAAATGGGATTGCAACAGTCCGATTACTAATATTTATTCGCCTTACCTGAAAGATAAACAAGGACAGCTCTACATCGACCAAGTGCGCGGTATATATAATGTATTGAAACGGGTAAAAGAGAAATATCCTAATGTGCCCATGATGCTTTGCTCCGGTGGAGGTGCACGTTGTGATTATGAAGCACTGAAGTACTTCACCGAATTTTGGTGTTCGGATAATACCGATCCGGTAGAACGCTTATTCATTCAGTGGGGCTTCTCACAGTTCTTCCCGGCCAAAGCGATGTGTGCACACGTAACAAGCTGGAACAGCAGAACAAGTGTGAAATTCCGCACCGATGTTGCCAGTATGTGTAAACTTGGTTTCGACATCGGACTGAAAGACATGAAAGCAGATGAACTTACTTATTGCCAGGAAGCAGTAGCCAATTATAAACGCTTGAAACCTGTCATTCTGGATGGTGATCAATATCGTCTCGTATCTCCATATGATGGCAACCACATGGCAGTGATGTATGCTGCCCCCGATGCTTCGAAAGCCGTCCTCTTTACCTACGACATCCATCCGCGTTTCGGCGAGAAACTACTACCGGTAAAGCTCCGGGGGCTTGATGCCCAAAAGATGTACCGGGTGAAGGAAATTAATCTGATGCCGGGTCGGAAATCCAATTTGTCGGGTAATGAAAAAATCTTCTCCGGTGACTATCTGATGAAAATAGGATTGAATGCATTTACAACTTCACAAACCAATAGCCGGGTAATAGAGTTGGTAGCAGAGTAATCTTACTACGATAAACCTACAAACAGATACCAAAGGCGGGACACCTGACAGTGTTCCGCCTTTCATTTATGCTCGATTTAGAACTGATATATAAAAGCAAAGAAAGATCATTAAGACCTTAATTACCACTTATTATTATATTAAAGAACGAAACAATGTAATAAATATTAAGAAAAGAAGTTTATATTTTATATTTTTGCAGCGTACATACAGTAACCATTACTCTATATATGAACAACAACATAGAATATATCAGCAAGATAAAGAAAGGAGAAGAGGCTTCTTTCCGTCATTTTGTTAATAGCTATTCGAAAGACTTGTTCTACTATGCACAGTGTTTCGTACGAACCAAAGAAACCGCTGAAGAAGTAGTCAGCGACGTCTTTCTAGACGTATGGAGACACTGGGAAGAAATAGATGGTATCAAAAATATAAAAGCTTGGTTGCTTACATTGACTCATAACAAAGCCGTCTCCTATCTACGAAAAGTGGAAAACTCAGCATACATTTCGTCTTGGGAGGAGATGGACGATTTCCAAATAACCGGTAATCTGCAAACACCCGACGAAGAGATTATCAGTCGGGAAGAGATCGCTCAAATCAATCGCCTCATCCAAACCCTCCCGCCCAAATGTAAAATGGTCTTTATCCTCGCAAAAATAGAACGTTTGCCTTACAAAGAAATTGCTAAAATGCTGAACATCTCTGTAAAGACTGTTAATATACACATCGCCAAGGCATTAGAAATAATTTCAGAAGCTCTTAAAAAATAAAGCAGAAAATAATTAAAAAAAAGCAGAATTTAAATAGGAGATTCTTAAAGAAGTTGCGTCTTTATTTATATAACCCTATTAAAGTAATGAGAAAGAATAAGTTTAAATTATTTGCTTCCTTCCTGAATAAGAATGGCGATCATTCGGAAAAGAAATTATTCGCATCTCCGGAGGAACAAGCTGAATATGATAAACTTGACTTTCTCTGGAATCAATGTTTTCCCCCAGAAACAGAGGCTACGGATATATGGGAAAAAGTACAAGATAAAATAAATGCCGACAGTACACCTGTTGATCTCATCAAGAAAAACGGTAAATCCATACAATGGTTCAATATCCTGAGAGATTCATTGGAAGCTGCATCTGTAGCTATGTTAATAGGGATTACTTGCTTTCTTTTGATGAATGATGAAGAAAGGCATGATTTAAATAAGATAGCGCAAAGCCTGCAAACAGAAATACCTCAAGATATAAAAGAGGTTACACTGGTTGTTTCGGACCAGAAGAAAATAGAATTGGATAATAATGCCCAAGTCACTTATTCTGCTACCGGACAAGTACAAGTCAACTCCAATAAACTTACAGAGGATGACGGCAAAGAGGCATACAACCAGATTATCGTCCCTAAGGGCAAACGTTCACAAATTGTTTTGGCCGATAACAGCAAGATATGGATTAACTCCGGGAGTAAAGTCATTTACCCTCGTACATTTGAAGGAAAGTACAGAGAAATCTATGTGGAAGGAGAAGTGTATTTGAAAGTAGCACATGATACTTCGAAACCCTTTATCGTAAACACCTCCGGATTTGAGGTAAGCGTATTGGGGACATCTTTCAACATATCAGCCTATAAAAATCAAGAAAAAGCTACTGTTGTATTGGTAGAAGGTTCGGTAAATGTGAAGGACCAGCAGAACCGCCATATCAAAATGGTGCCTAATGAAAAGGTAGAGCTCAACCAGGCAGGCATAACAGGAAAAGCGAAAGTAGATGCACGCGATTATATCAGCTGGATTGACGGAACATGGACTCTGCAAGGAGAAAGCCTAAAGCAAGTTTTGCAACGGTTACAAGATTATTATGGTCAGAATATCCGATGCGACACCTTAGTAGAAAACGAGCAAATGTTTGGCAAACTCTATTTAAATGATGATTTAAATCAGGTAATAAAATCGATTCTATCTATTTTACCTACTGAATATACAATAAAAAACAATGTAATCTATATAGAATAACACAAGTTTTAAGTAACCAATGTTTAACCTTAAAAAACACACCATTATGTAGAAAGAAAGCGAATAAAAAAGAAAATCGGATAATACGCCCATATTATCCGACTCTAATGACTTTTTATTAAATCACAAACTTTAATGATTAACTAAAATCAACGTAAAAGTATGAAAAAGAAAGCAATTCCTTGTCATAAGGCAGGGAGGATTACGTCCTTTTTTTTATTAATTAGTATTTTTTTGCTTATACCGAGTGTTAATACTCCTGTTTATGCAGCAAAGACTTATGCCCAGCAAACTGTTTTCACTCTCCATTCAAGTAATAAAACAGTAAAAGAGATATTGGACTATATCGAGAAAAACAGTGAGTTTGTTATACTGTATTCAAAGGATCTTTTACCTGTATTACAAAAGAGAGTGTCAATATCAGTAGATAAACAAAATGTAGAAGACATTCTGAATATCCTGTCAGAAGAGGCAGGATTAAAGTATAACATTAATAATCGGCAAATTACAGTTAGCAAAGTAAAAGAAGAAGCCCCACAACAGCAAGTAAAAGAAGTAAAAGTCACCGGAAAAGTTCTCGATGAAAACGGTGAAGGAGTTCCAGGAGCCAATGTTGTGGTAAAAGGTAATAAGGCACAAGGCACAATGACAGATATAGAGGGAAACTTTACCCTTACAGTCCCAGCAAATACAGTTCTGGTAGCTACTTTTATCGGTTATATTCCTACCGAATTTCCTTTAAATGGTAAAACAAACGTCATTTTAAAGATAACTCCAGATACCAAACAACTTGATGAAGTTGTCGTCGTCGGATTTGGTGCTCAAAAAAAAGCTAGTGTAGTAGGAGCTGTACAGACGGTAAAAGCTAGTGAACTCCGCTCCCCATCAAGTACGCTAAGCAATTCATTTGCCGGCCGCATTGCCGGTGTAGTAGCAGTGCAACGTGGCGGTGAACCGGGTGCTGACGGAGCAAATTTCTGGATACGTGGTATTTCAACCTTTGCCAGTAACACATCTCCACTCGTTTTTATCGATAATGTAGAAGTATCTATTAGTGACTTGAATGCTCTTTCACCAGAAGTAATCGAAGGATTCTCAATTCTAAAAGATGCAACAGCTACAGCGCTATATGGCGCACGTGGTGCCAATGGTGTCATGTTGATTACAACCAGAAGCGGTAAAGATATGGAGAAAGCACGAATCAATATTCGCGTACAGAATTCTTTTACACAGCCTACCAGAACCGTAAAAGTAGCAGATGGCGTAGACTATATGATTGCGAGAAACAATGCAGTACTAAACCGCACTCCAGATGCACAACCTTATTATTCTCAAGAGGTTATTGACGGAACACGTAATCAATTAAATCCATATATTTACCCTAATGTAGATTGGGAGGATTATCTATTTAAGGATTTCACCACTACTCAATCTGCCAATGTAAATGTTACTGGTGGTGGTAAACGTGTCACTTATTTCCTTAGCGGTACACTAAACAATGATAACGGTATGCTAAAGAAAGACTCCAAGAACAACTTTGATAACAATATCAATCAACTACGTTTATCCTTACAAGCAAATGTGGGCGTCAATTTAACGTCAACCACCAAGGCTAACGTGAGACTGAACGCTCAAGTACTGGATTACTCAGGTTCTGCCGCTGGAACCGATGCGATCTATCAAGGCATTTTCGAAGCACCACCCGTTATGTTTGCTCCAGTACTTCCTGCACAAAATGGTGAAGACTATATCCTCTTTGGTAACCGTAATGGTGGACCAATTGCCGGCAAATATCGTAACCCATACGCTGAAATGGTCGGCGGATATTCCGAAAAGAACGAATCTACTATGATTGCGAGTCTTGATCTTGAGCAAGACCTCAAATTCATTGTTCCAGGATTAAAAGCTAAGGGTCTGGTATCTTTCAAAAACTGGGCTACAACCAACGTAGTACGTTCTTTTACCCCTTATTTTTACGGAATCAAAGACTATGAACAAGGAACCAACGGAGAATACAATTACACCTATGAGGCTATCACAAAAGGTAGTAAAGCACTTACTACGACCACATCCAATGGAGGTGACCGTTTACTTAACTATCAACTTTCACTGGACTATGCACAAACTTTCGGAGATAAACACGATGTTGGAGCAATGTTAGTATATCTACAGAGAGATTACAATGAAAATGCGCCAGCTGACTTTTACGCAACTTTACCAGTACGCAATCAAGGTATTGCAGGACGCGTAACTTATGGCTATGATAATAAATACATGATCGAAGCCAATTTTGGATATAATGGTAGCGAAAACTTTGGAGAAGGCAAACGTTTCGGCTTCTTCCCCTCAGTAGCTGTCGGTTACAATATCTCCAACGAAAGCTTCTTCACTCCATTGAGGAATGTTGTTTCCAACCTGAAAATCAGAGGTTCTTATGGTAAAGTAGGCAACTCGTCAACTGATTCACGCTTCCCTTATCTAACCTACGTAAATCTGTCCGGAGCATCCTATACATTTGGTAATGATTGGCAAAACACGGGAACTGGTGCCATAATTACAAGATATGGTGCAGCAGGTGCACGCTGGGAAACCGGCATAAAAGCCAATATAGGATTTGATTTGAGCTTATTCAATTCACTTAATATCGCTTTTGACTGGTTTACAGAAACACGTAAAGACATCTTCATGCGCAGAAACATCGTACCGGCAGAATCAGGAATTACAGGAGACCTACGTCCCTATGCAAATTTAGGAAAAGTTAAAAATGGAGGTATCGATCTAAATATTGAGTATAATAAAGCTTTCTCCAAGGATCTTATTGTATCGTTAAAGGGTAGTTTCACATATGCAAAAAATGAACTTCTTGAAGCAGACGAACCTAGTTATCCAGAAAACGAATCTTATCGCTCAGAAATCGGAAAACCACTGAACCGCTATACTGGCTTGATAGCATTAGGATTATTTAAAGATGAAGCAGATGTTGAGAACAGCCCGGAACAAACCTTCTCCCCTAACCTGAAACCAGGAGACATTAAATACAAAGATTTAAATGGAGACGGAAAAATCGACAGTAATGATATGACTGAAATAGGTGATCCAACTGTCCCTCAAATTGTATATGGCTTCGGAGGCTCTGTGCAATATAAAAACTTTGATTTCTCTGTCTTCTTCCAAGGAGTGGCTAAAACAAGTTTAATGATGCAGAACATTCATCCGTTTACATCCGACCAAACAACTTTACTCGATTTTATAGCTAAAGATTATTGGACTGAGGAGAATCCTAATCCAAATGCAGAATATCCCCGTTTAATCAGTAATCTCGACTCACATAATAACTTTATGAATTCGACTTACTGGTTGAGAAGTGCCGCTTTCTTGCGCCTCAAAAATGTAGAAATAGGTTATACCTATAAGGTGGCACGCCTCTTTATATCAGGGCAAAACTTGCTTACCTTCTCTCCATTCAAACATTGGGATCCGGAACTTGGTGGAGGTAAAGGACTAACTTATCCAAACTTACGTGTTGCAACAATCGGTTTACAATTAACATTTTAAATGAGTTCATATGAAAAAGCTAATATTTATTCTTACACTCCTTTCTGCAGTTCTCTTCCATAGCTGTGACTATTTGGATATAGTGCCAGACGATACTGCCACATTGGAAGACGCTTTTAAAAATGAAACAACGGCTGAGAACTTTATCTATTCTTGTTACTCTTTTATCCCTCAATATAACAACTGCCGTACTAACTTCAGTTGGCTAATGTCAAACGAGACTGTTTGTTCCAAACACTGGGGACTACAGTGGTTCTCTTTTTTGCAGATGCAGCAATTGCAATATAGTTCCAGTAATCCGGTTTTAGATATTTGGCAACAATGCTACCAAGGTATCAAGCAATGCTATATATTTCAGGGTAATATTGATAAAGTAGTGCCAATGACGATTTCAGCAGCAGAATACGAAGCCAAAAAGAAAGTATGGCTTGCAGAAACCAACTTTCTAATAGCTTATTTCCACTCCGTATTGTTACAAAACTATGGTCCTATAGTGATTGTCGATTCAGATATTCCATTGGACGGAGAAGGAGAAACATTCTTCCGCCCCCGTAAGCCATATGACGAATGTGTCACAATGATTGGAGAAATGTTTGATAAAGCAATTACGGATTTGCCTTTAACTGTACCAAACAGTGATCTTGGACGCGCAACTAAAGTTGTTGCCCAAGCACTAAAAGCAAGAATGTATCTATTTGCAGCCAGCCCACTATACAATGGCAATAATGAATTTTACTCGGATTTTAGAGATAAAAACGGAACTCCATTCATCAACCAAGTATATGACAAAAACAAATGGAAGACAGCAATGGATGAAACTAAGAAAGCAATCACACTGGCCGAACAAGCCGGAAATGAACTATACCGGTACGTAAGCAGTAAACCACTTAGTAAATTCGATCAGGCAGTAGCCAATCAACGTTATACAATGGTATATCCATGGAATAAAGAACTTATTTGGGGATACAGTGGCAAAAAAGAGACTGGTGGTGATCAAAACTTCCTACAAGTATTGGTTATTCCTAAAGGATTCTGTCCTCGTGGTCAAGCTCCTATTGGTGGTATCGGCCCGACACTGGAGGCTGTGGAGTTTTTCTATTCTGAAAATGGAATTCCTTGTGATGAAGACCCAGCCTATAAATGGGAGGATCGAATGAAAATTATGCCTAATGACTCCACTATTTATTTGCACCGCAAACGTGAACCTCGTTTTTATGCTTTCGTAGGATATGACCGTGGCCCATACGAAATAAATGGTGATACTGTAACTTTAAAGCTTCGTTTTAAAGAACAAAATGGTGTAGCAGCTGCAGACTTAAATGCTGATCATCTTTATGGCGGATATGCTTTAAAGAAAGGAGTTAGCCCTTCTAACCAAGCATTAAGTTCAGGTACATTCACTGTTAACGCATATCCTTTCCCAATTATCCGTTTAGGAGAATTATATCTAAACTATGTAGAAGCGTGTGCTGAATATAGTGGAACACTGGATGCTGATGCAACTCATTACTTTAATGCCATTCGAGAAAAAGCTGGTTTGCCAACACTTGCAGAAACTTTTGGTAATCCAACAGGTGATGCATTAATAAAAATAGTACGTCGTGAAAGAATGAATGAATTGATCTTTGAAGGACATTGGTTATATGATCTGAAACGTTGGAAAGAGGCTGAGAGTTTTTTTGAGAAAGATGCTAATGGTATGAGAGGATTGACTTCAGCAGGTGCAACAGCAGAAGAGTTCTATCAAGCAAGAGTTTTACCTGAACGTCCGCTAATTTTCACTCAAAAGCAATACCTATACCCTATCAAGCAGGATTACATTGACATCAACCCAAATCTAATTCAGAATCCGGGATGGTAATTTAAATCAAAATTCTTTTTTTGATAGAATAATTATATGATAGAGGGTGAATGAGTTCAAAAATTGATTCACCCTCTCTTTTTTAATTTTAAAAATAAAATAGTTTATGATGTCGTACATAAAAAGTAAAAATACAGCATGTCTTATACTGTTTATTTTCTGTCTCTACACTACTATTATCCACGCAGAAGAAAGTAACTTAAAGCGTCTTGCTAATAAAATGGTACCTAACCAAGCAAAAAATATCGTCTTTGAAAGAATTATAGACGGAACCGATTTCTTTGAATTAGAAACCAAAGGTAAAAAACTGATTATTCGAGGAAATAACGGCATTTCCATGGCTCGTGGTCTAAACCATTATATGCGTTATTATCTGCGCAAGACCACAAGTTGGACTGGACATAATTTATCATATACATCTTCTTTACCAGTAGTAAAAGAAAAAATACGTGTAAATGCCACGTTGCCATTAAGATATTATTTGAATTATTGTACTTATAGTTACTCTATGGCCTTTTGGGATTGGACACAATGGGAAGATGAAATAGATCGCATGGCAATGCAAGGCATTAATATGCCATTAGTAGCAGTTATTGGACAGTATGCAGTTTGGCAAAACACACTCCGACGTTTGGGATACTCAGAGAAAGAAATAATTGATTTCTTACCAGGCGCAGGTTATGAAGCATGGTGGTTAATGGGAAACCTTGAAAAGTTTGGCGGTCCCGTTTCACAACAATTCATTGATCGGCAAACCAAACTTCAAAAAAAGATGTTAGATCGTATGAGAGAATATGGTATGGAGCCTGTACTACAAGGCTTCTACGGCATGGTCCCTAACAGTATGATCACAAAATTTCCTAATGCGGACATACGAAATGCCGGTAAATGGATTACATATCAACGTCCTGCATTCTTAGTCCCTTCGGATCCTCTATTTGCCAAGGTTGCAGAGATATTCTATGAAGAGCAAAAGAAATTATTTGGAGAATCTCGGTACTATGGTGGAGATCCTTTTCATGAAGGAGGCAATTCAAAAGGAATAAATATAACAGAGGCTGCCTCAAACATATATAAGGCAATGAAAACAAATAATCCAAATGCCATATGGGTACTCCAAGGATGGAGTGGAAATCCCTCGGTCGCATTATTGAAAGGACTTAAACATGGAGAAGCATTGGTACTCGACTTAATGGCATGTGCCCGTCCTCAGTGGGGTGGCGAACCTTCATCATCATTCCATAGAGAAGATGGTTTCTTGGATCATAACTGGATATGGTGTGCTCTACCCAATTTTGGCGGACGCATAGGAATGTACGGAAAGCTTCAGAGCTATGCCACAGGTGTTATAAAAGCCGAGCATCATCCCAAAGGCAAATACGTATGTGGAATTGGAACTACTCCAGAAGGTATAGGGACAAATCCCATCAATTATGATATGGTATATGATATGGCCTGGAGAACAGATAGCATAGATATAAAAAGCTGGATAGCTAATTATACCACATATCGCTATGGTTCCGAGAACAGCAATGCTAAAGCAGCTATGCTCCAATTGTCCACTTCTGTATATAACTGTCCCTGGGCTGCAGATGGTCCCCAAGAATCTTATTTCTGCGCTCGCCCATCATTAAAAATAGATTATGTATCATCTTGGGGAACAGCCCATCTTTATTATCAACCTATCAATGTTCTCCAAGCACTTGAACATCTGTTAAAAGCAGAAAAAGAGTTAGGATACATCGATACATATCGATATGACGTGGTAGATATAACTCGCCAAATGTTAGCTGATTACGGTAAGTATATCCACAAATGCATATCAGACGCTTACAAAGAGAAGAATATAAAGAAATTTGATTTATATACTTCAAAATTCCTCCAGATGATTCTTGACCAAGACTTATTGTTAAGTACACGAAAAGAATTCTTATTAGGAGAATATATAAGACAAGCAGATACATGTGGTTCGAACCCGACAGAAAAAAGGATGTTTATAAATAATGCCAAACGTCAGATAACAAGCTGGACTTCTGTAAACTCAAGTCTACATGAATATGCTCATAAAGAATGGAACGGGATTTTGAGCACTTTATACGCTCCGCGTTGGAAAGTATACTTCGATTATCTTCACGCTAAGTTGGAAGGAAAAAATCCAAAAGAAATTGACTTTTTTGCTATGGAAACCTGTTGGATAGAAAGTAAGGAAAAATTCTCTGCAGTACCTGTCAATAAAGAAATAGAAATAGCTAAAACAATTTATCACAATTATGCTGATGAGATAAATCAAGTTTATTTAAAATAAACCAAGTCCTATATTATTTATATTTTTCCATAAAGGAGTTTTACCTTAATCTTATCCTTTAATAAAGAGAAAACAGCCTTAGATAAATATATAAATCTGCAATATAAATAATGGCGAGCTTGGAATAAAAGCTTGCCATTATCACAATTTACCAATTATTTTCATTCCAAAAACACAGCCGTCCCACTAGCAGTTACCATCAACATACTGCCACTTCCCCCAACTGTTTCGTAATCCAAATCAACTCCGATCACAGGATTAGCGCCCATTTTGCGAGCCTGTTCAGACATTTCTTTCAAAGCAGTATCTTTTGCCTCACGAAGCACTTCTTCGTATGAACCGGAGCGTCCGCCTACTATATCACGAATACTGGCAAAAAAGTCACGGAAGACATTGGCACCTATAATAGTTTCTCCGGACACAATGCCATAATAAGTGGTTATTCGTTTTTCCTTCGATGATTGGAGTGGTTGCTAATAACATAATTCTTGTTTCATTTAGAGGTTTATATTAATATTAGACGATAAAGAAAGAAAAAGGTTGCAGGAATCCTTCATTTATTATCTATTTATACGGATCGGTCGTTGGAAGTAATACTGCACGGTACTTGCTCCGCCTTCCCTTAGTTGACGGAGGAAAAACAGACCTCCTCCCCAAAAGAGTTAAAGACAGAGTCCTAAAGTCATTCAACACATTCCAGCAAGCCCCTATCAAACATAAAAAATGTCGCAAAAGCAACAGCTTTCACGACACTTCAATATCTGTCAGAATACACATGCCTCAGAACATCTTACTGACCCGTTCGATACCAGCTACAAGAGCATCAACTTCCTCTTTTGTATTATACACGGCAAATGAGGCGCGAACCGTACCTTCAATGCCTAAACGACGCATTAACGGTTCTGCACAATGGTGTCCCGTACGGACAGCAATGCCCAATCGATCAAGCAAGGTACCCAGATCCAAATGGTGTATATCGCCTACCAAGAATGAAATTACACTGCTTTTATGCTCAGCCTCACCAAAAATACGCATATTCGGAATTTCTTTCAGCCGTTGCATAGCATAAACTGTAAGCTCATGTTCATGTAATGCTATTGGGTCTAAGCCAATACCTGTGACATAGTCCAGCGCTTTGGCAAGCCCGGTAGTGGCAATATAGTCTGGGGTTCCAGCCTCGAATTTAAATGGTAATTCACCGAAGACAGTCTTTTCAAATGAGACAGACTGAATCATTTCTCCTCCACCCTGATAAGGCGGAAGACGTTCGAGCCAATCTTCCTTTCCATATAAGACGCCTATTCCGGTAGGCCCATATATTTTATGACCTGAGAAAACAAAGAAGTCAGCATCCAAATCCTGTACATCCACCTTCATGTGAGGAATGGATTGAGCACCGTCAATCATAACAGGTACTCCATGAGCATGTGCCGTGGCAATCATCTCTTTCACCGGATTGATTGTTCCCAGTACATTGGACACTTGGGTTACGCTGACAATCTTAGTACGTTCAGAAAAAAGATTTTCGTACTCTTCAAGTAACAGCTCACCTTTATCATTCATCGGAATGACTTTAATCGCAATCCCTTTACGGGCCGCCAACAACTGCCAAGGTACGATATTACTGTGGTGTTCCATCACTGAAACAATCACCTCATCACCCTCTTGCATGAACTCTTCACCAAAACTGGAGACAATTAAATTAATGCTCTCCGTTGTCCCGCGAGTGAAAATGACCTCACGAGTACTACGGGCATTAATGAACTGACGTACAGTCTCACGTGAAGCCTCATGCAGCTCCGTCGCCTGCTGAGACAAGAAATGAACTCCCCGATGTACATTCGCATTGACCGAATAATATTCGTCTACAATCGAATCGATCACCAGGCGAGGCTTCTGAGTAGTCGCACCGTTATCTAAATAAACCAAAGGCTTGCCATATACCGTACGGCTAAGTATGGGAAAGTCCTCACGTATCTTATGAATATTCATTTTATCACTGATTA
>OGFY01001569.1_pt1 | contig 16114 bp, 23 predicted proteins | sample 1570951 | NCBI WGS metagenome assembly OGFY01 (sample SAMEA2581942, study PRJEB24529) | metagenome | biome: Human gut stool | place: China | collected 2011
GCTTCCAGTTTGCTTTATGGCGGCGCTATGTAAAGAGCGCACTGCGCCAGGATGAGCGGCTGCTTTCTTACGGCGAACCGCAGGGAGAGCGGGAATTCCGGGAGGCACTCTGCGCGTATCTGGGGCGCCACCGCAATGTGATCTGTACGCCGGACAGTATCGTAGTAGGGGCGGGTGTGCAGAGTCTCTTGCATATTTTGTGCCCGATGCTGCGGGAGCGGGACAGCGCATGGTTTTTTAATCCGTCGTTCCGGCAGGGACGCCAGATTTTTGAGGATTATGGGTTTCGGACCGGGGATATAAGAGAGTATTGGGAAAATAATGATAGGAGGATTGAGTCCTCAAAAAAGGATTTGTGCGGAATAGAAAAGCCAGATGTATGTGCAAGAGAGATGAAAACAGGGTTATCCGAACAGATGTCAGAGGCGATGAGACATACAGGGAAAAGTGTCTGCTATCTGACTCCATCGCAGATGACAGTCTGGGGCGAGGTCATGCCGGTGGGCGACCGGATGAAGCTTTTAAAGGATGCGGCGCGCGAGGATATGCTGATTATTGAGGACGATTACAACAGTGAGTTCCGCTATTATAACCGCCCGACACCGTCCTTGCAGGGGCTTTCCGGCGGGCGGGGCGTCGTGTATCTGGGGACATTTTCAAGGCTGCTTCTGCCATCGATCCGCATGAGCTACATGGTCCTGCCGCCGGATCTGCTGAAACGGTATCAGGAGCGGGGGCGTTTTTATAACCAGACGGCGTCCAAGGCAGAGCAGATTGCCCTCTGCCAGTTTATCCGGGACGGACATCTGGAAAGCCAGATCCGAAAGTCCAAGAAATTGTACGCGGCAAAGGCAAAGTGTCTGTGTGATGCGGTGCGGCGCATTTTTGGAGAAAAAGCGCGAACGCATCTGGGCGATGCCGGTTTTCTGGTTCTCATGGAGCTTGACAGCCCGCTTACATCGGCGGAAATTGCCGGGCGTGCGGCACAGGCAGGCGTCGCCGTCCGCCCGGTGGAGTCGGTCGGGAGTCTTTTGGAAAAACAGGAGCATCATTTTCAAGAGGGATATCCGAAGCTCCTGTTGTCCTGTGCCTCGATGGGGGCAGAGCGGTATGAGGAGGCGCTGGAGGTGCTGAAAGAGGTAGTGTATAAGAAAGAAAAATAGAAGATAGATATAGAAGTTAAAATGTCCGCATAAACCACAGCCAGTATCCGGAACCATCCGGGCAGTTGTGGGTATGCGGACATTTTATGCGACATTCTTACCCGTTTTTCTCCTCATGCGGCAGCCGGTTCCGGAGCAGCCGCTTTTTTAATTCACTCCAGTGAAATGGAATTAGCGGGTAAATATAACTTTTTCCGGCGATTGTCCGGTTAAAGACAAGGCAGCCGACGGCAATGAGTGTTCCTGCGATGAAGCCCCAGAGATTGAGGAAAAAGGTCAGAATCAGGAGCAGGACGCGCATGAATTTGAGTGCGTAGCCGAGTTCGAAGCTCGTCATCGAGTAGTTGGCGATCGTGACGAACGCCATATAGAGCATCGTCTCGCTGTTGAACCAGCCGGATTTGACCGAGTATTCTCCAAGCACGATACCGGCGATGACACTGAGCGGTGTCGTCAGCATGCTGGGGGTGTTGACTGCCGCGAGCCGCAGACCATCGATGGCAAATTCCAGGATCAGAAGCTGATAGATCAGCGCCACATGGATCTCGTCGGTGACACGGATAAAAGCGAGCCATTCCGGGATCCAGCCGGGATTCTGCATAAAAAGCAGCCACAGCGGTGTCAGAAATAAGGTCAGGAAAAAGATGACCGTCCGCGACAGGCGCAGATAGGTGCCGGTCAGCGGTGGAAAATAGTAGTCGTCGGCTTCCTCGATGATATCGAAAATGGAGGATGGCAGAATCATTGCGGATGGCGAATTGTCCACCAGAATGATGATATTTCCTTCCAGAATCGAGGCAGCGGAGGTATCCGGACGCTCTGAAAAACGAAATTTTGGGAACGGATTGAACCATTTGTGCGGATAAATACATTCGGCAAGGCTTTCCTGGTTCATCGAGAGGGCATCGACATGCACTTTTTGAATCCGGGTGCGGATGCGGTTTAAAAGTTCGGTGTCCACCCGGTTTTCCATGTAGCAGATGGCGATATCGGTGTGCGAACTTTCCCCAATATTCATGATTTCCATCCGCAGCTTCGGATCGCGGATGCGCCGCCGGATCAGAGCCGTATTGAACACAAGGGTTTCGACAAAACCATCGCGCGAGCCGCGCAATACCTTATCCTTTTCAGGCTCGCTGACTCCGCGGGCGGGATAGGTGCGGCAGTCTATCGTGAGTGCCTGTGCATACCCGTCGATCAGAAGAAAAGGAACACCGGAGAGAAGCTGGATAATCAGCGCGTCCGAATCCGTTTCCAGCCCGATTTCGCCGTAGGCGAGGTAGAGAGCGGCAAAATCGTTTGCATTGTCAGGCATCTGGGCGGTTTCAATGCTGCTCATCGCCTGCAGCACTTTTAAAAGCGTATCGTCCTTGGTAAAACCATCAATACAGTAGAGGTTCCGATCTACGACATCAAAACTGATGTCCGGTCGGAGCTTTTTTTGAAAAAAAGTCCGGTTATTTTCAATGGATGAAGAAATCTGCATCGTGTAAATCTCCTATCAGAGAAGCCAATATCAGTGACCGCGAAGTGACTGGAATGGGACAAAATGTTTACAGATGGAGTATGTGCGAAAAGGATAAAAATATACGAAATGAAGCAAACAGAAAAAAATTCTCAAAATATGTTTTTTTAAAATTCATGGCAAGCTGGCTGTATGTGAACTTAATAGCAATAAGAGCATTAACAGTTTTCTGACGAGTGATAAGTTCAGTAACCGTAATACCGTCCGTAGCATGAAGCTGCGCAAGATAGTCAAACATCTCCTGAACTGTTACCTTTTCGCCAGTAAAATAGTTAAGCACCTTAATGCCGATTATTTCAGAAGCGATACTTTCGAAGATATATTCATTGTTCTCGCTGATTTTCAAATCCATAATATCCTTAAGGCTTTCGCCAAGGTTATGAATCTTCGTGTCCATCTCCTCAAGAGAAGCAGCGGTGGTATCAGCGAGGTCAATGATGCTTGCATTAAGTTCGTTGTAAAGCTCCTGATATTTGCCATCCAGCTTATTGTACTGCTCCTGTACTTGCGCTTCAAATTTTGCAATTTCGTTGCGCATATCGTCAAGGGCTTGCTGAATAGCTTCTTGGTCGATTGCATTAACCTCTGCAATTATTTCCTCTAGTTTCTTATACAGCTTGCTTACCATCTCAAGGTACGACAAGCTATCGTCAAAAACCGTAGGCAGTACAGGGTTAAAGTTCCAATAGGGCAATGGAGTAATCATTTAATACACCCCCAAGAAACATTGATTTAGGTCTTTATCGTTCATCAGCAAACGCACAACGCTGACCACATATCTACGATATTCGTCATACAGTTTGCCTACACTGACCCCATTATAACCGCTGACCAGCTTAACATAATCTGTTTCGGTTTTGCTATCTACAGTGCCGTTAGCATTAACCGTATTGTTGTTAAGAGTAGCAGAAGAAGCATATACATTGTTCTCTATCTCATTCATCTGCACAAGGCCATCAGCAGGGGTGCTTTCAACCGATTTGCTGTTGCCGTTAGTGTTAGAGTTGGAACTCGTAGTACCTACATCGGACTTATCCAGTGTTTCCTTATACTTATAATTCGTGAGAGGGTCTATTTCACTCATGGCCATTTTGAACATACCGTTATAATACGGCATAATCTCGTTAAGCGTGTTCCCAAGATACAGGTCAAATTCGCCAGCAGTTTCAAAACCTATCTCTCTCATCCAAAAGTGATTAAGGATATACTGATTCAACACCGAACGGTAATTCTCGTCAAAGATAGGATAAGAGGCAAGGGCATTAAGTTTATAACCGCTTTCGATGATGTACCGCAGTTCGGTTGTATATTTACTCATTACCCTCACCCTCTTTCTCCACATTAAACGGCTCTGTAGTAAAACTCTGTGTAGACTTCAAGGTTTCCATCTGATACTGCGTGAATGGGTCATCCATGTCAACCAGCGTAGAGGTAGGCTGACGGAAGTTAACCTCAATGTTAAGGCCGAACATATTGTTGATTTTTTCAGCGGCCTGTCTGCGCATGAGTAGAGGGCTATATCTATAACTCATGCTTTCACTCTGCGCTGCTCTAACCTCACCCGCAAGAACACGCTCACTTTTCTGTGTAGCTTCCTGCGTTTCATAGCCAAGGTAAATCATAATCTCGCCCATAATGTGTCGGCGCATTTGCGTAAGTTCTTCGCCCAACCAAGGAGCATCAGTTTTGAGAACCGTAAAGCTATCCTTATCTACGCTTTCATCAACCATCATAAACGGCTCATTACCCGCATACTTCAACCAAATGTTTTTAAGAGTAAGTCTTTGTTTATCTGTACCCTTAAACAGCACCGGGGTTTTCTGTGCAAGGATATTAATCCGCCTTGCTTGGTCAATGTCATAAAGCTGTTCAGCGTAGTAATCCAGCCAAGGGAATGTAGGAGATTTAATCATGTTATTGTAAACTATGACCGAGTTCTCCATCGTCAGTTCCTGCTGATACCCATTGATAGCCCACACTCGGTATTGGATTGGGTCATTATAGATATTGTAGTCACCGTTAATCATGGCCGGTAGGAATACATAACGCTGTGCAACCTCGTCAAAGAAGAAAGCACCCATAGCATATTCGTTAAGGGTCATTTCCAAGAACCGCTCATCAATCTCTTGGGGAAGATTCTCCCACTTGAATCGTGCCATAGCCAGCTCATGCAGCCTACCACGATAAAGGGAATCAAGGATGGAGTTGGAGAATAGTGCTGAGTTGCTTTCATTCTTTAGAGGAATAAAAGGTTTATTCTTTCCCATGCTTTACCTCCTTTCAAGAAGTGATGATAGGGTTAGAGAGTGTTCCGTAATTGAATGTGCCGTTGTGCCAAAGGGTTACACCAGCATCGAACATCTTTTTAACAGATTCGAGAACTTGAGCAGGGCACTCACCAATTACATTGCATCCGATGGTTTGGACAAAATCCCAATTTTGACGATTGTGCAGTTCAATATCCTTTAAGATAGACACTTTATAACCGTATTGACTAAAGAAGTTGTCAATTATTCTTGCGTACTCTGCTCTAATTGCTACGCAGTTTGCATAGAATCCACTCTTACCACTGATTGCATTTGCATCGCTGCTTTCTATTGTGCCATTCAGGTTATTAGGAAGATGCTCAGCTTGGGCAACCTTAGATAGAGAACCAAGAGTTGCAGATATGCCACCAGCAATAGCAAGAGGATTACCAGTTAGCCCACCAACAGCTAATGTAGCAAGCCCTGTTCCGAACTCTGTTGCCATGGTGTATTTATGCTTTGCCAACCAGTCCTGATAACCATTATTAACCCAAGGTAACACAGGAAAACCGCTCAAAGATACTTGGTCTTGAATATCGATATTATTTCCAGCGTAATTTTCCATTGTTGCGGAAAGTGTTGGGCGCATACCAAAGGGGTGAGTTATCTTAAAGAATCCTGTTGCGCCACCAGTGGCCAACCGTTCATATCTAAAAGTTTTTGCATCACCGCTTGAAGAAATGATGTTCAAGGCACAATATGGATAACAGTACAACTTATTGTTTCTCGGCACAATAGACAATGTTCTTGCAGGATATGCACCAAGGCTCTCAATCGTGTTGTAATTATCTCCTACTTTTGTTACAGTAAAAACTCCAACGACAGCATCAAGTTGTGAAGCTTTAGTATACGCATCTATAATCGCTTGAGCAGCAGTCATAGAAGAAGCATTATTTGCTCTGCCACATTCAATCCAGTACACAGGAAACGCAATCCCTCTCACAATAGATGGGGCTTGTATATTTGCCACGACTCCCTCACCCAATTCCTGCTTAATATAATCAGGTATTCCAGTCATGGCAATAATAACTCGCATATCCTCAGGTTTGAATAAGGTGTAGGAATGAGCAGTTGTCACATAGTCGCCCGTTTCCAGTCCCTCATCAAGAGTATGCGCTCCAACAGCATCATTACTCACCGTTTCCCGCTCAACAAAACTTTTATTAAAAGTAAGGTCAAACTGCCAGCTTGCCCACACATCCTCATCCAATATAAGGGCAGTACTTTCAGGAGAAAGATACCGCATATCATTAACGAAAGCGTAAAACCACTTATTACCGTACCGATGATTTTGATAAGCCACATAGTTAATGTGGTAGCAATTCTCCATCTGACGCTTAATCCGTAGTTCTCTCGTTCCGTCAATAAACTGAAAGTCAGTGTAAGTAGCAACAGGCACTTGATTGGCAAAGAATTGATTCTGTTCTGTCACACTATCCCATTGGAGAACATTCTGATAGGTAGGGTCACAGGGAATACCGCTATACAGTTTTACTATCGTATTAGGTGTTACCATTCTATCCCTCCTTAAAGAATTAGGTGGGGCAGGTGGTTAGCCCACCCCACCATAAGATTAACCAACAGTGATAGTGCAGGTAGCGGTCTTGGTGGTGTCCTGAACGGAAGTGGCAGTAACAGTAATCTCTTTCTTAGAGGTACCAAGAGACCCAGTTTCCTTGCTACCAAGAATGACCTTACCCATGGTGCTAACAACAGTTTCAGGGTCAGTGTTGCCAGCGAGAGCAAAGGTACACTTGGAAGTGGGGTCGCCAGTACCAGTAACAGTGGTGGTAATCTGAACAGTGCCACCCGGCTTAACAGTAGCTGCGGTGGGGGTAACGGTAAGAGCAGTTACGGTAGGAGCAGCAGTACCGAAAGCAACAGCGTTAGCAAAGGGAGAGAGGGAATATACCATCCATACATGGTAGAAGTAATTCCAGTACAGACCCTCACCGTTATAGGCGGTCTTAAAGGTACGCAGATAATCGTAAACCTGATACCAGTTCTTATCCACGAGAATAGCTTCGATACCATCATCACCAAGGTCGCCGATATTATCTACTACGATAACATGACCGGCGAACTCTGCCTTATCCATATGGAACGCAGCAGCCAGCACATCAACATCCATGCGGGCATTGAAGTCAGGAGTGGTGATAAGGTACTGCTCATCCTTGGGAGTGGAAGTCCAAACACCAGCGTAGTTCATCTGATTGTTAAAGATGGTCATACCATCAGAAACAGCCTTAATCTTAATCATCGCTTCACGGGCGGATGCAGCATCAGTAACAGCGGTGATAGGCTCAACGATAAAACGGCTGTTCTCGTTCCACTCACTGATAAGCTGCTTCATCTGAATGAACTCGTCCAGCGTAGCAGACTTATACATGGAATCAACCAGCCCAGCGATGAACCGGTCAAGGCTGTCATAAGACAGGAAAGCCTTACGGAGCTGCTCATTGGAGATAGTCAGAGGATAATTGAGCTGGCTATCAACGCTATGGAATACAGAGGATACATTGGGCAGGTGACGCTTAAACAGGGTGTCCTGTGCAGCTCTTGGGTCGTAGGTCTGCGCCTTAATCACATCAATGTAAATTTCCTCAATGGTTTCACCAACCGCCAGTCTGCCCTTTTTCAGTGCAGCAAGAGGGTTAGTTGCCATGCGGTTGTTCAGGATAACAAGGCCGATACGATTAACCAGCGCATTAACGAACTCGTTAGCCTGTGCTTCGTAGGTGAGAATAGCATCACCAACTTCGTGTAGATTCTCTGCGGTAGCTTCAGGGATTCTATCCTGATATACAGCAGTAGCGTTCTGACGAATAACATTCAGAACATTAACACCATTTGCCATAATTATTCATCCTTTCCAGTGTAAGATTCAGCTACTTCTTCATAGGTAAGCTGTCTACCTGCTTCATCATCTTTAATGTCCTCGCTCTGTTTATCCTTAGCTTCCATAAGGTCAGCGTTGCCACCAAAGAATCTGTTGATGTACTGCTCACGCAAGGTATTATACTTGCCGTTCAGCTCATCATACTCTGCCTGCGATACACCCTCAATGACTTCCATGCTTGCATTATAATCATCACGCAGCCGGGTAATCATTTCAGCGCCATCGTCAGGATTCTCATACATATCCATAATGGTATGCATATAAGCTTCATGCTCATCCGGTGTAAGTCTTGGCATTATCATTCACCCCCTTTGTGTAGAATACAGTCAATCTTGTCAGCAAGGGATTGCATCACTTTCGTGTTATCCCTAATGACATTAGCCTGCTCCTGATTGTTTTTCAACAGCAGAATACAGACAACAGCCGGGAAGCCGATGTTGGAAATTAGGCTGGTCAACTGTGCCCAATCCATAAGTCATACCTCCTTAAACCTTTATCTCATTAAGCATTTTCATAACTCCCACCCATGCAGCCTTGGCCTTGCCAGTTTCAAACCTCATTTTTCCTTGTTGAAAAAGGACAGTGGCTAACCGCCATACAGGTTGGTTGCGAACTGACTTAACCATAAGCGTGTTTGGTGTGTGGTCTGCCATGCTCAATGTGTACTTTAATGGATAAGATGGGTCGTAGTCCTCTGAACAATACATCAGCCCCACCTTATCATCTCGCCATACTCCGTAAAATTCTCCATTAAAGAAGAACCCAAAGTAATAGTAAGCTGTACCTTGCTTGCGCTCAAGGAACTCATTAGAATCTCTAAGGGCTACATTTCCTATTGCATATTCACCGTAAGAAGTTCCTGCGATTATTTTACCAAACCTTGTTTGTGCCATATGATTAGCAAATTCTTCGCTGCTTACTTTAAGAAGAATAACATCTCCACCTTTAGCTTTAGCTACTGTTTGTTCTCCAATAAGCTGTAGGCCAAAATAGAGAAAGTAAGGATTATAAAGTGAAACATTGTTAGCAAGAAAGACAGCCCTTACATCTCTATCTCTTGCTACGGTGGAGTACGCTTCAAGGAAAGTTTCAACCTCATTCCTTAAATAGTGATAAGAGGAAGATGGGTCAATAAGAAATTCCTCAAAGATGATTAAGGTCACTCCGGGATAAGCTGTTGACTTCTCTACAATCTGTGTGGAGAGTGTCATGCAGAATCCTGCAAGCTGTTCATCAATATAAAGCCCTTTTGCCGTTGCCTTAAATTGATGGTCAGGGAATTCTTTAGCAACATCTGCAAAGAATGTTGGTACAGACTTCTTTAACTCGGTCTTGTACCGGCGTAGGTACACGAACTGTTCACCTTTAGCTAAGAAATTCTTAATAGCCCTTTTCTTTGCAGAATAAGTTTTACCAATACCACGGCCACCCATTATCATTGTGAATAGGGCGTTGTATGATAAAGCACTATCTATGTTATAATACATAACTGTTCCTTTCTTATGGTGGAAACAGGGAGCGCATAAGCAAGGTAGCAAACCCAACCGCACCGGCCGGTTTCACCCGGTTGCTGTCCGGCACTGGTACTCATACACCACCCCTGCTCCTAATTATATTATACAACTTTTCCATAAAAAATCAAGTTCGATAATTGGTAAATTTTATTTCGGCTTAATAGTGAAGTCTTTGTCTGTTAATACTACGCCACCCTCGACACGCTCATGCATAAGTCTGCCGGCAAAAGAGGAACCTATCTTAAAGTTATCAGGGGTTACATATTTGTAGCAGCCTTTCGGCATACCTGCACAAGTGATTTTCCAACCGTTACTTTCAGCATATTTCTCCGGGTCTTTCTTCTTAAATTCCTCTGCGCTCTTTCCGCAGGGATGCTCCATGTAGGTTTTCTGTCTAATGAATACCGCTTCATCTGCTTGCATTTCATAATCCCAAGCACCCAATTTAACAGGGTCAACATCAAGATTTTCAGGTATCTCGTGACCTATTAAATGTAGGCTGTCAGTGTCAGCATAGATGAATCTGTCATATACTTTCTGCGCTGCTGTGATAGTGGTGTATCTCGCCCACGCTGTAATATAGCAAGCCATCGGAATGTAAACAGGTTCGCGCTTTTCAGGTTCACCGTCACGGTAGATAACTTTCTCACCTTCATAGTATGGTATCTTGGAACGGCAGCTTATCTTTAATCCGAACTTACCGTAAAGAGCGTTAAGCATCAGCTTAGCAAGTGTACGCATACCGGCGTTACCCTCTATGGTGGCTTCCTGCTTTACCTTAATCCACTTGTCGATGTACTCTGTGAACATGCCTGTTTTGGATTTGAACATGTAACCACCAAGATATTCATACACATACACATCATAGTGAGTGAACAACAATTCAAGGTCTACACTTGTTAGAGTAAGAATAACATCTTCACCTTTCGTGTCTGTGATATATTCGTTGGGAATAAAACCAAGAGTGTTCTTTAACTGAATGGTAGGCAACATGCCTTTCTTAACCTTAAACTCACACCTAAGCCTTTGAACATAAAGAGGATAAACAGGATTGTTCTCATACTTGCCCTCAAACCTTACAGGCGTATCATATGGCAAGGGTCTGCTATACATCTGTGATGGATAAAGGCTATTTACATCGAACACAGAAATTTTGCCTAACTTCTTTCCTTGGAATCTTGGGTTACAATAGGTAAATCCTCCCCTATATGCCTTACGGATAATAACATCATCATCTTCGCTGACGGCAGGGAACTTATACCTAAACTTTAATTCTCCACCCATGATTTTCTTATAGTCCGCAAGAGCATTAGAGCCTTGGGTAATCTTTGTCAACCCCTCACCAAACATTGTACTGAGAGCCATGGCAACTATGCGCACATCGTTCTTAATGTATTCAGTTTCCTGCTCTGTTAAAATATGTCCAACCTCACGCTTAGCCTTATAGTCAATTTCAAGTTTAGAGATAGGCAGCTTGAAGCTCTTGGCTATTTCCTCTACGCTGAACGGAATAATCTTTAAGCTATCTATTATCTTAGTACAGATTTTGTTTCGTCCGCTTTTCTTGTGACAGATAGTGATGGTGTAAAACACATTCATGTTACTGATAAGCGTGGTAAAAGTCTTTTCTTCCAAATCTTTAGCATCTTTAACAAAGGTGTAACCATTACGGAACAGCCAATAGATTATAAACTCACCATCAAACTTGAGGTTGTGAAAGTACAGTGTGTTATTGGCTGAGGATATTCTATCAAACATATCGTCAATAGAGTTCCCAACCGTAGTAGCGTAGTCACCCCCTATCTCACAAAGAGCATATGCCCACACCCGGCAATCCTCTTTATCTGTTGTGGTTTCAAAGTCGGCGGTGTATTTCAGAACTGAATACCAAACACATCTTTAACTCCAATCGCAACCCCATATTCTGCGTCAGTTGTTTTGTCAGGATACAGGAAAGAAATATCACCCAACAGGTCTGTGTAATAAGCGTATTGAAATTCCTCCGGGGAAAGCTGTTTAAGAGCGTTCAAAATATCTTTAGCTTCTTCTCTCCTTGCTGAACCTTTAATCTCTTTGTCAATTTCTTTAACTACATTTCGCTCAAAGGTTTCAAGATATGTTTTCTTGTAGGCTTCCATCCGTTCCATTTCATCAAGGTTAAGAGCCTTATCGTACATCTTATCTTTCCACTTATCATAATCATACTGGCTGCGGAATCGTCCGGGGTCTTTGTAGGTGTAAACCCTCTCACTGAATTTATCCATCCATTGAACCGGGTCAACATTAGATACATTGCCGCCCATGGTTACGCCCTTTTCACCTATCCACTCTTTAACTTCCTCAAGTTTTTCTCTGGCCCTGCGTTCGCTTTCATTACCAAGAACCATAAGCTCTGCCTGTTCGTTCATGGAATAGGAAGCTCTGTTTCGATAGCTTAACTCTCTTGGTGCTTCCATAAATGCATCAAGGGAACGCTCCAATGAATCAGCATCGTCCTGCGTCATTAGCTTCCTTACAGTTTCAGCAGGGTTGATATTTCTTATCTTGGAAGTAGGATTAAGGTTTGTGTTAATCCATCGTGCCATCTTGTTGCGCTCTTTAATCTTGGTTTGAAGTCTGGCTCTTTCGGCTTCGGATATTGCCATGGATTATTCCTCCTTTACATTAGTCATCCTACACCCACACCAAGGACAATAAGGAGAATACACATTAAATTCCTGTCTCTCAAGAGGAGCTTGTTTACAATTTGAGCATCTTATCTTAAGAAACTCCCCCCATGAATGTTGTGTAATTACATCTTCCCAAAAAGCATCCATAACTTATTCCTCCCTTACTTTCTTATCATCGTGCGGAAAATCCTTTTCTTTAAGCCACTGGCAAACTTCATCATATTCTTCATCAGTCAAGCCCCAAATGGTGACTTGCCACACATTCTCACCAGCGGTGTAACCGTTAAGATTGTTGTTCCTCATAATGGCAGGATAATCTTTGAAGCTTTTGTTTACATCTACAAAGCCCTTAATGCCATTACACAATCCCTTAGCACCGTACTGCCACATACCGCAGGGTATAGCAGGTTTTCTGTTCCAGTTAGCAATCCAAAAATCGTGTGCTTTAAGGTTGGCCTTTATCAGTTTATTGTTCATCCAATCTTCCGAACAGTAAATGCCAGCGTAATAACCTGCTTCCTCAATCATTTCACAAAATGCTTTAACGCAAGCTGTGCGTGTGATAGGGTCAAGGTTATCTGCTCTGCCAAGATTCTGCTTATGACCGCTTCCCTCTGTGTCTATATAAATAGGATAGTCAACCTCTAACCCTCTAAGTCTTTCAAGAGTAAACAGGGCTTCTTCTTTGGCTTCCTCCTCTGTGATTGCTTGCGTAAAGAAGTAAACACCAAATGGAATACCTCTCTCGATGCAACCGTTAAGGTTATACTTCCACCAGCCATCCTCTTTAAGAGTGCCGTCACCGTAACCACGATAGCCCACCCGGATAATGCAGAAGTCGGTGGCTGCTTTAACCTGCTTAAAGTCTATCTTGGAGTAGGTGTTGTTGGCATAGCTAATATCAATGCCGGTCTTAATCATTTAAGAATCCTCCTTATAGAGTTAAAATAGCCCCTGCGGTGGGATTAACACAGGGGCTTTGTTTTACTTAATTATTTTTTACTATCTTTCAGATAGCTTTCAGGGTCATGGTCTTACGGCCTTTCTTGGTGCTAAGGTTCTGAACCTCAACAGGCAGAGCAGGCTCCCAAGTAGGCTCACCAAAAACGGCAACCAGCTTTTTAATGGCAGAGTAGATACCGGAAGAAACACAGGTGTAGCTTTCGCCGTTCTCGTCAATGAGAACCACACGGGCGTTAGCAGCCATCTCACCAGTTTCTTCATTCAGGTTCTCAACACGCTCAATAGAGATGTCCATAATGTTCAGCTTCTTGCCAACAAAGTCAGACAGCTTGTGGTCGGGGCTGTTAATGGCGTTATACATAGCTACGAGAGCTTCACGAGACTCGCCCTTAATGGAGCAGTAGGATTCAGCATTGTTAAGGTCAGTCAGTACGGTGTTATTCATGTGATAATCTCCTTTAATTAAATGATGTTAATGGGTGAACTTACTTCTCAATCATGTGAGCCACGGAAAGGAACTCCTCAACGGTGCAGCCGAACAGGTGGGAATCCTCAACGAAAGCATCAATGATAACGCTATCGGTTTTCTTCAAACCAAGCTGCTTCTTAACGATAGCAGCAGGGTTGCCAACCATGCCGTCAACAGTGATGGACTGAGGAGCGGAAGTTTCACCATCAATAACGGTACGGAAAGTGATGGTGGTGTCCTTAACGATAGTACGGGTAATCATAGCCATTTGAAATAATCTCCTTTGTTAATTAAAGTTTGTTGTAATATGCTGTTGGTTAATCCCACGACAGAGAGGTTAATCCTCTCCGTTTCGCCGTTTACGGCTCATCAGGTGGGTTATCACTTTAAGGATTAAAGCCCAAATGAATAATACGATGGTGGCGAATCCTGTGCAGACGAGTAGGGTTAAGAATACGGTGTTGTGGAATAGAGCCATCAGTCACCACCTACCCAACTACCCTTAATGTTATACATCCGGTGGCCTGTTTCCAGCGATTCAATAAAGGAATAACGATTCATCTTCTTAGCAGGAACAAACTCGGAAAAACCGATAGAGTAAATGAAGAAACCGGAACCATCACTGTCAACATTAACCTGCTGTGCGTTAAGTCTGCCATTAAAGCCGAACTTATAGCCAAGCACAAAACCTTTATTAGATTTCATGGAACATGCTGTCATAATCTCACCCCTTTCATCGTCCATATTTAATAATATCAATTATTACGACTATCAACAAAACAGTAACAGCTAAACTGATTGCTCCTAAACCAAATAGCAAAAGCCCACTTAAAAACTCCATTTATTTTCCTCCTCATGCATGATTGCAGTCTTTACGAATACAGGATAGCGGGTTACACTCTTTAACCTGTGCCCATGCGAATGGTACTGTGCCAACTCTGCAATATTTACAATATGCCATCCCCTCAAGGTTGTATTCCGGGTAGCAATCGTTAAATGAGAAGTCGCACAGGGTGCAGGGTTTTATATCTGTTGATATAATCATTTTTAATCACTCCTTAGGAAAGATTCACACTCCATCAGCAGCCAACGATATTCTTTAACAGTTAGGTTGCCTTTGGTGTATAAGTGGTGGGTTTTAGCAAGGATTTTCTCAACCGAAAGAGGGGAATAAACCCCTCTTTTCATGTTTTCAATGCACCACCGGAGATAGTTAAAGTTAATCATGCGTTCCTCCCATATGCGTAGATTGCGAATACAAGAACAAGAAAACCAATGGCCGGGATGATGGTATCGTATAACATTTGATTAACCTCCTTATTCGTTCACAAATGGGATGAATGGCTCATACTCAATATGGGAACCTTGCTTATCCCTAACTCTACGGTAGATAGGGAAGTTAAGGACTCTGTAATAATGGCTCCTTAACCATACTCTGAACTTTGCAAGGTGTTGGGATGTGGTGGGGCTGTAATAGTCGAATACAAATAGGCGGTCGGTGGTGGGGATGTAAACGGCCACAAAGGTGGTGTAGCTACGGAGGAGGATGGGGTAACACTTAAAGAAGTCGCTGTAATTGCAATAACAAATATCAGCCTTGCAGTAGTTAAGTCTTTCAGTACGGACAATGAATAACTCCTCAACTGCCTCTAAGAAAGTTGCGAGGGGTGCGGCTGGATAAATAGTACCATCGGAACGGTCTACATAACAGCCCTTAGCGTGGGCGCTTGCGATATATTCTTTTGTGGGTTTCATGTTAAATCTCCTTTATAGAATGTGTTAAGCGGGAGAGGGCATTAGCCCTCACCGCTTTCTTTATTCTGACTTGCGGGACGCTGCACCGGGACACTATATTTCAGGAAGTCGCTAACCAGCATGCCTCGCAGTTCCTCGATGTAGTCGCAGCTCTCAACGATGATAACACAACCCGGATTAGCCTTGTTGAGCTTTTCGGTTGCTTGTTCAACAGTCATTTTGCCTTTAAACTGAGTGGCAATGGATTCACTAAACATTGTGGGTTTGCCATTCTCCACTTTAAGGGCGGTTCTTGTGAACTTGACGAGAGTGTCGGCAAATGTGCGGGTAATGTAGTTGCTATTGGCGGTGATGATTTCGTTAGTCTTGTTTTCGGTGTTGTTCATGGTGATTCTCCTTTTTTCAATTCAATTCTGTTTAATTCGTTCGGCCACTCTGTATTTTTCATCCCCGGCTTGTGACGGGCAAAGGCTACATTAACCGGGGCAAAGCCCCTTATTCAATATCAATATCAAACCGGCCGGGGCATGTGATATGCTTATAAGTGTATGCCGGGTTGATAACTTGTTTCATCATGTAATCTTTCCAAATAATCAACAGTTTTCCGGGGCGATATCCGATACCGACGATATTGTCAAATTGGACGGTATGCCCATTGGCATAGGTAATTTCTACCTGCTTGTCTCCTGTATACAATGTTACCATAATTTTACCTCTTTCTAATTTAATCCATAGCGATGCTAACCACCTAATTGGCAGTTCCTGTATTACAGGCTTTGCCAGCCTGTCTGACACTGTTACTCTCCGGGAGCCCTTTCCCTCTCCCTGTAGCTATAGTATAGCACACCCAC
>OGFY01001575.1_pt1 | contig 16086 bp, 10 predicted proteins | sample 1570951 | NCBI WGS metagenome assembly OGFY01 (sample SAMEA2581942, study PRJEB24529) | metagenome | biome: Human gut stool | place: China | collected 2011
ATCGAGGGTGGCTGGGATAACCTTTCGCCTGAGGAGATCGAAGCGCGTCTGAATGAAAAAGTGGCCGAGGGCATGATTAACATTTCTGCCAACCCCGCGCCGATCTTTGAGGACGGTTCTTCGGAGTGAAATTTGATGCTGGTCAATGAGAGCATCAATAACTATCCGCAAAAGGTTCAGATCGTCCGCAATGACACCGGCGAACAGATTTACGAATCCGATGCGATTGCAGTTGGCAATAAGATTGAACGCGCCAAGCTGGACGTGGTTCTTCCCGCCGGTACATACGAATGTACCGCATATTTTCATAACTTGGACCCGGAATCTGGTGCAATCATCGGCACAGCCGGGGCAATTATCACAATCACCATCAAGAACTAATTTTCAAAACAAAAGGAGTAATTTACAATGAAAAACTTTAAGAAGACTATCTCTCTCATCCTCGCTATCTGCATGATCGCGTCCCTCGCCATTTCCGCTTCTGCCGCCAACACCGTTGACGCTTCGGGCGGCACCGGCACGTCCAGTGTCACGCTCTCGTCTACCGCTGACGGCAGCATCGGCGGCGACCCCGCAGCCACCAAAATGAGCGTCACTGTTCCGACCGTTCTGCCCATCGCCGTTGGTACGGATGGCACTGTCAGCACCGCCACCGATGCGAAGATCGTCAACAACTCCTTCGGCGCAGTCAAGGTCAATTCCGTGAGTATCGAAGCCGCGCAGAATTGGCATCTGACCGCGTTCGGTGACAAGGCAACCCTCGCTCGCGAGAAAGTTGACTCCAACAAGTTCGGTTTCCAGCTTTCCGTTGGTGACGGCGTCGCTGCGGCAACGGACAACAAGGATGCCAGCAAGCAGGCTCTTCTGACGGATGCCATCGAGGGCTGCTATATGTCCGGAGTGGGCGCTACGTCCGCATACACCAACAATACTGCATCTGATACAGTAATCGGGCGCTTTCAGGATTACTTATGTTGTTTGGATTTGTGTCTTGTGACAATGGAGGTGGAGATATACCTGTAGAATATGGGATGCCTTCTGCTAAATATCGGGTGAAGGGCAAAGTGATTGATGCGGATACGCAGGAACCTGTACCGGGTATAGAAGTGGTCACCGGAGCTGTGCATACGGGCGATGGCAAAGAATGGCTCAGTTATCCGGATACACTGATCACTGATAAAGATGGAGCTTTTGCTACTGAAAGGACGGAGTTTCCATCTAAAAAATATCGTTTTATCGTTCGCGATGTGGATGGTGATGCCAATGGTACTTATTCTAAGGATAGTGTCGAGGTAGAAGCCGGTGGATTTACAGGTGGCAGCCATTGGTACCGTGGAGAAACAAGTATTGATAAAACAATTGAAATCAAGAAGGAGACAGCAAAAGACAATGAAAAATAATTCTGGACGATTGTCACTTCGCAAACGCCTGGGGTTGGAAATAGCCTTAAAGATAAGAAATAACCTCAGGGAATTGCATCCGTTGCGTCAACTTTTCTGGGAATGTACATTACAGTGTAACTTGGCTTGTAAGCATTGTGGCAGTGATTGTCGAAAAATGTCGGAGCAGAAGGATATGCCTGCAGCGGATTTTCTTCAAGTCGTAGATTCGATTACGCCGCACGTCAATCCTAATGAGGTTAATATCATCATAACCGGAGGTGAACCGCTGATGCGGGATGATCTTGAAGAGGTGGGGATGGCTCTTTATCGCAAAGGTTATCCATGGGGGATTGTGTCCAATGGGTTGTATTTGACCCGCGAACGGCTCGATAGTCTGATGGCTGCCGGCCTGCATGCTGTTACGATCAGTCTGGATGGATTTGCGGAGGAACATAACTGGTTGCGTGGCAATCCGGATAGTTATGAAAAAGCGTTGGAAGCTATCAAGATGTTAGTGCATGAACCGGAACTGACATGGGATGTCGTGACTTGTGTCAATCGGAAAAACTACTCTTATCTGGAAGAGCTGAAAGCCTATCTGTACACTATAGGAGTACGTAATTGGCGTATTTTTACTATTTTTCCGGTAGGGCGTGCAGCCAATCATCCGGAATTCCAGCTAACAGACGAGGAGTTTACCGGAGTCCTGGAATTCATTAAGAAGGTACGGAAAGAGGGGCGTGTCCACTTGAGTTATGGTTGTGAAGGTTTTCTCGGTAAATATGAAAGTGAAGTACGTGATCATTTTTATTCCTGTAATGCAGGTATCAGTGTAGCTTCTGTTCTGGCAGATGGTTCGATCTCGTCGTGTCCCAGCATTCGCAGTAATTTCCATCAGGGCAATATTTATGAAGATGATTTTATGGAAGTGTGGGAAAAACGTTTTCAGGTATTTCGTAATCGTGAGTGGGCCCGTAAGGGAGAGTGTGCTGATTGTAGCTTTTTCCGTTATTGTGAGGGCAATGGTATGCATTTGCACAATGACAATGGAGACCTCTTGTTTTGTCATCAGAAAAGGATTGTAGAACTTTAAGAGACTATTTAGGACTATTTTTTCATAGATTGGGATAATTATTCTATTTTTCGGACTCCATTTGGCCTATATTTGTAGAGTTGTAATCCTTTCACTCCATCATGAAGAATACATTCTGCGTTTTAGCCTGTTTTTTCATTACAATCTTTTGCCAGGCGCAATCGGTTGAAGAACATTATTATTTTAAGAACCTGAGTATCCGAAACGGTTTGTCACAGAATACGGTTAATGCGATTCTGCAGGATCGGAAGGGGTTCATGTGGCTTGGTACCAAAGATGGCTTGAACAGGTATGATGGATTGTCTTTTCGTAAGTTTAAGCATGATGCTGCTAATCCACGTAGCATTGGAAACAGTTTTATCACTTCGCTTTACGAAGATTTCAATGGTAACATTTGGGTCGGTACTGATGCAGGAGTATATATTTACTATCCTGAGAAGGAGGCTTTTGAGGAATTCGATTGCCAGAGCTTGGAGAAGACAAGGATAGAACGTTCTGTTTCAATGATTGCAGGGGATAAGCAAGGCAGGGTTTGGATAGCTGTGGAGGCTCAGGGAATGTTCTGTTACGATGCTCGTCAAAAACTACTTCGCAATTATCCGTTAAGTGAGATTTCTTCCAATATCAAATGTTTTACTTTCGATAGCGGTGGAACTCTTTGGCTCGGATTTTATGGTGACGGTCTTTATTACTCCAAAGATAATCTGGCAACTGTGCATCCTTATGGATCGCCAGAAGATGGTAAAAGAGAATTTGAAGGAGGAGTAATCACCAAAATAGTTCAAGGAAACTATAATTGTTTGTATATTGGTTCTGTGAAGGAAGGTGTGAGTGAGTTGAATCTGACTTCGGGGCAAGTGCGTAACCTGTTGGCTATCGATGAGAGTGGTGAATCTATTTTTTGTCGTGATCTGCTGCCATATTCTGATAATGAATTGTGGATAGGGACTGAGTCCGGGATTTATATTTATAATTTGCGTACAGCGCAATTCATTCATTTACGTGCTTCTCTTTATGACTCTTATTCTTTGTCAGACAATGCTATCTATGCTTTATATAAAGATCGTGAAGAAGGGCTCTGGATCGGTTCTTATTTCGGAGGAGTGGATTATTATCCCAGACAATATACCTATTTTGCAAAATATTATCCTAAGAATATAGCAAATAGTCTGCATGGTAAGCGGGTACGTGAATTCTGTCGGGCGGATGACGGTACTTTGTGGATAGGAACGGAAGACGGCGGATTAAATCACTTTAATCCGAAAACGAAAGAATTTCACTTTTTTGAGCCAAGTGCCGGATTTACTAATATCCATGGTTTGTGCATGGATGGCAGTCATTTGTGGGTGGGAACATTCTCTAAAGGACTTCGGGTGATTGATACACGGACGGGAGTGGTTCTGAGGACGTATACGGAAGGTCATACTCCACATTCGTTGAACGATAATAGCATTTTCTCTATTTGTCGGACTTCTGCCGGAGAAATTTATCTGGGTACACTGTTTGGTTTACTGCGTTACAACCGTACTCAGGATAATTTTGACCGCATTCCGGAGTTGAATGGTAAGTTTGTTTATGATATTAAAGAAGATTCTTATGGAAATCTTTGGTTGGCAACTTATGCCAATGGAGCTTATTGTTATGACGTAAGTGTACGAAGATGGAAAAACTATGTATTTGATGCCGAGGATGAAAAGAGTCTGCCATATGATAAAGTGCTGAGTGTTTTTGAGGACTCGTATCGCCAGATATGGCTAACTACACAAGGTGGGGGATTTTGCCTATTTCATCCTGATACGGAAACATTTACACGCTATGGGCTGAAAGATGGACTTCCCAATGATGTGGTTTACCAGATTGTGGAAGATGATGATCGTTTTTTGTGGCTTACTACAAATAATGGGTTGGTCCGTTTTGATCCCAAAACTATGGAAATGAAAGTATTCTCTACTGCTAATGGCTTACCGACCAACCAGTTTAATTACCGTTCGGGATTTAAAGATGAGGCCGGTAACATTTATTTGGGTAGTATTAACGGATTTGTAGCATTTGATCCCCGAACTTTCGCTGAAAACAGGCAGGTGCCGGCAGTAGCTATTACTGATTTCTTGCTGTTTAATAAAGAGGTGCCGGTTGGAGAAACCGATTCACCCTTGAAGAGCAGTATTACGTTTTCTGACAAAGTGGTACTCACTGCCGATCAAAATTCTTTTTCTTTTCGTATCGCTGCTCTAAGTTATCAGGCTCCAAGGATGAATAAACTGATGTATAAGCTTGAGGGCTTTGACGAAGGCTGGTTGACAATAGGAGAAAGCCCTTTGGTGACTTATTCCAATTTAGGCTATGGAGATTATGTGTTTAAAGTAAAGGCCTCTAATAGTGACGGAGTGTGGAATGAACAGGAGACTTCACTTCATCTTTCTATTCTTCCTCCATTCTACTTGTCCGGATGGGCATATTGTTTCTATGTATTATTTTTCATGGGGTGTCTGGTCTGTGTCATCTTCTACTTTAAAAGACGGAATTATCGGAAGCAACATCGCCAAATGGAAATGCTTGAACAAGAGAAAGAACGGGAAGTCTATCATGCTAAGATTGATTTCTTTACCAACGTTGCTCACGAAATACGAACTCCGCTGACCCTGATTAAAGGTCCTTTGGAAAATATTATCCTGAAAAAGGAAGTGGATTCGGAAACGAAAGAGGATTTGTATATCATGAAGCAGAATACGGAGCGTTTGTTGAATCTTACCAATCAGTTGTTGGATTTTCGAAAGACAGAAACACGGGGATTCCGGTTGAACTTTACTGAATGTGACGTTGTTGCAGTGCTTCGTGAAACCTATCTCCGTTTTACTTCTTTGGCCAAGCAAAAAGGATTGGATTTTATATTAGAACTTCCACAGGAGTGCTTTATGGCGGATGTTAATCAGGAAGCTTTGACAAAAATAATCAGTAACTTGCTGAATAATGGAGTGAAATATGCCTCTACTTATCTCCGGATTTCTTTGGAAACAGACGAAAAAGTATTTCACATACGAACTTTTAATGATGGGGAGATGATTCCTGATACAATGAAAGAGGAGATTTTTAAACCTTTCGTACGGTTGGATAAAGAAGATGAAGTAACTACCGGAACAGGTATCGGGTTGGCCCTATCACGTTCTTTGGCAGAATTACATCAAGGTAGTCTGATGATGGAAAAGGGTGAAGAGGTGAATTGCTTTTGCTTGACCTTGCCGGTGAATCAAGATTCTACAATTACTCTCTCGGCTGAAAACGTATCACAGGTTGAGGAGAACTCTTGTGGATGGGAACAGGAAGAAACCGATACGAAAGAAAAGAAACCGATGATTCTAGTGGTAGAAGATAATCCGGATATGTTAGCTTTTATCAGGAAGCAACTTACAACGGAGTATTCGGTTCTAACTGCTATGAATGGAATTGAAGCACTTGCTGTTTTAGATAATCATTATGTTAATCTGGTGGTGAGTGATGTAATGATGCCTCAGATGGATGGTTTTGAACTGTGTAAAACTATTAAGTCAGATTTGAGTTATAGTCATATTCCCGTTGTACTGCTAACTGCCAAGACTAATATTCAATCGAAAATCGAAGGATTGGAACTGGGTGCTGATGCTTATATTGAAAAGCCTTTCTCTGTGGAATATCTGCTCGCAAATATTTCCAGCCTGATTCATAATCGTGAAAAGTTACGTCAGACTTTTGCGAAGTCACCCTTTGTGGCAGCCAATACGATGGCTTTGACCAAAGCCGATGAAGAGTTTATATGGAAGTTGAATGATATTATTCAGGCTAATCTGCATAATCCGGAGTTCAGCATGGAAGATATGGCAGATGCATTGAAGATGAGTCGATCCAGCTTCTATCGAAAAATTAAAGGTGTATTGGACTTAAGCCCGAATGAGTACCTCCGTTTGGAACGCTTAAAGCAAGCGGCACAATTGCTGAAAGAGGGCAAGAGTCGCGTCAATGAAATTTGTTATACAGTGGGATTTAATTCGCCTTCTTATTTCTCTAAATGTTTCTTGAAACAATTCGGGGTACTTCCAAAGGACTTTATAGGGTAATGCTAAAAAAAGGTCGGATATTGTTATGAATCTATGTGTTTAGGACATTTTTGTCATTAATTGGGTTATTTGTTTTATAAAAGAACTGCCGGTTAGGGTAACTTTGTCATCATCATTCGACAAATAGAAATTACTAAAATGAAAAGACCCTTATGAAAATGATTTTAAAGACAATGGTGTGTCTGGCAGTAGCTTTTTCCGGAACTGCAGGGGCAGCTAATTATTCTCCGGAAAAGTCACAAGCTTCTTTGGCACTTAAAGTCCCGGGGAATCCGGCTGTGGAATATCCGCTTACTCTCAGTAAACTATCGGATAGTTATTTCGATTATGAGTGGAAAGCAAAAGAGAAAATACCGGTAACTATCTTTCAGCAGATATCAACTGTGGATGATAAACAGCAGATAACGGTGGTTCTGACGGCTATGGAAGATGTGTACTTCAATTTTGAAGAGCGAATCAGAACGGATTTTCGTCATGATGATTGCCAGTTTTATTTGCCAGGTTTCTGGTATCGTCGTAATTTACGTTCACCTAAAGAGGCTCCATCGTTTCATACTTCCGATAGCTGGGTAGTGCGTGAAGATAGATTGAGCACGCCTTTGACCGGTATTTTTGATGAAAAACAAAAGAAATACATGACTGTGGTCCGCCGGGCAGAATATATTCAGGACGCTTTGAGTACTCATAAGGAAGGTGAGGTGATTCTTTCGGGAACTACTTCACTCGGTTTCACCGGATTTGAAAATCTGGATGGAACGGCTGCTTTGGCATTTGGTTTTCCGTATAAAGAGGCTCCAAAAACCTATATTCGTAAACTTACACTTGCACCTTCAGTCACTGCTTTCCAACTATTAAAGAAAGGAGAGAGTATTTCACTAACCTGGGAAATTCATGAAGGAAAAGGGGAGGATTTTGCCGAGTTTGTAAGTCATACTTGGGAATATTGCTATGATACTTTTCAACCGAAACCTGTGGAAACGGATTATACTCCTGATTATACTAAAGAGATTCTTAGCCATTTTTTTATTGAGAGTTTTGTAGGTGATCGTCCTCTGAACTATAATTCAGGGGTACATATGCGTACTGATGATTGCCAAAATACAGGTTCGGCAGAGGTTGGTTTTGTGGGACGAGTTTTGCTGAACGCATTTAATGCCTGGGAATATGGCTGGAAGAATAATCGGGCTGATTTAAAAGAGAATGCAGCGAAAGTCTTTGATACTTATTTGGTGAATGGGTTTTCTCCTGCAGGTTTTTTCAAAGAGTTCGTTGACTACCGTACCGGTTATGAGGAGACGGTATTTAGCATTCGGCGTCAGTCCGAAGGTATTTATGCTATATTTCATTATCTGGATTTTGAGAAAAGAAACGGACGTAAACATCCTGAGTGGGAAGCGAAGGTACGTAAAATGCTTGATGTATTCCTGCAGTTGCAAAATCCGGAAGGAAGTTTTCCCCGTAAATTTAAGGATGATCTTTCTATTGTAGATAAGAGTGGCGGAAGTACACCATCGGCTACTCTGCCTTTAGTGATGGGGTATAAATATTTCAAGGATAAACGTTATCTGGAAAGTGCTAAACGGACCGCCGAATATCTGGAGAAAGAATTAATCTCTAAATCGGATTATTTTTCGTCTACTCTTGATGCAAACTGTGAGGATAAAGAGGCCTCTTTATATGCGGCTACAGCTACTTATTATTTAGCTTTGGTAAGTCAGGGCAAAGAACGTGAACACTATACGGGATTGACAAAAAAAGCAGCTTATTTTGCTTTGTCATGGTATTATTTGTGGGATGTACCTTTTGCGCCCGGACAGATGTTGGGAGATATTGGGCTCAAGACGCGCGGATGGGGCAATGTATCTGTGGAAAACAATCACATCGATGTATTTATCTTTGAATTTGCTTCTATACTAAATTGGCTTTCCAAAGAGTATAGCGAACCTCGTTTCTCACAGTTTGCCGAAGTAATCAGTACTTCAATGCGTCAGTTACTCCCTTATGAAGGGCATCTGTGTGGAGTGGCTAAGTGCGGATATTATCCTGAGGTAGTGCAACATACCAATTGGGATTATGGCAAAAACGGGAAAGGATATTATAATGATATATTTGCTCCGGGTTGGACAGTAGCTTCTTTATGGGAACTATTTTCACCGGGACGTGCAGAACAGTTTTTTCGGAAATAAAGAGTAATAAGTGAAACAATCAGAGGCCGGTAACGTTCTATTAGGAATATTACCGGTCTTCTGTATCTAAAAATAAAAATTCTTCTATAGGGAGATTTTTCTATAAACCATCTTGTTATTGTTTCAGTTTGGCGAACATTACAATATTATTGTCATTGTCATTTAACGTCTTGATCAAGTTCTGTACCTTTTTCTTTTTATCTGCGGTCAGTCCTTTTTTGTTTACTTCTTTCTCTAGTATCTCTTTCAATGCCATAGGCTCCATATTAGTGACATAATATCCATTGTTGAACGAAGGATAGATCGTCTGACTCGGGGTACTGATAAAATCGTTGTAAAGCCGCACATAATTGCCATGCAATGTTTTTTTGTCAACCATGTAATAAGCCGGTTTAGAGCCGGAGAATGTACTTTCGTCTATTTGTATTGGGAAAGAGACATCACCGATGAAATATTTAGGGATTTCATAATATGCATGCCAGGGGATTTTATCATTTGAAGGGTACTTGACGGTGAAACGTCCTTCCAGTTTGTTGCTGGCGGCATTATAATGGTAGAGGGTATCTACACTTGGTTGTGGCATGATTTTCATTAACATCACATCGTAGGCAGCTGTGTTATTCCCCATTGACACTTCGTTACTGAAGTCTTGTGGCATGGCAAGGCTTCCCGGTGCTACAAAGTTTTTACGTTTACCCTTTAAATCTTGTGTCCAGACTACTGCCGGCCATTTAGGGAATGGCAGGACTGTGACTGTGACTTCTGACTTAGCTGTGTTTACCCGGAATTTTCCTTTAGGAACTCTCAGGCACAGGGGGATAGGATCCAATGCATTACCTTTCAAGTCGAATACCAATATCTTGCTGCTTTGCCAGGGTAGGATATAGATGCGATTATTGGCTTCGTCCAGTTGTTCGGCATAAGTGTTTAGATATTCATTCGGGCCTTGTCCATAAGATCCGATATTGGTGATAAATTTACCTGTCCGGTCGAATAGTTTATAAGGAGTTTGTTTGTTATTGCTCACTAAAATATATTTTTCTCCGACGGTTGTTCGTATCCAGCCACCAATAAGTGCTTCGTCCCGATTGTCTAATTTTACAATCTGTAATTCTTCTGTTAACTGGCTCAATGGGAAGTTTACAGTATCTTTTAGTGCCTTCAGATCGCAACTGATTAGCGGACCGTTAGGGGTATTTGTTAGTTTGGCAACAGTAGGCGATTTGGTAAATGGGTCGTTTTCACCGGTTGTAAAAGCAAAAGCAGGCAATAGACAACAGATTGCCAAACTGTGATAGATCATTCTTGTTTTCATAAGCATAAATAATTAGATGAATAATCAAACGCGTTTTGTAACAGCAAAATTAGATATTAAGGTAAGAGAAGGCAAAAAAACAGGCGGACAAGAATGATTGTATGAATATAGTTTAAATTGTTGTTTTATAAATGGTTATGTAAATATAGCCTCTTCGGATAGGCGGACAAATACTATCCGAAGTTTTGAAGAATGGCATCCAGGCTGAGAGTTTCGTCAGAAATATGCATCTTTTCTGTTTTAATTCGGTATTTGCGTTTGGTTATGGCCGCTTTGCTGACGCAATAGATATCCGATAGATCTTGTATGTTCACGTTAATCTTTACCAGGCAACAAAAGCAGATATCTTTTTCATTGAGTTGCGGATAATCTTCTTGCAGACGATCAACAAAATTATTAAATGCGTCATTTACCGCTTGCTTCACTTCACACCATTCTGCATCGCTTACAGTAATTTTCTTCCTATTCGGATTGTCATCTGTAGAGTTCTCGATGTGGAGAGAAGGAAGTTTCTGAAGGAAAGAAATATGACGGAACAAAGCTTCACGCATCTCGCTTTCTTTGTTGCGCATGATGATCTCTTTTTCGCGCAGTGCACTTAATTCGGCTTCTTTATGTAATAGTTCATTTTCATGTTGTAGCCGACGAGCTTCTTCTCCGGCCTGTTCTGCTTGTAGCCTTCGTTCCGATACTAATCTTTTTTTCTTTTCCTGATGATAGAAAAAGAGTATTAGTAGAGCTATAAGTAATAAAATAACTGCTATTCCCATCATCCACAGCTCTTTTTCTTGTTGGGTAAGGCGTAGTTGATAGAGTTCGTTCTGGAGCTTTACTTCATTATATTTTCTGGTGGTTTCTTTTGCTTTGAGGTTTGATGTGAGGTCTTTATATAGTATATCTTCTGTTTTAGCCAGATAATATGCCTGTTCCGGTTGCTGGGTCGCATTTGTCAGCCGGTATAAACGTGAGGTAGCCTCAATGGCGATATAGGGTGAAGTTGAGGTAGCTGCCTGTTTATAATAATATCCGGCCGAGTCCAATTGATGCAGGGACTGGAATATTTGACCTCGGATCAATTGGTAGTAAGGTATATCATAGCGATTGCGACGATACAGGCGGAGGTTTTGCACAGATTCCAGTGCCTTGTCGAAGTCTTGCTGTCCTAGATAATAGTTTACGATGTCTTCGGCTATGGTGTAAGTTAGATAATGATATTCTTTGGAAGGAGCAAACCATTCCAACATTTTGTAATACCCTTCTATGACTTCATCGGTCTTTCCCATTTTTCTTAATATTTCCAATTGGGTCCGATGATCATAAAATAAAGAAAGAGTGTCATTAGAAGGGTTATTCAGGGCCAACACCTTATTAGCCAATTTTAGTGCTTCTGGATACTTTTTTTGATTGAAATAGGTGAATTTTTGTATGTTATAGTAATATCTTTGTTGGGTGGGAGTCATATACTCTGTTTTGTCCCGAAGCTCCCAGGTAGAATGTAAAATAGAATCCGGCTGATCTTTATAAAAGAAACTATTGGCCTGTTCCAGTTGGGCTTGCAACCATTGGGCAGTATCTCCAACATGTAGGAAAAGTGGGATACAGACTTTTAATAGTGAATCTTTGGGCTTTTGGGTTTTCCACAATGTGGCTTTATACAATTGAAAGCAGTATTCTGCCCGTTGTTTGTCATTCAGGTGATTGGGGGACTGTATTTGTTGAAGATAAAATAGCATACTGTCTGTAGAAATACCTTCCATTTCTACAGACTTCTTGAGTAAAGTCTGAGTTGAATCTTTACATCCGGTCACACAAGATAGTAAAGCTAAACAGAGTATAATAAGAAAGCTCTTTTTCATAATGCTTTTATTCTTGACGTTACCCGGCCCAATTTTCCCGATCTAAATTCCGATAACTGATTGCCTCTGCCAAATGGCTGGGTTGTATTTGTTCGCTTTCTTCCAAATCAGCTATTGTGCGGGATACTTTTAAGATACGATCATAGGCACGGGCTGAAAGATTCAGGCGTTCCATGGCATTCTTTAGCAGTAATAGCCCTTTCGTGTCAGGTTGTGCAAAAGAAGAAAGTTGCTTGCTGGTCATCTGGGCATTACAATAAGTTCCCGGATAGCCGGAAAATCTTTCTTCCTGTTTCTGGCGGGCTTTGATTACCCTTTGGCGAATGGCAGCGCTGGATTCTCCCTGTTGCCGGTCTGAAATCTTTTCAAATGGTACGGGAACTATTTCAATTTGGATATCTATTCGGTCTAGCAGGGGGCCGGATATTTTATTCAGGTATTTTTGTACTTGTCCCGGATTGCAGACACATGGTTTTGTCGGGTGATTGTAGTAGCCACAAGGACACGGATTCATGGAGGCTACCAACAGGAAGCTGGCCGGATAGGCAATAGTGCTTTTCACTCGTGAAATGGTTATACGCCGGTCTTCAAGGGGTTGACGCAATACTTCGAGCACGCTACGATTAAATTCCGGGAGTTCATCCAGGAAGAGTATCCCGTTATGTGCTAGGCTGATCTCTCCCGGTTGTGGGAAACTGCCTCCTCCTACCATCGCTACTTGTGAGATGGTGTGATGCGGGTCCCTGAAAGGCCGCTGAGATATCAGAGAGGAATTGCGTCCTAATTTACCAGCGACCGAATGTATTTTGGTTGTTTCAAGGCTTTCTCCCAAGGATAAGGGGGGGAGTATGGAAGGTAATCTTTTGGCCATCATTGATTTACCACTTCCGGGGGCTCCTACCATAATTAAATTGTGTCCTCCTGCCGCCGCTACCTCAAGTGCCCGTTTAACGTTCTCTTGGCCTTTTACATCTGCAAAATCGTATTCAAAATCACTCTGACACGCATAAAATTCTTCACGGGTATTGACTATGGTTGGTGTCAGTTCACGTTTACCATTGATGAACTCAATTACTTCCTGTATATTATTTACTCCATATACTGACAGATTATTGACTACCGCCGCTTCCCGTGCATTTTGTGAAGGTACGATTAATCCGTCAAATCCCTCTTCGCGTGCTTTGATGGCTATAGGTAAGGCTCCTTTGATGGGTTGGATAGTTCCGTCAAGACTTAATTCACCCATCATTATGTAACGTGATAGCTTCTGGCATGAGATTGTTTCGCCGGCTGCAAGCATGCCGATGGCCAGGGGGAGATCATAGGATGAACCCTCTTTGCGAATATCTGCCGGAGCCATATTAATGACTATATTGCTGGTTGGCATTTTGTAGCCGGTCACTTGTAAGGCGGACAGAATGCGCTGATGGCTTTCTTTAACGGCTGAATCAGGAAGACCTACCATGTAGAACATGCATCCTCGTGAACTGTTGACTTCTATTGTAATGAGGGTTGCTTCAATGCCTTGTACAGCCGCTCCGAATACTTTTATTAGCACGTGTTTTCAATGATTTTAGGTTAGTAACTCGGTTTAGCGGATAGATTTCCCTGGTTTTTTCTCTTCCGTTTTTAGTAATTCTTTCAGCTTATCGGTAAGCGCTTCTCCCTGGATATCTCTTGCTAGAATTTTGCCGGTGGGAGAGAGCAGTATATTAGTAGGAAGCGTCAGTATGGCATATTGTTTGGCTGTTTCCGAACTAAGTCCTGTAAAATCACATACTTGATCCCAGCTCAAAGTATCCTTCTTAATGGCTGTTTCCCATGCTTCTCTATCTATGTCGAGTGATATTCCCAACATTGCGCAATTTTTGTTTTTCTTATATTCCTTATTCAGTCTTTTTAATTCTGCATTGGCTTCAGGTTGCGGATCACACCATGAAGCCCAGAAATTAAGCAGGAGATATCTATTTCTGAATCTCTCGGCAGAACGTGATAATTTCTCGCCTTTTTCATTGGGTAAACTAAAGTAAGGAGCAGATTTCCCGACAGTCACTTTTTCCAATTGATCGATGTAGTCGCTGATATTCTCGATATACGGGCGGTCGAGGAGTGCACCTGTCATAGCCTCAGTTATTTCTTTTATTTTGATATAGTCTGGTTGCGGAGTCTGTACAAAGTATTTATCCAGCAGATAAACACTTGCCAATGAAGAGTTGTGTTGGCGGATAAATGTTTCGGCCTTCTCCTGCATCATTTTGTCTGATGCACTGCCTAAGCCTCTTTGTTCTTTCATAAAAAGGCTCAAACTCGTATTTGGTTCATTGCCATTTATGTCCAGATAGCTGAGATCATCAATATTTCCTTTGATCGTAATTTGATTTCCTTTATCCAAAAAAACAGGATACTCTACATGACCGTTTATCAGGAGTACGGCTGTAGTCAGTGTGTCAATTACTGTAGAATCGATATTGAGGTTGTAGCTGAACTTGCCTTTCTCTGCATAAATCGTATCTATACGATCGTACAAAGCATCTGTCCCATACAGGTAGAGTGTGTCATTAGTCAATCCCTTGATCTCGCCTTCCAGACTGATCCTGGAACTGTTGTTTTTGCATGCAAGTAAGCAAAATATGGTAATAAATAGAAGCCCTATCTTTCTCATTCTTCATTCTTTTTTGCGAAAGTAAGGGTTTTGTGGATAAAAAAAAAGAATTGTCCGTCATTTGTGTGACGGACAACTCTCTTTTTTATGTTTTGCTCAATGAAGTCTCGCTTATTTTACGATGCTCATGAAATCTGCATTCGTATAATATTTAGCGAACTCAAGATCTGTAGCAGCTTTCTTAGCCAGAGCCGGGTTTTTAGCTACAGCACTCTTCAAGCTGCTTGTCAGCATAGAAGTGTTGTTAGTTCTTGCACCCAAAACAGCCATCAGGTAGTCTGTGTAAGCATCCGGAGTTGCGATACCGGCCAATGTGTTTTTAGCTTTGTTGTAGTCCTTAGCAAGGATCTGTGCCAAAGCAGCACTGTTTGTTTTAGTATCACCAAATGCGTTAACTGCTCTTTCGTATTGTCCCTGAGCTACGTACAGGTTACCCAGTGTTTCGTTCAGTTCTTTTGCACCGGCAGCCTTGCCTAAGTAAGATTCAGCAGCAGCTTTGTCACCTTTAGCAAGAGCGATCAGACCTAAGTTCATGTTTACTTCAGGTGCAGATTTAATGCTTTCTGCTTTCTTCACGTATGATTGAGCTTTGTCCAGATCACCTGCCTGATAAGCCAGTTTACCCAAGTTGTTGAATGCACGATAGTCATTCGGGAACTGCTGAGAAGCTTTAGTATAGATGTCAGCTTTCTTAGCCGGGTCGTTAGTCAGTGTAGCAGCGTACAGAATTTCCTCTACGTTCAACTGTTTCGGATCTGTTGCAGCCAGATTAGCGATTTCTTCGTCAGACTTACCGATGATTTCATAGTTCAAAGTCAAACGAGAACGACGCAACTGCGGCAAAATTTCGTCAGCCAAAGTTTTGTAAACAGAAGAAATGTTCTTAATTTCAGTTTCTCTTTGTTCAGGATCCTGATACATAGACAAAACGCGAAGGATCAATTCTTTATCCTGAATGTTTGATTTAGAAACCAGTTCTTGGAAACCTTCCCAGTCCTGTGCAGTATATTTAGCATCGATCGGAGCATCGATTTTTGCTTTCTTCAGGTCTTTGCTCAACAGCTTAGTTGTGTTGTCTTCGCGGTTTTCAGCAAGAGTTGTATTCAAGCTTACACCACCATCAGGAGAAGCGTATGCAGAAACTTCGATGTTGCTGATTTTTTTGTTTTCAGCAGCGTTTACGTTAGCAACTTCTTTGTTGAATTCTTTAGCTTTCTTCAATTCGCTTGAACGGATGTTAGCTTGTTGGATAAGGAACATGATGTTAGATTCATGTTTTTCTTTGATGATACGTTGGAAAGCGTCTTCACCCAAAGCCGGGTTAGCATTAGCTAAAGTGTTGTTTACCAATTCAGAAGTCGAAATCACACCATCAGCGATTTTAACGGCAGGAATAGTAACCACTTTCTTTCCGATAGTAGCCTTGAACTCAAGGTAGAGTTCTGACTTAGCCATTGCAGGTACATAGTCGAAAGAGGTTTTCATAGTATAGCTACCACCC
>OGFY01001587.1_pt1 | contig 15979 bp, 20 predicted proteins | sample 1570951 | NCBI WGS metagenome assembly OGFY01 (sample SAMEA2581942, study PRJEB24529) | metagenome | biome: Human gut stool | place: China | collected 2011
TGGTGTGGTATATTGAAGATGTCAAATTAAGGAAAGGAAAAAATAAAATGTTTAAAGTTAACGCATATGTCACCGAAATTGAAGAAGATACGTCCTATGAGGTCGATATTGATAAAGTGTTTGTTACTACTGTTACTAGCCGTGGGGATATTGATGATACTCTGATTACGTTTAAATCGGCTCTTACCACGGTGCTTGAAATTGTGTATGGTGATTGTGATTTTGATTTTGTGTGTCGTAGCTATAAAGGTGGTAAGTGTCGTTCATATGTTGTTACGATTGATGACGGTGAGTGATAACGGCGATTGACATATAATAACCCCGATAGGAAAAAACCTATCGGGGTTATTTGTTATTTGTTAGTTGTGTTCGAAAATATTCATATTGTAGGTGAAATTGACGATACCTGCTGCGCCTGTACCGCTTAATACATCTATTATGCTGAAATTCATACCGTCGAATTTTAGTTTAAGCGGTGTACCATTATCAAGAACACCTAGTACCATGCTCCACGTGCCCCATGTGTTTGATTTGTTTACGGTGGCGAAAATGTTTTGATTCCATTCTGTTTTATTGCCACGGAACACATAGGATATGTCTAGACCGTTAATGAACACTGAGAGTGAACCGTTCGTTATACCCGTAAGTTTTACGTCTATGTGACGTTCCGCGCGTGGCATGGCTGGCATGTTGTTTTGAATTGCTGTTGCTATGTATTGTGCGTATATTTCTGAGCCTTCAGTGTTGGGGTGTATGTCTGTCATTCCGCTTGCATAGTATAATCCCCATGATGGCGCGTCCTTGACTGTGAGCACGTTTGCGTTGCGGCCACCGGCGCACATGACACCGTATTTTTGGCCGTCATCACGGGTAGGCCATGTATTGTCAAACATCATTGGTATGAAAACGATTTTTGAATATGGGAAATTGGTTTTAGCGTAGGTGAGCGCTGTTGTAACGTCGTTTTCTTTTAAAGTGTTGTATGCATCATTGCGGCCACCGCCGATTACAACGTATTTGATTTTAGTTTTATCTGTTATTGTGCTGTTAGCTTGTTGTAATTGTTGCAGAAATGTTTTAGTGCCGGTTATGAAACCGCTTCCGCCGACTGCGAAATTGTTGCATTTTAAGCCTAGTTTTTGTGCTGCTTTTACTATCATGCTATCGGTTGCGGGTTTAGTTGTTCTGAAACCCTCGAAATAGCTATCGCCGATTGCGATTAGCGTATCTTGTGTAACCGGTATTTTTAAATAACGATTGTCGCTTTCATTTTTGGTGTATGTGTCGTTTATACGGTTTTTAAGATTGGTTGCGTTTTCTACGGTGTTTGCGCCTAATGCGTTTAGATTAGCAGCCGTATTGTTTGCGGTTTCGGTTGTGACGGCGAGATTTGACGCGGTGGTGTCAATCTTGTTTTTGAGCGTGGTTGCAGTGGTTTCGTTGGTTACACCTAATGCCGCTAGATTATCGTTTGTGGTTTTAACTTGTGTTATGGCCTGATTGGCGGTGTTTAGTGCGTTGCTAGCGTTAGTGTTTACTTTGTATAGATTGGTGTCGATGATATCCATTGACGCGTTGTATTGGTCATTGAGGTTTGCCGCGTCACCGGGTGTATATTTTTCAAGATTGAAATTGGGTGTGTAGTCTGTCATTTTGTGGTTTCCTTTTGGATTGCTGTTTGCGGGTGGTTAATTTCCGCCTGTACTTGCATTTGATGTATGGTGCGGTCAATAATTCGCATTGCTGCGTTATAGCCGTCGCGTAAATCCGCTAGGTCGCCGCTTTCGTACAATGGCAGATGATAGAATGGTGTTTCTGTTGACATGATGTATTTTCCTGTTAGGCGGTTGCACCGGGAATGATGAAACCCTCAGCGGTTTTCTTTGCGTTTGCAAGGTCAGTAACGGTAAACGTTTCGGTTCCGATTTTATTAAGAATGTGATTTAGCGTTGCGCCTAGAGTTGCAGCGTTGCTACTGGAAATTCCTAAAGCTGTGCAGAACGCTTCTAGTCCATCCGGTAGTGTGTTTTTATTAAGGGCTTGGTCGGCTTTAGTGTTGATTTGCTTAAGTGCATTGTCAACTTTATCCATTGACGCGTTGTATTGGTCTAATAGATTAGCCGAACTGCCCGCGTCGTATTTTTCGAGCTTGTAATTTGTTGTTTCTGCCATAATGGATTATCCTTTCGGTGTTTATAACGACGGGTACGGTTTGCCGGTTTCCGCATCGGTGACACGGGGCGTGTTGTCGTTGAATATGGTGAGATTGCCGACTGCGGGTGTTTCGTCGGTTCTGTGTTCAGCCAATTTGCCAACGTTAATGTCAGCAATTTGACTGATTCGCGTGCCGTAAACTGCGAGTTCGCGGTATAGGTCGCGCATTGCGGTTTTACTATCAGTATATTCGCCCTTTGTGACGTTCCATATCAATTGTGTGTTTCCTATGTGGTCAATTTGTTCTTGTATTTGCGCTATGGCAACGGCGTAATCGTTTATGTTCGCTTCAATGTTTTTTATTCTTGTATCGTAGTCGTGCAATGTTTTGTTGATATCGGTTACGATTTCGTCAAGATATGCCGTTATGTGGTCGATTTCACACGCGATATGTTTTATTATTTCTTCTTGGCTTTTGGCGTTCCAGTAAAACGCGGGTATGGCGGGCGTGTACGGCCACACCGAGAAAAACGGCAGCAGTGGAAACATGTGCATTATCCTTTCAATAGTTGTTTATGTTTACCGTCCATAATGGGCTGAAACATGTTTCAAGATGGTCAAGCAACAATACGTCAATATCGACGTATTCGCCGTTTCTTATGCGATTGACTTTGTCCATGAAATCGCCGTTGGCGATTGTCTCGTATTGGTTGTCGGTTGCGTTGCTAGCGTAGTCTTGATTTTCGGCTAACTGCGTGGCGGGGAAATCACTGTAGACCGTCCGCATTTTATGCCACACGTCACTATCGCTAAGGATTATATCGGGGTTAGTGTCCACAAGCGCATAAAGCGGGCGCAAAACCGGCATGATTTCCTGTATGAGTCGCATGAAGTGCCGTCGCCATCTTGACGGTGGCATGACGCCCAATTCCCGGTCATAGAAACGGTTTTCGATTTTATTGCAGCAACGTGCGTACTGCGTGTCATCATAGGCGACATTCCGCCATGACCACGCGGCGTTATCCCAGTCAACACCGCCTGGCACATCAATCAGTTCGCCGAAAGTGTACGTCATCACGCCGTGAAAATCGTCGCGCGGTTCGCATGGCTGATAATGGTTTATGTCATTCTGCATGGTCATTGTCGTTCATTCTTTCAATATCCGTCAAGTAAGCGTAGTTGCGGGAAACGTTGTCTTCGTTCCATACAACCTGTATCGGTTCCTTGAGATATTTTCTGAATCTTGTGTTGAGAATATCGCACGCCGCGCGCCGTTCTTCCAATTCGCTGAGCGCACGTAGGTCAGTCGGTTCCCCGTAGTCGTTTATTTCGTCGGCGGTCTGCCGCTCCATTTTCAACGGCAGATTTTTAATGCCCAACGATTGATAGAACGCGTTCCATGTGTTTTGAATGTCGTTCTGCAATTCCATGCCGATATATTCGACGTTGGTTTTCAGCACGTTGGCTTTCATGGAATCAGTGAACCCCGGTGTCGCCATGATTGCCATTTCGCCACCTGAGATTTGCTTGATGACGTTGACGCCCGCGGTTTGCTGTCCGGCTGGAACTTCCAGTATGAACGGTGTTTTCTGATTGAAACGATTCTGCCGCCTTGTCATGTACAAATCTTCGATTTCATGCGCGAAAAATTCAATAGTCGGAATGAGTGGCGTACGTGCGCGGTTGGCGTAGATGAAAACACCGTTGGAGTTGTTCACCGGAAAACGCCAACCGTTGATGCCGTAACTATCCCATTTTTTCGGTTTGTAATACACATTGAAATTCGATGTAGTCACCGCTTGCGTGCTGAAAAACACACCCGGCTTGCTATGCGGAAACGCGATTGTGGCGTAGCCGAAATACAGCAGATTATATTCCAAAAACCACGCGTTGCAAGTTTTCGGCAGATTCAACCACTTGAAACGAGATAACGCGATATTCAGCATTTGCGAATACGCCATCGAATACGCTTGCGAGTTGAGCGCTTCGGATTGCTGCCACATCGGCGCGCCGCGTTCGCCCAATTCCGCACGGGTCAACGGCCTTTTATGCGTACGTTTGCGTCCCATATTTTCCACCTTATAGATTGTCATATACGAAGTCGCCGCCGACTTCCTCGGGTCTGTTCCATATTGTAACACCGTTGCTGAAAATATCCCTGATTGTCTGCAATTGTTCGTTTTGCGCAAGCGGGCAAAGCGTCCATATGTCGGCAGTCTGCCAATACGTGAAATGCTTGCAAGGCGTTAGAATCGGCTGATTATAAAGTTTGTTGCTTGCGATACCATAGCGCAGCATGTAATCGCCAGCGGCAGCTATCGCGCCGTTATCTTCGGTGACGATTTTCACGGTCATGGTGTCAAGCCCCGTGGCCTGTCTGAAATTGTCGCCGCCATATGCGCCAACGGGCTGCGCGGCATGGTTGAGCAAGTCACGCCACGCCATGCTGACATTGGAACGCGTGTTTACCATGACGCGTTTCGCGTTATCCACGCTCTGATTGCGTGACGCCGCCGCGTTCGCATTCGATGTGTTCGCATTGTTGGCCGCAACGCTGCTGTTCGTGGCATTGCTTGCGTTCGTGTTGTTGGTGTTAAGCGTCGTGGATTGAATGTTCTGCGTGCCCGCCATTGCAATACTGACGCTGTTCGCCTGACTATTGTATTTTTTCGATGCGAACGCCGCTGCATCATTGTACGCTTGCTTGTAAGCGGCTTCCGCCGCCGTCTTGGATGCGCCGGTGGCGAAACTCGCGCCTGACAAGCCTATGCTTCCGGCTGCGCCGAGTCCCGCCGCCACCATCGGTGCCGCCGCGCCGCCCGTCGCCGCCGTCACCGCTATGCCGGCCGCCGCCGTGCCTATCGCGCCTATTGCCGCAGTGACGGTGCCTATCGCACTCGCCGTGGTTTCCGTGTTTACGAGTTGCGTTGTCAAATCTAAGCTAGCCGTATTTATTTCGTCGATTTTGTTGTTAGATGCACTAAGTAGCAAATTTTGCTGTGTTACGTTGTTTTTGTAGATTGCGTTAGACGCATTATTGGAATTGGCCGTGACGGTGGAATTAAGCGCATTCGTCAGATTCGTGTTAGCGATACTGTTCGCATTGCTTCGGTTAGTGTTGCTCAATGCCACGTTAGCCGAACGTGCGCCGTTTTCGTACGATATAACGGCGTTTTGGCGTGCTTGCGCGATTTCTCGATTGTATGCGTCGGCGCGGCGCGCGTCGATTGCGCGCCGTTGCAGCGCGTATGTCGGTATGTCGTGCGATATGAGTGTTTTGAGCACGTCCGCGTTCGGCACGTCGGCGGTGATGCTGTTTCCGTCGATTGCGTCAATGCCAATGGACGTACTGCCGTCGCTCCCGATGCCGTCAAGCCATGCGATTTGCCGCAATATCGGATAGCTGAGGGATGTGATAGTCTGTACCGAAAGGCGTCCGCAGTCGGCTATTTCCACTCGGGTTTTATTGCCGATGTTGTCGGATATTTCCAAGTGTGCGTATGGTGCAAGATACAGTCGTGTTATTGCAGCGTATTCAACCGCGTATCCAAAATCGTTAACCGTTAAATCAATATCGGATATTTTCGCGCGAGTGCCGTTAATCGTATGCCATTCGACATCATTCACAGTCACAATGTTACCAAGTCGCATCATGTTTGCGGTGGCGACGAAAACAGCTGTAATCTGCGACATGATATGTGGATAATATGCGAAAAGCGTATCGAAATATTCGCCCGAGATTTTGGACGATTCGAGCGCGTACATGGTTACGTTGCTTGCAGTGAGATTATCGATGGTGTTGTACGATGTGCCCGCACCGGCGACATTTGATGTGTAAATGTTTCCGACACCCCACGAAAAACCCGTCACCGTGGCATCGTTATTGCTGTATGTCGGGTCGCTGTCCGTAATGTTCGTGCCGCGCATACCGCTCATGGCTTGCAATTGTTCAGGCGAAAACGTTGCGGCCAAACAGATGTATCTTGTGCCGTTTTGCAGATTAAACGGCGTGCTTTTTCTGACATTCGACGATGCGTTGCCGAAATCGACATCGGGCAATGTGAAGTCACGGCAGTTCACGCGTGGATTTTGCAACAATTCTTGCGGTGTCGTTTCCGTTAACGGCGCGTGTCCGCGTGACAGCAGCAAACCGTTGATTGTGGTGCTGTTGATATAGTCCGTCCACACATCACGCGCAAGTGTGCATGTTGTCGTGTTCGGTGCTTCCGCGCGCACGGAAGTGATGAAAAAATGATACCGTGTCTGCACATCGGCTTTTTGATACGGCGTATTGATAATGTCATGTGAAAAGTCAACGACAATGTAATTATACTGTTGCGCCGTCATGTAGGGGATAGGCAATTTTATGCCGTCCGCGTCGGCACGTGCAATATACATGTTCGTCGTGAGCTTGACGGTTTCGCCGTCTAGGTTGTCAAACCATTCGTTTCTTGTGGTGTCATCGGGGAATTTCACAACGTCGTGGTAATCATCGTACCAATTCACGCGGCACAGCTTGATTACCGTGTTTGGCGTCCAAACATTGTAGTCGAAAACGTTGCGGTACTGTCCGTATACGCGTGTGTCCGTATCGGGGAACGTCGTTGCGTTTTGCAGATGTGGAAAATCCATATCGCGCCCTTTCCTATATATGAAAAAATGAGCGGTACTTCAATGTGAAGCACCACTCATTTTATACCATAGTCGTTTCAGACTATTTGACGGTGAACGTGCATGCCGCGGAATGTTCCGCGGTCTCGCCGTTCGGATTAACATACGTGGCGGTGCCCGTCACGGTAATGACATCACCGGCCACAAGCCCGTCACGCTGGACATGCAAGCGCGCCTGGTCATCCACGAACGTATTGACGTTGAGGTCGAACGCCGCACCATGCGCATCCTCACCGCTTGCGGCATGATTCGCCGAAACCTCGTACGTCGCCGCATCCGGTGCCACCTGAATGGCGGTGCCGGTCGGCGTGACGGTGGCGGTGAGCTTGGGCGTGAGCTGCATCAAGTCGCCCGCGCTGACGCTGCCCGTGGCCGGTGTCAGAGTAAAGCCGGTCACCGTCTGAGTCACAACCTTGATTGACGTACCCGCGTCGGTGGTGAACAACGCGCACGGGGTGAACGGTGACACGCCATAGATGCCCCAGTGGTTGAGATACAGCGTGTTCGAAAGCGTCTGCGGATTATAGAACTGCGTAGTGCCGTACATGGTGTCACGCACCTGATACCAATCGGTTGATACGAGCAACGCCACCGCGCCGTCAATGCCAAGGCTCGGCACCTGAATGATACGATACGGCACGTCGGCCTTATCCAGTTGGAACACTGCCGACAACGCGTCAACATCAAGTGACGCAAGATATTCCGGCTCAATCAACAACACCATTTGCTGGGGGCTGGCGTACGCCGGAATGTCGGGCACGTTCAACGCATTGTACTGCGTGGACGGGAACTGCATACGCCCAGCGGTCGTACGCAACGCCTTAAGCAACGTCTTGGCGGTGGTTTCGTCGCTCGGCACCGCGTCAAGATGCACCTTGTAGAAACCAAGATTCTGCTCGTAATGGCGAATCAGCGCAAGCATGATGTTCATTTCATCATAATTATCACTGTTGCGCGGCGTTTCCATAATCTGCGCGACGAAACGATTCAAGCCGAAATCATCCACGAACGCCTGACGCAATTCATCGTCAGTCCACGAAATCGGATATTGGTCGCGACGGTTCATTTCGTAGAACCACACCGCCGCTTCAGGACGATGCATCTTCAAAAGCTCTTCCGCATCGTCCTTGTATCCGTGCGCCTTAATCCACTTGACTGCGATTTCCTGAACGGTGCTACCCCAATACAGATTTTCCTTTTTGAAAACCGACAACGGATTCTCGAACGGTGCGTTCTGCGCCATCACGGTGAGTCCGATACGATTGACCATGCTCCACACGCAATCGTTGAGGTACTGTCTGTTCATAGGGTCGAACAGATACCGCATGGTGTTCGCCACGCCGGTTTGCGTTGCGCTCGGAATACGCTGCTGATAATCGTCGGTACCCTTGGTGCGCACCTTGTCCAAAATTGTCGCATTGTCTACAGCCATAATATTTTCTCCTATCAATTAAAGCGTGTAATCGAGATTTTCCAAGTCTTCCGCCGCTGCCTGTTCGATTGCTTCCGCCACGTCATCGTCGTTTTCCTTGACGGTCGCGCCGTTTTCAACCATTTGCGCGACTGAATCGGCGAAATTGTCATAGATGCCGTCGATTCGTTCGCTGATTGCGTCCGTGCGGTCGCTTAGCGCGCTCACCTTGTCAAGCACATCGCGTAGCATGTCGCGCAAATCATCGAACTCGCCCGCGCGGTGCGCTTCGTCGGGGGTGAGGTCATCGCGTTCGGCGGTGTCCCTTTCCTCAGGGGTTTCGTCATCCATTATTTTTTCCTTTCATATATGAAAAAAAGTCGTACCGGCGAACGAATACCGAACCGGCACGACTTAAGAATAGCACACTTACGACATGATCCACAGCGACGAACGGCGCGCTTTTCCCTCACGGCCATATCATTGGCGGAGTCAACCGTGGTTATCAACGATAATGTTTTAACATTCTCACTGTAACACCTCGTGTATGCCGTGTTTATTTTACGCCGAAATTTCTAAGCATTGCAATTACGGCGTGTTGCGTTTCCACCGTATCGTAGCGTAAATAGCCTAACGCGTAATATGACGTAAGATTCCTAATCAAGTCTTTTGCAACATTTGCCGTAAGATAATTAAGTTTGTTATCATCCGTCGTAATTGCGAAATACGGCACATGCGTGCCCGCGTCATATTTTGATGATGTGAAAACGTAGCCACAACGTAAATCAACATAAACGCCGTATTCACGCCGCAACCAACGGAAGACATAAGTAAGTTTAACGTGGTTGTGTGGTTTTTCAATAAAATCAGTATTATGATGTTTGAATTTGTTTTTTGCGGTGACACCATCGTTATTTTTCATCATACGTCCCGCAACGGTGTTTTTTGTTTTCTGTTCAGCGTATTTATCATCTTCAACATAATCGAAAATACACGTCTTACCATCAAGCCATTGCAAGCCAAACTCAGGCTCCAAGGGTACGTTGTAATGTTTGAAATACGGATTATATGCGTCGCACGCGTTGCCTAGTAAAAAGATTCGCGGCTTACGCAGCTTGTTATCGTCGGCGCGTTCACGCGTGACGGTATCTACAAGGTTAGCCAATTGTTCATATTCGTTACGCAAATAATGATGATACACATCGTCAGGGTCTATAATAATTTCATCCATGCAAATATTACGTACATTAACATATGTGCTTTTTTTCTTCTGCTGCTGTAATGATAATGGGATAAAATAGCCACATGTCCGCCATTTTTTATCACCGTTACGACGTATTTCAGCCACCTTGTTATGTACCCTAAAATCGTAGTCGGGGAAAATATTATCTTCTATTATTCTGTCAAAATATTTTGCCGCCACGTCGTTAGTCTCTTCTCGATACCGTGTGACCTCAACAAAACAGATATTGTTTTTAATATAATCCTCCAACATGTACCGACGTACGCCATACGTTTTACCGAGACCGCGCGCGCCAATTATAAGATTCACGTCAGCGTCGCGCGGCAATATCTGTGCTCTAAGCCGTTCATAATAATATTTCGCCATCAATACTCACAATCATAGGTTTACCGTCTCGCACAATAAGCTCGCGCGGTATCGTTTCCACATTTCTATTATATATGTTTCGTAAGTATGTCAGATTCTCGCCGTTTGCCTGTTTATCCGATTCACCCAGCCATCTACCGGACGGATACAACGCGATAGCTTCGGGCGCATCAACATGATATGTCGCGCCCTGATAGTCGGTGACGGTGCCGACGTATGTATCCCATACATGCGGCCGGCTGCGTTGCAACGTATGGCATATGTCATAATCGACCAACACATCATAACCGAGCGACATTTGTACGGTTTCCGCGAAACCGTGCCCCGCACGCATAACATCGGCAATCAAATCTTCTATGGTGTACATGCCGTCCGGTCGCGGAAGCCCCGCACAAGTGACATGCACGCGTCCGTTCTTGTCCAAACTGACACGTGCTTTGTTCCACAATTCCATATGCTCAGCATACCGAGTTGTACCGCCGCAATCCTCCACTTCAAATTTTCCGATATGTTCCAGCGTAGACGCCATGTCGGGCGCGGTGTCTCTGACCCGTCGCATGGTAATGTTGATAGCGTTTTCTATCGCGGTGTGCAATGGTTCGAGCGCTTTCAACAGTTCCATATCAGACACGTCATTGGCGCAACTGATTTTCAGACTATCGGTATCGCCGCCCGTGACCGTGACGCGATCACCGAAATGCCGATATAGCAGCATCATGGCTATCAGCAAGTGCATTCTGCTGCCCGCAACGATTCGCATACCGTAAGTGTAGAGCACGCGTGGTGTCTTCGGACGTTTTTTCGCAAAATTCTCGGGAGTGCAAACCGTGGTTTTATCAACTTCAAGCTCGCCGGTTTCCGTCACGCGATAATCGGCTTTCATGACATCTTGTGCCTGAGTGCCGTAAATCCCGTTGAATTGGCCTTTAACTGTGCTACCGTAGTATGATTGCAAAAATTTCATGCTTAACGCGCCCGTCATCGCGTCGCGCGCAATTCCCTCAGGTATCGAATCGGGTATTTCACCCGCATACGCCGTACCCTCATGATAATGTTTAATCAGGTTTTTCACATCGGTTTTTCGAGCGAAAAGCATATTAGATTGCAATGTCACGTAATCAGGCGGAATGATTGTCTTAGTGGTACCCTCCCCATATAAGACGCGCATTTCATCGTACTCATATACTTGCGCCACGTTCCATAATTCAATCTCGTTAACGTGTAATATGCATTCATCCGCACAATACAGCTTACCGAAAGCATATGTCGCATTAACAGCAGTATCAACGTAACCATGCGCCCTAATACTGTTTTCCTGTGTTTTCGCACGCTCGTTATTGGCATAATCCGTATCCGCTTGCAACGTCTTTACGAATTTTGAACGCGGGCAGATTGCAATACCCCATACATCGAAACATGTGTTTTTACGTAATCTGAGGTTCGTAAATCTTACTGCCGCATGTACACCCGTACGGAACGGGTCACTATAATTCGTCAATACGTCTTCAAGCTGCGTGTTAACGATACGTTCACACGCCACTTGCAAAATATCAGACGGTATAGGCGCAAACTTAACCGGCAATCGACGCCCATTAATGAAAGCATGATGCATTGACGTTACATCCAAGGACGCAACATTATCCACAACCACGCTAGCGGTTTTCGCACTCGTAAACGTCAATCCACCACGAAAACACGACTTACGCAAAGCATAGGACTCATAGTTTTTCGGAAACTCCTGGTTGCAAGTCAACTCGAAAGCACGTTGAAGCGTCATCTGCTTACCGCTCTGCAACGTAATGCGTCGCCCGCCAATCTCACGACGTGCCATCTGCCGCACAAGTGACGTCTTAGTGAGCACACGGCAACCCAGCATGTCCGGCGTAAGCCAATGATTCGCGCGTAGCAACCATTGCAAGTATTGGGGTATCACTTGCACATCACGACGCGCGTAAAACAGTTCTTCCGCGGTTAGTGGCGTTTCGGGCGTGCGCGGAAGCGTGTAATCCCAGTCGCCTACCGCTTTCGGTAATCCGCATGTTTCACCCATTGCGCGCAGTCCGCCCATTTCAAGGTAAAACGTATCCCAAAAACGGCACACCACATCATCGCCTATATACAAATCAAGCGTATACACGCTAGTTGCCGTCTGCGCATTAGCGGTGATCGTATACGACTGCGCCAATTCCAACATGAGAGTTTGCATGTCGAACATAAGATTATATGCCGCGATTATCGGAACATAACCGTGCGTACGCCCATGTTCAATGAGATTATCAATGTACGATAGCGCTTCGGACGTACGCCGATAAAACCGTACATCGTCCGTATCGGGGGTGTACGATTCCAGTGGTGTGCTGCGTAAATCGTTGAAAATGTACAATATCGGATACGCACGCGTTTCGGCACCCGTGCCGATGTTCGTTGTTTCGGTGTCGAATATTGCCGCTATCCGAAAATCCTTGCGTTCTTTCATCATCATCGTATTACGTCAGGTGTGACCAACATAAGCCACATCGGGCTACCGCCGTCAACGTCCGTATCGTCTTCCAATTCGCCCGCGTGCATTTTCATACGTTTGGCGTATTGCAATGCTTTTTCGTTTCGTGACATTATAGTGTCAAATAATTCACTCAGCGAATCGGTGTCATATGCTTTCATGATGGCTTCTAACCGTTTGTTCGGGGCAACGTCGGGACGTTGCCATACGTTTTGTGTGTATCGCCAAAATATCTTGACTTTTTCACGACTTAGATCATCGCCAAGCGCACTCGGTAGCCCCTTGGACGCCATTCGCATTTCATTGCGAAAGATATTGAACGAGCGTGCGCGTTCTTTCGCGCGCCCTTTGCCGCCGCGCACGTCTTCGGTTTGTCGAATCAGCGCGTCGGCTTTTTCATTGGCGCGTTGATACAATTCGTCACGCATTGCAGCGTTGCGGGTACGGCCTACATATGTGTTTTTCAGCTGCGTTTCAAGCCGTTGAATGTAAACACGTCGTGCGCGTGCTTCACTTTCGGGCATGGTGTCGGTAATGCTTTTTTTCAGACTGTTTATCGTACGCCGCACACGCTTGCGTTTCGCTGTCAAAACGTCCGCTTGTTTATGCGTTCTAGGCATGTTCACCACCTTATAAAAAAAAAGTGCCATAACATGTATGGCACTTTTGTTTCATTCCAAACTACTTGATTTCAAGCGATTTCGTGGAACGCCCGCCGCCCAGCGGGGTCTGCTTGACTGCAACGGTGATGCCGTCCGGCGCGTTGAAATCGGGGAACATGTCGTAGATGTCCAGCACGCTGCGGTAGATTCCCTGTGCCTGACTGAAATACGTCTTACCGTCCTTTCCGAAGAGATAGACGTTTGCGCATTTCTGCCCGGTCTGAGAACGAACGCCCGGCGCGATGTAGACACCAATAACCGTCAATGGTTCCGCGCCGCGTCCATTCAGCGACAACGCGCTGTTACGGGCGTTGACGATGGCGCGTTTTCCCTCAAACGTGCTGTTGTCCATCGTGCAAATATAACGATAGTTATCAGCGGTGTTCCGCGCAGTCTCGTTTACGATGTTGTCGTTCATCTGTTCGTTTTCCTCATTCATTTCAATTCCTTTCAAAATTCAATTTCTTTGTTGTCGTTATCATCGTCGTTATCAACGTCAGGTCCGGTGACGTTAACCGCAACGCGCTCGGCGTGCTCGATGAACGTTTCAACATCCATGACGTACACGGTCTTATCAACTGTGATATCGTCAACCAATACATTGACAATTCCCGCGTCCATAAGCACCTTGACGGCCATTTCAACGGTACGAACGTTTCCGGTGGTGTGGAACGTCTGTGCAACACCGTCCCTGTCATAATAGCTTATGGTGCTGTCAGCGATTACCTTACGAATCTTTCGCATGTTTGTTATCCTTTATATCTATTTTTTCTGTCAACCATTTTGGCGACATAAATATTTATAGCACAAAAATCGGCGTGCGCAAAAAAAAGCGACACGCCGATTATTGATAATGATTCTCAATAACGCAAAATCTGACCCGGATAAATCAAGCTCGGATTAGACAAGCCATTAAGCCCGGCAACCCGCGCCCAATCACCGCCGAAAATCGACCACAAAGACTCACCGGACACAACCACATGCGTACGCGCCGTATCCGGCTGCGCAACCGTACCACCGCCGTAACACACGGTTTCCCCCGGATAAATAACGGACGGGTTCCCGGACGCGTATCCATGCCACGACTGCCACGGCAACAGTCCAGTACGCTCGGCAATACCCGACAACGTGTCACCGGACGCGACAACCACGCAAGCAGACTGCGACACATTCCCGCCGGCATTCGTTTCCGGTGTGGACGCATTCGCACCGTCGCCACGCGCGTATGCATCCCACTGCCATCGTTCGCCCCTGAAATAATTCAAGTCCAATCGTCCGGCATATCCCGACACATAACCGTTCGACGTGTACTGCCGCATGGCTTCACCATATGCGCCGTATAGCCACGGCGTTTCCTGATAGCCGGTTGCAGCCATTGACGCATACTGTGCGACCCACACGCCGCAATGCTCACGCACGAACGAAGTAAGCTGCCCCAACGCTGATGCTTGCACATAGACAATCGGCCATACCTGTGTACGGTCATGCACATGTCGCACCCACGTTTCAATCCACACACCATTACCGAACTGCGGGTTGTCCTGGGATTCCCAGTCCAAAACAAGCACCGCGTTACCGACGTATCCGCGCACGTTGTCTATGAAAAAGTCAGCTTCCGCATTCGCGTCGCGCCCCATCGCGTAATGGTACACGCCGATACTTTTGCCGCTATTCGTTGCGCGCCCGAGCTGATAGTTTGCGGCCTGATTCACGCCATTGGTCAAACACATGTTGTTGAAACCACCGACACCCCATGTAGCACCCGCCACAACGAAATCAGCATCCACCGCCGCCGTGTCAATGTCACACTGCCAATTGCTCACGTCAATACCCCGCATATCCGCGCTTGCAGACGGTACAAAAAGCAAAGACAACGCACATAGACACGCTAACACACTACGCCACGTTCGTATCATCACTATCCCCCTTATCATGCTTAAGCAATGCAATAAGCTCCTCAGTCAACACATTATTCTTAGTCATCAAATCATTAAAATCACTAAACGTAGTAGCGATAAACCACGCCATACCACAACACGCGACAATCGGAAAACCCACGCTTCCAATAACGGTTACAATCGAACTAATATCCATCAAACACACCTCACAATGAAAAAAAGGTCATGACACATCAAACGACATGCCATGACCAAATATACCACAATCGCGTGGCCTATCCGGGAATTGAACCCGGCACGCACATCTTATAAGGATGCCGCTCTAACCGCTGAGCTAATAGGCCATCACCTTACCCCTCCCACGCTCCCCGCCGCATCAAATCAACCATATCACGACAATGCGCAAACACATAATCGGACACATACGAATCACATTTAAACCACTTCGTACTCATGTCAACCGCCTTAACACGACGCTTACCACGGCACCTGTGCGCTTTAATGAAATCGCAAGCATTACGTTTGCAAAACATGATCAATCCCTCTCTAGCAAAGATGTGTTAGCCAATTCGATAGCATCGGTCAGAATATCACCAACTTGAATGTAATCACCCGCATCATACGAACTTAAAGCGGTAGCATCGGTTAGCCCATCCGCTGTGTAAAACTGAACATCGTAGCGCAATTCATACACGTCACGATGCGCACAATACCACAGCTCAATATTACCGCTCTTGAACGCAGAGTTAAACGTGGCAACTTTTTTATCATTCTTAAACATGATGAAACCTTTCGCAATCACCGATTAATCCGATACCCCAAACATACAGCACCCGGAACGTAAAACACACCATCATCAAGCACATCCCTAAGCCCGTATGCATCAATGCAATCAACAAACCGAGTTTCGATTAAACAATCGGATGCAATATCAACAAAATACACAAGCACATCGTAAATACTATTCACGTTAAAATCAATCGAATTAGACAATGCTTCAATATTCATGAAACTCATTTTATCACTCCTATTTTCAATAGTGTTTATACTATCACTCTTAAATATACCACACCG
>OGFY01001610.1_pt1 | contig 15872 bp, 11 predicted proteins | sample 1570951 | NCBI WGS metagenome assembly OGFY01 (sample SAMEA2581942, study PRJEB24529) | metagenome | biome: Human gut stool | place: China | collected 2011
ATCCATGACCATCAACCGTAATGATAAATCTACCTCCATATCCACACAAATGGATTCGCTTATTCCAGCAAGCAAGATTTCTAATCTTACACAGGGTATGTTTGTGGGGGCAGTCAGTGATAACTTTGATGAACGAATTGAGCAGAAAATCTTCCATGCTGAAATTGTAGTAGATTCTGCAAAAGTTTCTGCTGAGATGAAGGCATATAAGAAGATTCCCGTCATTGCCGAGTTTACCGACAGTGACGGGAACGATATTCTTCGTGAGACTATTGAAAGCAATTACCGTAGAGTTAAGCAGGAGATTATTGCTTTGGTTGAGTCTGAGACAGAGCGTATTAAAGAGGATCCAAAGTTAAATAATTTGCTGAATAAGGCTTTGTAAAAGCTTTATTTTGAGATCCAAGTTTCATTATACAATTTAATATTATGATGTTTAGCAATAATTTCTGCATTCAATAACTTTTTGTGAAATAAATCTTTGTATTTATTATTAAATAAAGCCTCAAAATGAGAGTGAATTTCATTGCTGATTGACGCTCCCAACCTTATATTATTATGATAAAGGACAGCTGGTAATGTAAATTCCTTAGGGTTGTTTAAAAAATATTTTAATATAAACAATTGTATTTGCATTAAATACTCTCGTTTTTTATCTGCTGTCAAATTTTTGTTGTCAACAAACCGATAACATCTTTTTTGTTTGTTAAATCCATTCATACAAGGAAAACTATACATGTAAAATAACTTTTCACCTTTCATGGATTTAAATATATTAGGATCAATATATTTGTTGTTAATCGTGCAAGATGTAGGCTCATTGCTACACTTATATGAACATACTCCTTCTGTCAATATAATAGGAAACATATTATACTTAAATTGACTAAAATTTATATCAAAAACAATGTTATTATTCTTATCTAAGAACTGCACTGTTTCATATTTTTTCCCATTATATTCATTCTCAAAAGTTTTTCCTATAGTTACATAAGTTCCAAAATTGGATATTAAATTAGAACTTTCTATAAAAGAATCAATATTTCCGTTTTCTATAAGATTATTTAATGTCGTGTCATCTTGTTCCAATATGTTTAGTTTTATCTTTGCAGAGTTTAACAGGTTGACAATCATGTTATCAACTCTGTTTTCATATTGTATTTTATCATATGTTATTTCCATAAGGGCATTCAATTTGGTGATTAAACTTATCTTAGATTTCTAATATTCTATAATATTTATTCTTTGCGTTATAAGCTACTTAGCCATTTCTTTCCATCTTTTACTGGTGCAGAAACGACAACTTCTGGGGCAACAGCTTCAAAATGTTTTCTGGCACAACGTATTTTATCCTGTTCTGTTTGACGTAATTCACTAAATACATCTGTACCTTTTGTTTCTACAACAAAATAGATTTTATTTTCAATACCTTTTACATAAACCGCCCAGTCTGGATTGTATGTCCCAAGTGGAGTATCAATTTTGAATGAATTTGGAAGTTTCATAAAACAACCAACACGCTCATTATTATCAAGTGCTTTCGCAAATTCAAGTTCTTCTTTTGAATCTACAGAAAAGCAATCTACAATACTCTTATTCGGTGCTTCTGCGACTAAACCACTAAAGAATTCTTCAACTTCGTTATTTACAGGAAGCTCCATTATAAATTCATCATCAAGTCTAGTATATTTCAATCCAGCTACCAATTCATGTTGCATCATTCTCTTTATGGTATCTCGTACCAATTCCATATAAAGTTGTGGATTATATATTATTTTACCTAATGTTGTTGTCTGAGTAAGAATTTCTATAATTGTTTGTCTCTTTAAGCCTGTCTCATTCTGGAGATATCTGATAATATCAGGTATACGTATTTTACCAGTATATGAAATTTCACTGAAATCAGTTGATATACCATCCATATCACTAACTCCAGAGTCTGAATCAATTACTACCTTTGCCCGTTCTATATTGTATACTATTTTATTTACTTGCAACTCATTTAATGACTCAATACATTTTTTCTTGAATTGTTCAATTTTAAAGTCTACTGAATAAATGCTTTTATATTTAATCATGTCCCACAATCTCTTAAACTCTTCAGATGTGGCTACACGTTTATTCAATTTTACCAAACGTTTTGGCTTATGTTTATTGATAGAAATCTTTGTAGCTAGTTCTGTCATACGCTTACTTATTACTTCTCTGTATGGTTCAAAAACAGCATCATTAGGAATTACTATCTCAGGATTAACTTTTACTGCATCACGCAACTTTTCTGTTGGTTTTCCAGCAAGTGGTACACCTTTTATTTTCTCCTTCTCAATATATTTATTGTCAAAAAGATGTTCAAGAAGTCTTTCAGCCAATTTTTTCCCTAGTACATGTCTAATACCATCATCTGCCATATAAGTGAGGTTCTGAAACTTCTCTGGTGTGATAATATCAAACATTTCACCTTCATCTTCTCGGAGTTCTGTTTGAAATCTTGAAACAAAATCATTAAAGGTTTCATTTGCCGTAACTGTAAGAACATTTACTCCTTTTGTGTGGACACGTTGACCGTCTTGATTTACTGCAATACGCAATCCTCTACCTATTTCTTGTCGTAAGCGAATATTCTTATCAGATTTTACCAAAGGATCTTTCAGCATACAGATTTGGAATACATTAGGATTATCCCATCCTTCACGTAAAGCCGAATGAGAAAAAATGAATCTGCAAGGTTCTGAATCATTCAAAAGAATTCCTTTCTTTTGCATGATCTTTTTGTATGTAGAATTATCGTCTTCTGTGTCTCCTTTAGTGTCTTTTACTCTTCCTTTCTTATCGGCAGAGAAATAACCATCATGTAATTTACTAATATTACCTCCCCAAATAGAAAGAAGTTTCTGATAGAATAAATTTTCTTGAGTGAGTTTTTGGAATTCTTCTTCAAACATAATCGCATATTTACCACGTTCGTCTTTATTATTATAGTTCCTATAGTTGGAAACTTTGTCAATAAAGAACAATGAAAGGACTTTTATGCCTTTATCTAATACTGAAATCTGTTTTTCGAGATGAACTCTTATTGTTTCACGTATCATCATCCTTTTTAATTCATCATCAGAATAAAGAGAACGACTAGTTTTAATTCCACCGATATTTATACGTTCACTTCCGTTTAATTCTATGCTATTATCATCTATATTGGTTAGTCTAAGTCCTAAATATTCAGGATTTCCTGTAACCTCATGTAGGAGGGTATTATACTTTACTTTTTTTGTACTCCTTAAAGATTTTCCCCTATTTATTATATTCAACTCAAGCTCAGCCTCACGTTTGACTGGTGTTGTACTTATAACTTTAATGTATACACCATTCAAATCGGTATCCTCAAAAATAGAAAGAACTTCTATTTGTTTAACTAATTCTTGATTATAAGCATCTACTGCACTCAATTTAAATATTGGGTTTGTTATTGTTCTGTGTGTAGCAGAATATCTGAATATTGATAATGGAGACAATGCATTGATTGCTTCTTTTGCCTTATCCGTATTGTCTACAGATTGAGGTTCATCTATAATTACTATAGGACGTGTTTCTTGTAATAGGAAAATAGGAGCTTTACCGTTACATTTTTCACTTATACGATAAATTACATTTGCTTTATCCTCTTGACTTTCATCTTTAAAAGCTCTATTAAATGCAGCAATGTTTATAATCATTATTTGTATGGTATTACTCATCGCAAAATCTCTAACTTGTTGTAACTGAGATGAGTCATATATGAAGTGAGTATATTTTATACCATATAGCGAATGAAAATGATCTTTTAAATCATTAAGAGATGCATTAACTCCCTCTCTAATAGCTTTATTAGGTACAACAATGATAAATTTTTTAAAATTATACTCTTTATACAGATTTAATATAGTTTTAAGGTATACATATGTTTTACCTGTTCCAGTTTCCATCTCAATAGTAAAATCAGGGAAGCTCATATTTTCTGAGACGTTCAATCCACGTTCCATTTGTATGGTACGTAAATTATCAAGTATTTTATCCTCTGAGATAGTTAGCCTATTGCCTTCACCCAACATAATAGCAGTATCATCCTCTTGCCCCATAAATTTTGATCCTTTATTTATGGTAAAAGAGGAGGATGACTTCTGTTGACCATTATATAATCTAATTGCAGAATCAACAGCTTCCTTTTGATATGACAAATTGGGGTTAAAAACTATTTTGGTCTCTTTGGTCATAATTGGTTAAATAATTTCAACATTAGTAATGTTTTTTTGTTTTAATAGCTGCATTATATTAACCTTGTCATTATTAGATGCAAAGCTTTCATCAGCTAAAACAACTTTAAATTCACCAGGGTTAATGTAATCAGGTTTTAATTCTATCATTTCAGTAACATCTGAATAATTAAGTTCCTTTGCAAATGATGCAATCATGACTCCATATCCAACTAAAAATACTTTTTTATTATGCACTTCTTTTACTGAAACATGTGTTGATAGTTCTAAACCCAGTTTTAGCATTACTTCATAAAGCAAATCTAACTCGGTCCTATTTTCCTTGATGATGTTTAGAACTTTGTTAAACTCTAGTGAAAGAAAATTTCCAGCTTCCTTCTCATTAGTATAATTTAATTCTACATCCCATTCTAATACATTTGAATAGTCCAACTTAAAGACTTTATATCCATAATCAAAGTTATAATCATTGCTGTTTCTTACGTCAATGTTATATTCTTCAATAAGATTCTTGCCTGCAACTTTAATTCTTTCTTTTGCTATATCTGCTATAGTGTTATATCCTGCTAACTTAGCGTCACTGTTGGTAGGGGTTTTTTCAGGAAGCTGAACGCATATAAACTTTCTGTATGTTTGTTCTTCTGCATTTAGTTTCATAACAGCATGAGCAGTAGTTCCTGATCCTGAGAAAAAATCTAGAATAATATCATTTTCAGAAGTTGTGGCTTCAATTAAACTTTTAATTAAATCCACATTCTTAGGAAAATCAAAAAGTCCTTTTGTTGATGTGTCATTTTTAGAGGCTAAGAAGTCACTCCAGTTTGAGTTTCGCAAAATACCATCAGAAGGAGCTATCCAATTCTCTACACCCATATTTTTACCTTTTCCATTGGGATTTCTACGTATAAATTTTAATGTCTTTCCTGTTTTCTCCCAGTATTCCTCTAAAGTCATTTGGTCACTAAAATTTTTACAATAGTTTTTGTAGTTTTCAACAGCTTCCATAGCCGTTTCTTCTTTCCATTTCCATTGTCCGGTTTCTGGTGTGACACCCAATATGTCGTATCTCATAGTTGGTCTATCTGCATCATTCCAGAATCCTTTCCAATAACCAACCGACTGGCGTTCCTCCGAAGACTCTTTGAATATCGGATTAAAACTAAAATCATTACTTTTAGCATAACATAATATGTACTCTACACCTACGTTTAAACTTCTAAGTCCATTATCCATGAACTGTCTATTCAGATTTTTATCATATCTACGTACAATTATAATGTTTCTAAAATTATCCTCTCCAAAAATTTCATCACAAATAATTCTAAGATTAGCGAGTTCATTGTCATCTATTGAAATACATATGACACCATCATTTTTTAATAAGTTTCTAGCTAATACAAGTCGAGGATACATCATATTTAACCAGTTTGTATGATACCTTCCACTAGTTTCACTATTTACAGCATTTGTAGTATTGGTTTGCTCTAAATAGTTTGATATATTGTCCTTATAGTTATCCTTATATACGAAATCTTTCCCCGTATTATATGGAGGATCAATATAAATAAGTTTTATTGAATTCAAATACGAGTCTTGCAAAAGTTTTAGAACTTCTAAATTGTCACCCTCAATATACAGATTATTTGTATTATCCCAATTTAAGGACTCTTTTAAGCATGGTAATAAAGTTCCAGAACTTCTTTTCTGAGCTTCAGCAATTGATCTTCTTTTACCGTTCCATTCAAATGAAAAATGTTCATTATATTTGTTGTTATAATCAATACTATCAGATGGTATTACCGTCTCACCCAATATAATTGACAATTTTTCCATGTCCACTTTATACTTGGTATCGTTTCCTCCTGTATCTTCTATAATTACAGATGGTAAGATTTCTTTTATTTGTTCTATATATTGTTCAGCAATATTTCTACTTTTTCCGTCCATGATCATTTAATATTATTGTTTTTCCAATTCTTCTTTAGTATATAAAAGTTCGTTAATGTCTACATCCAATATTGACGCAATTTGATATAGCGTGTCTAAATTTGGCTGAGTTCTATTTTGAACGTATGAATTTACCATATTAAAACTTTTGCCAAGTTTATCTGCTAACCATGTTTGTTTTATACCTTTTCTTTCTAATACTAATTTTATTTTATTCCTAACCATATATTATATCTTGATATTCGATACAAAAATACAAACTAATTTGAGATATGCAATTTTTTTTTTTTCATTATCATCAATTTTGTTTATGACAATTCGTTCTTGTAGTATTATTTTTATATAACTTAGGATTGAATTAAATAAATTACAAGATATGGAAATAGAGAATTTAATTATCAGATGCCAAGAAAAGTATTCAACAAGCTGTAGGAAATCACCGTTCAATGTTGTAGAATACCGTTTAAATTATTTGTCAAATCCTGAAGACAAAGGACTAATAGATTCATTGATAGCAAAAGCTGAAGACTTGGCTAGTAAAGTAAATCCTGGTGCAGCAAATGATTCTTCACATAAAAGGACTAATAACAGAATCTTAGCTAATTGTATAGCTGGTGTTGTCTCTGAATATTTTTGGAAACATTATCTTAATAGTGATGCTGAGATTGTTTCAGAAACGGAATTTAATGATGCAGCTAAACAGATAGATTTAAGAGTTATTTCTAATGATAAAAAAATAGAAGTTAGATCCTCATTCCCAAGAAAAGGTATAGAATTTGCTATATGCCATCCACAATATCAGTTCGATATTTTAGGACCATATAGTAATAGCTATAAACCAGGAGAAATACAAAAAGACTATTATGTAAGAACCTTGTTTCATTTAAATAATCCGATAGATATTATTGATAGAATAAAGCAAGATAACTTTTCTGTGTATTTGACAGGTGGGGCTACATGGGGCATGATGGTTAGTAATAAGTTTTCAAAAAATAAGGACTTAGTTCCTGAAAATGATTGGTTTAATATAGAGGCAACTACTACCTATAGAGTTGTTCCATTTAGTAATGCTGCAGATTGTGTGTCGATTAAAAAAGCAATTATAGAAAACTTAGAAGTTAAATATTAGCCTACTGTATTATGTCGAATATAAATTAATTTACATAATATAGAGATCGTAAGTCAAACTATAAACAGTAGTCACTAAAGAAAATATGATGATTGATATAGCTTGAATTACGTCACTTAACTTATTAATACAAATCAGATCATTTATGCCAAAAAGAATTTTTCCAACCTTAGATAGGACTCTTATCTTTTTTTTTGTTATATTAGCACTTGCTTTAATATTTCTTTTTATCATTACTTTCAAAAATTATCCCTCAAAAAGTATTGGGGATTGGGCATCTACTGCAACTTATTTTAGTTTGATACCATCAACGTTAACTATACTTTTTATTATTCTGACTTATAGAAGTCAAATAAATACCTCTGCAATATTACAGTTTGAATCAGCATTTTTTCAATGGTATCAAATACATATAGGACTAAGTGGCAATTTAAAAAAAGAAATTGATGATTTTGCTGATAATACAATTATTCCATTAATAAAAAGTATGGAAACATTTCAGATTAGTGCATTTAAAGATATAGAGGACCAAGAGAAAACAAGAAACATTTCCAGGTATTATCGAAGTTTATATAGTATGATTAAATATATTCATTTGAATAGAAAAGTATTAACAACATATGAGAGCAGAAAGAAATATTATGATATAATTCAATCACGAATGACAGATAATGAATTGTACGTTGTCTTATATTTACTTCTATGTGACAAAAGAATTGATGAAACAAAAGATCTTAATGGAGTAACATATATGGAGGTTTTAGATGAAGCACATTTATTTAAAAATTTGTATTACTCTAAAAACAACAACAATTTTCAGGAATTTGCAGACTTTATGATCTCTCAATTTAAAAAAACAGCAAATGATAAGGCTTTTAGATTTTTCCAGGAAGATATATGAAAAAGGGTATAAATAGATTTAATTAGGACAATGATATTATTATTGTCCAATTAATACAACTAAGAATAGATTGTTAGAAATTCTGTATGACCTAATGTTTATGTACCGGTATATAAAAACATTAGGTCAATATAAAATCTCCCCCCCCCCTTGCCAAACAGAGGGCGTAATTCATACTATATAAATTTTAATACACTAAGTTACCTGTAATTTATTCTTACAAATACTTAAATATGCGTAATTTATAAGTTGGTGATTGGGTGAAAAGACTAACATACTTCAATTACGTACTCCAAAAACAATTATGATTATTCCTTTTTTGATTATCCTAAAAATATTTCGTTTAATTCTTTTTTCTGCTTGTCTATGAGCAATATTCCTTTTTCGTTTATTATACGATATTTTTCACTATTGCTTTTAAGAAAATCATTTCTTAATGATAGTTTTATTTTCTCTTTAATTTGTCCCCAATATATAAAAATAAAATTGTTACAAAGCTTATCTATTTTTTGCAACAATATACTATAACAATAATTATTATCTAGATTCTGCTCTTCTAATTTGCCTTTTACTAAGCATATCTCTTCATCATCTTTAAAATTCATGAAATGTAATATTTGTAAAGTATATAAGTAAGTGAATATTTCTGTATATCCACTTTCAACAGCATAATAGTACTGTGCTATTTCCGATTTATTATCACTATTTATTTCTGTAAAATATTTAGTATAAAACCAATACTGTTCATCGCGAATATAATTCATGATATCTACGTAATATGATGACGTTAATAATTCTGGAGTATTATCCACTCTATCTAAAACATAATTCGATTCAGACACACGATTTACATTACGAATATCATTAAGTAATTCTTTAACTGCATCTTTTCGTAAAATATCTATCTGGAGTTTCTTTAAATCCCTATGTTGTCCAATGGAAATAAAAATAACAACAAATGAAGCAATACCTGAAATATAACTTCCCCAAAAGGAAAGCCAATCTTTAGGTTCACCTGCAATATTCCAAGGGACAAATTTATTACATGCCGTAAGTGCTCCAATTAAAAATGGAAATAATATAAATAGGGCGCAAATATATCGCATCCAATATATCTTAATGTGATTTAAGATTCTCTTTAGCATTCTCATTTCTTGACAATTATTTTTTTTAACTGCTCTATTTTAGCTGCGATTTCAACCTTCTCTTTCAGGGGCGTTGACTTATTATTTAACAATCTTACGAATTTATCTATCTCCAATTGGATTTCCTTTTTTCTCTCTGCTTTGATTTTATACTCTTCAAAATCCTCAGCCTTAATATCTATCGTTGTCTCTGCGTTTGCTTGTCTATATATAGCTTGATGAATTGTAAGATATGCTTGTTTATAGTCTAATGATGGCAATGAACCGTACATAATGGTATCAAAGAAATGGTTATCATTATCTGACATTGTGCATAAATTTATCCATTTTCCGAAATGAAATTCCTCAACTACTGTTTTCCCTTTTTCAGTCTTATTCAATCTTTTAAGAGCTGAAGAGAAAAGGTATTCATTGTCTTTCTCAAAAATTATTATAGTGTGAGTAGGCAATGATGCTTGAATAATCTTTGATAACTTATTTAATGAGCCGCCAGTCCGTAATATTACCTTGACAATAAATATGGCATCGTAACACTCTTCTTCTGTCACAATCTCAGCCATTGGGTATGTATATTTATTGAATACATACTCCAGCTTTATATCTTCCACTTTTTCTTTCAGGAGTTCACGGTCAGTTCTACCAAATTCGCCATGCATAAAAAGTTGGGCTTTTGTGATTCGCTTTCCGTATAGCTTTATATTATCTTTATACCCTAGTCGCTCGAATATATCCATATTACATAATAACTAAATAAGAAATCAATTCAAAATCATTGTCTATAAGTTGTATACCGGATTTACCTGCTCCAAAAGAAGACAAACCTCCCAAAGAAAATATATCACCACATTCTTCATCTTCCTTTTCTTTGATAAAATCCAGAGCAGTTTTACATAAATCATGCCAGTGTTGCATCTTGGTTTGGTTATGACTTTTCTTGTTAAACAAAGTAACGAGTTCCTTTATAGGTTCTTTTCTGCCAAAACATAATGAGCGGTAAATGTCAAGAACTTGTTTTATCTGCTTGTCAGTAAAAAGAATGTCACCTTCATCTGTAACATATACCAAAAAATATGGAGCAATTGGATTTTTTTCTTTTCCTACAGTATCATCATTACTTTTAATACAGAAAATTACTCCGGGTTTTATCTCCTTTTTAAGGTTTTCGGATTCATTCCGGCTGACTGCATAAATACCAGTTGGTATTGTATCAAGTAAATTTGGATACTTTTCATTGAATGATGTCAAATCCATCCGGAAATCATTTAATGTAAGGTCGGTGATGGATACTCCACCGGAAAGATCTTCCATATCCAAAACCTCATTCTTCAGCTGTTCCAATTGCTTACGACGATATTCCAAATCACGCATTTCTGTGTTTGATTCTATTATATTTTCTTCTCCTGTGGCTGAAATGTCCAGCAATTTCATTCTTCCCTTTACACGCTGTTCCAAGTTGATGTATTCGTCTAACCCCATTGCAGGCCAGAAGTTTACTAACTGGATAGAATCATTTTTACTTCCTATACGGTCTATACGCCCAAAACGCTGAATAATACGTACAGGATTCCAGTGAATATCATAATTTATCAGATAATCACAATCTTGCAAGTTTTGTCCTTCTGATATACAGTCTGTTGCTATTAATATGTCTATTTCTTCTCCTATATTGTTGCGTTCTTTAGAAATAGGCGAGAAGTTAATAAGAATACTGGCAAAGTCTTTTTTCTTGATTGGCAGATTGGTTTTAGGCTCATTGGAACCGGTAACCAGTCCCGTATAAACATTAAAACTATTTTTAGCCCACTGATATAAGTTTTCATAAAGGTAGGTAGCAGTATCTGCAAAAGCTGTGAATACAATGACTTTCTTGTTACCGACATTAATAGGATAATTCACTTTTTCTGATATAATTCTTTTTAATTCTGTCAGTTTCTCATCCCTTTCAGCGGTTACCTTCTTTATTTCTGTAGAAATATGCTGTAGTACAGAAAGATCGAATTCCAAATCCGACTGGTATTTCACTTTATCCAAATCTGCCACACGTATTTTCGTAATTTTACCAATGGTAAGTCCACTTTCGAAAAGCTCTTCATCTTCCCATTCTTCTGTCAGATCCGGATTATCAAACTGTTCATTATCATTCTGCATTTGCTGAAGAATATGGTTTATACCATCTATCAGACTATCTACTGTTTTATTGAAAGCATGTACAGAACTTTCCAAACGCTTCAATAAATTGGTACGCATCAAGGCTTTTAAGCTAAACTCGCGGTCACTTTGCTTGAAGCTTCCTTTACCTTTTAACTTAGTATCATACAAATCTTCATAATACGATTTACGCTCCGGCATTACATAAAATAACGGAGTATACATACATAGACTCATTCGCATAATATCTTCATTGATAGCTGCAAATGAAGGAAATTGCCGTAATTTATCAATTTCACATTCTTTATTTATTGGTCGCAACCGGGTTGGAAACTTCCCGATTTTCTCCAATCCATAATATTTTTCTATATGTCGTCTGGAACGGGCAATTGTAAGTGAATCAAGTAGTTTAAAATAATCCCAATTAAGATACTCCAGCAAAGATTCTGTAGTTTGCTCTTTTTCCGGTAATTTGTTCCATAGATTAAAAGCTGCTTGTGCTTTGCGCAATGTGTTGGATATACTATCTATGTCTGCACTTTTTGCAAACGCATTATCTTTTCCTTCAGATATAAAAGCTATCTGATTCTTAATATCATTAAGTTCCTTATTGACCGGGGTAGCAGAAAGCATCAGAACCTTTGTTTTTACACCGGCTTTGATTATTTCTTTCATCAACCGCTCATACCTTGTCATACGGTCTTTACCTGTGGTTGCATTTCTGAAATTATGAGACTCATCAATTACGACCAAATCAAAATTTCCCCATATCACAGATGATAAATCAACATCACCTGACATACCACTTTCACGCGATAAATCAGTGTGATTTAACAATGTATAACTGAACAATCTTTCACTAGCAAAAGGGTTACGCTTGTCGTTAAGTTTATATACCAGCCAGTTATCACGGAGTTTTTTAGGAGCCAGAACGAGTACCTTATGATTTCTGAGTTCATAATACTTTATAATCGCTAATGCTTCGAATGTTTTACCAAGACCTACAGAGTCGGCAATAATACATCCACCAAATTTTTCTATTTTATTGATTGCGCCTACCACACCGTCACGTTGGAAATCATAAAGTTTATTCCAAATCATTGTTTCGGTTATTCCTGTGCGTTTCTCTATCATGGCTTCTGCATCAGCATCTTCCAAAAAGTTATGGAAAAGTTGGTTTAATGTGAAATAATAAAGTAATTCTGGTGACTTGTCCTGATAAATTTTCTTCAAATCAAATAATATCTGAGACTTTATATCTTCTACTTGATTTGGATTATTCCATATTGATTCAAAAGCTTGGCGTAGAGCTGAAGCTTTTACTGGATTTTCTATTTTTTCATTTATATGTACTCTCCCTGCATTATCAAGAATACCTAAACCTATAGCATTAAAATCTGCATGGGTAATATAATCCTTATATGTACCAGCAGAAGTTATACTTAACATCTTCCCGTCAATTTTTCGGGATTTTATTTTACGTATATTTACTTTTGCTTCAACCCAATCGGCAAACTCCTTTGCAATACCACAATAGTCTAAATTTATTTTTAGATTTTTCTCCTCAATAGTTTCTATAATTTTATTGTTATTATCATATCTGTTTGGATTGATAATAAGGTCAACTCCTTCAAGTTTGAATAGTTCGTTTCTTATTGCCTTGAAAGCGTATAAAGTAAAGTAAGAAGTCATAACCTTTAATTTGCCGCCTTCTTCTACTTCATTGATTATTATGTCTTTGAGTTGTGGTATGTCATTCATATGTATTTCAAAATAATTTTGAATCTTTATCACACAAATATAATAAAATTTATTGTAGTTGTGAAGTATGTCTTAAATAATACCATTACAATATTCTTAAAGCAAATAGAATGAATATTTGGCATCTTCTTTATGTATCTTGATATTTGATATAAAAATACAAATAAATTTGAGATGTTTAATTTTGTTTGTCTGTTATTGTCAATTTGTTTATACCTAATCGTTTTTTTAGGATTATTTTATATATCTTAGAGGATAATAATTAACTAATTTTTAATTAAAACAATATGGAAATAGAACATTTATTAATCAATTGCAGAGAACAGTATCCAAAAAGTTGTAGGATAGCACCGTTTAATGTTATTGCATACCGTTTAAATTATTTATCGAATCCCGAAGATAGAGAATTAATAGATTCACTTATAGCAAAGGCAGAAGAATTGGCTGACAAAGTAAATCCAGGTGCAGCAAATGATTCTGAACATGCTAGATCAAAAAAAAGAATATTAGCTAATTGTATAGCTGGCGTAATATCTGAATACTTTTGGAAATTATATTTAAATGCTGAGGGAAATATTGTTTCTGAAACAGAGTTTGATAACGCTGCAAAACAAATCGATTTAAAAGTTATTTCAAACGATAAAAAAATTGAGGTTAGATCGTCTTTCCCTAGGAATGGAATAGAGTTTGCAATTTGTCATGAAACCTATCAATTCGATGTGTTGGGACCATATAGTAATAATTATAAACCAGGAGAAATACAAAAAGACTATTATGTAAGAACCTTGTTTCATTTAAATAATCCGATAGATATTATTGATAGAATAAAGCAAGATAACTTTATAGTGTATCTGACAGGTGGAGCTACATGGGAAATGATGATTAATAATCAATATTCTAAAAATAAAACACTTGTTCCTGATTATGGTTTTGATACTATATTGTCAAGAACTTCTTATAGAGTCGTTCCGTTTAGTAATGCGTTAGATACTATATCAATGAAAAATATTATAAAAAACAATCTATAAATATTTCTTGATTTAACTAACAATCGGCAAAGTAATAATAATAATTTGCATTACTTTGCTGATTGATTTTTTACCATTCTACTAATAATACTCTTATAAAAATGGAAAAAATATATGTAACATTTATCAAGCATAGTTATTATTGCTATTATTGCGGTCATATGTCATCTAATGGTTGGATTTCAACTGGAAAAGAATGTACTATTATAGAAGGCTGTTTTTCAGATAAACCTTTACCACCAATATCTTATCAAGATGCTTTACAAATGAAAGACATTATTAATCGTTGCAGAAGTAGTTTCGGTAAAAACAACATAGTTGAAGATTATAGTCATTATAATGATTATGATATTTACGAATGTATTAAAGGATTTGCAGACGAATTAAATGAATTAGTTAATGTAAAATATGGCTTTGAAATTGTTGGATATGAAGGAGATACTAATGATTTCCCCTATGACTTATCAAAAAGTCTTGATGAATATATAGATTCGATATCTAGAAAAATATCTAATATTAAATATCAATGGAATATTTTTGCTTCCACATTATTTTCACCTATATCAGAAACAGAAAATAAACTATATGAATTATATAATGATGCGATAAAAGCAATATCTAATAAGAAAATATATGATATTTATACCGAATCATCTTTAGAATTAGTACACGAGTTTTTATCAAATAAAAGTTTTGATTTAAATCTACCAATATTTACAATAAGTAAACCAACCCTTGAATTAAAACATTTTAAGAAGGTAGAACCTAATAATAATTTACAATTTAAAAACAAACAAATTTTCCTATCCTCCAAAGATGATTCTTTATATAATAAGGTTTATGCTTTGGATATTGCATATAAAAATAAAGATTATAAATTAGTCTGGAATCTTTTAGAACATGGATATTATAAATGTCAGATAACTACTAATGAAACGTGCTTTTTTGATTTATTAGAAAGTGGTGATATTAGTAATAAAATAGTATTATTAAAAAAAGTTGCGAATATTGAATATGAGAATGGTTATAATACGGCTATAACTAACCTTACATGGAATGAGATTTTAGGAGGATTAATGGATATATGTTACATTAGAAATACTATGAAAAATTGTGATTTTGATTCTTATATGAGTGTATCTCTTAATAATATTATATTTTCTAAGGACGAAATTATGAGAATAAAAACAAACTATAATAAGATTTTAAGTCTATTAGTCGATGATTATTTAATAAAACGTAAATATAATACCTATAAAGATGATATTATTGATTTATATGAATTATATATTGAAGCATTTCCCAAAACAGGAATATTAGATAATGATTTGAATAGATGCATTAATTCCTTTTTGTAGCTAAATAATTATCCCTATTTTATTGTTTTGTTTCTTAATTTATTAATAACTATTATTTATTCCAGTTCAATATTAAAAATAGTAGTTATTTATAGTACCTGGTATTCAATTTTATACAATTTTCCCCTATTCTCCATTAATTGCACCATTCGCATAAGTAAGCTATATATTTGGTGTTCAAACCCATTAAATTTAGAATTATGGATAC
>OGFY01001614.1_pt1 | contig 15836 bp, 12 predicted proteins | sample 1570951 | NCBI WGS metagenome assembly OGFY01 (sample SAMEA2581942, study PRJEB24529) | metagenome | biome: Human gut stool | place: China | collected 2011
TTCTTTCAATTTAAGAATTGGTATACTATTAGTTATGAATTAAAAAGTGCTTAGAATAAAAGATTCATCCAAAGGAAAAAGCGAAATGATTCTCATCGTACACCTCGATCAGACCATTTTTACGTCCCACACATATCTTATTCTCACGAGCTAGCCAGCCAACAGCCAGCGCAGTACTTTCCACACTCAGATTGAGTTTTCGGGCAAGTTCCGGAATAGATATTTCATCAATTTCTTTAAGAGCATACCATACTTTTCCAGCGTTAGCACCCACAATTTTCTTATCCATAGCAAGATCAAAATTAAAAATTAATAATAAAAAAGAGACACAAGCAGTTTAGAAGTATTCAATCACTAAGAATTCTATCAATAAAAATCTCTGTTCCATCCAAGATAAATGGTAGCTCTATTCTTTCATTATAGTATAAGACATAAGCCTTTTATCTTCAAAGATAGCAAAAGTAACTACCCTTCTATACAACACAAAAATGAAGAACGCCCACGCATATTTCTACCATCAACGCAGGTGCTCTGCCATTTTCACATATCGTAATTTATACCCTAAGGTAAAAGAAATCGGTAATTTCATTACTATGTAAAAAAGTGGAACGCTTTTCTAAATTTTATCTCAATGAACGCAATCCTTTAACGGCTATTGTCAATACAACAAATAAAAGAGATAAAAGATTATACCATCTCTTCTTTTTTCACTGTATTTCTCTCAAATATCACATTTTTTAGCATTACAGCTCCATATTAGAATAAAACAGTTCAATTTTATACGAATCAAAAACTTCAACTCATATCTTATACTCTTCTATTTTCCGGTAAAGTGTAGTAAGTCCGATTTTCAATAAGCGGGCAGCTTCTGTCTTATTTCCTTTAGTATATTCAAGTACACGGGCAATATGTCTCCGTTCCATGGCAGAGAGTTTTTCGGAAAATTTCTCTGCAAAAGCAGTAGCTAGAATCTTTATATCGCCTGTACGTTCGCGAAGTGGCGGAAGATGTACCTGAAATACGGAAAGACGATAGAATAAGTCTTCACGAAAACGCCCTTCTTATCTTTCAACGCACCGGTAAAGGAACCCGCCTTATGCCCGAACATCTCGCTCTCCAGCAACTCTTTACTAAACGAAGAGCAGTTAACTGCCACAAAGTTTTGCCGGGCACGCTTACTACTATAATGTATGGACTGGGCAAACACCTCTTTTCCGGTTCCCGTCTCACCCGTCAGCAATACAGGTACATCAGTCACCGATACCTTACGGGCTAACGAAACCGCTTCTTTCAATGCTTTCGATTCACCGAGTATGGAATCGAACGAATACATCAGTCCCATCTTCTTCTCCAGTTTGTCCAGGCGGATATTCATCCGTGCCTTTTCTACAGCGCGACTGATCAGGGGAATAATTTTATTGTTATCATCCCCTTTCGTTATGTAATCGAAAGCTCCGTTCTTGATTGCCTGCACACCATCAGGTATGTTTCCATGTGCCGTCAGCAGAATAATCTCTACTCCCGGAGATTTTTTCTTCATCTCCGTCACCAGATCCACCCCGTTTCCATCCGGCAGAAATACATCACACAAAGCCACGTCGGGCATTTGAAGTTCCAATTGTCTGAGTGCTGTCTTACAATCGCCGGCCTGACACACTTCGTAACCTTCAAGTTCCATCATACGTGCCAGCAGACCACGAATCTGCACTTCGTCATCAATAATCAGAATTTTACTCATATCTGATAAGTTAAAATGTGAATGGTAAAAAACAGGGTGTGCAAATATAATGGTTTTCTGCTACAACGCAAATGATCGGACTGCTGAAAAATAAAATTCCGAATGGCATGTCTTTTGAACTTTTATTCATGACTCAGCGCCCGATAATCTTCCCTACCCCTTTTCTGATCGCTCAGAAGCGGTTTTTAACGGGTAAGGAATCATCTGAACGGGCAAATGCCACCTTTTCATTTTGATAAAACAAACTAAAATGAAAAGGAGACAGATAAGAAAAAAGAATCGTATAACTAAAAAAAATAGAGAAATGAAAATCTACAAATTCGGTAAGATTCCCACAGGCTCAGTACAGGAAATGAAAGGAATGCTCCGCCTGATTGACAACAGTATCCCCCAAATAATCGTTCTGTCCGCCACTACAGAGACTACGGAACGTCTGGTCGGAATAGCTGCCCATCTTTTCAACAGAGATACAGAACAGGCGCATGACGAGATAAGCAGGCTTGAATTCAGGTTTATCGATTTCGCCAACGAACTATTCAATGACGAATCGATCAAGCAACAGGCGGTCGATTCCATCATCGATCGTTTCCGGACTCTATGGAACTTTACCCGCCAACGTTTTACATCTGTCGACGAGAAAGACATACTGGCGCAGGGAGAATTTATCAGCAGTATGCTAGTCAGCCTCTATCTGAAAGAGCAGGGAATCAACAACCGACTACTCAACAGCCTCGACTTCATGCGACTGGCTCCGGAAGAAGAACCGGACATGGAATACATCGGTACAAAGCTACACTTGCTCTTGGCAGAGCATAAGTCGACCAATGTATTTCTTACTCAAGGACATCTTTGCCGGAATGCTTACAACGAAACCTGTTACTTGAAACAAGGCGGAGATGATGTTTCAGCCACACTGATCGGAGCCGCTCTTCAGGCACAAGAAGTATGTCTGTGGACAGACAGCAAAGAGTTGCACAGTTGTGACCCGCGCTTTGTGAAGCATCCGGCAATGGTGAAGCAGCTCAGTTTCGACGAAGCCGAGCAACTGGCCTATTGCGGCTGGACGGGATTCAACCCTCACTGCATCCTGCCCGCAAGAGAAAACAACATACCGATACGTTTGCTATGTTCGATGGAGCCTGCAGAAGGAGGAACTTTGATTTCAAATTCACAAAGCGGAGAAAACATAAAGGCCATTACCGCCAGAGACAATATTTATTACATTAAATTCCAATCGAACCGGACGTTACGCCCCTATCTGTTCATCAGCAAAATATTCGATACTTTTGCCAAATACCACACTTCCCTGTGCCTGTTCGCCTCGTCCGGTTCTGATGTATCTGTTGCCATCAACGACAAAGAGCGTTTATCGCATATACTCCACGAACTCTCACGATATGCAGTCACGGTGGTAAAAGACCACATGTGCATCCTTTCGGCCATAGGTAACATGCAGTGGCAATGCGCCGGATTTGAAGCCCGAATCATAAATGCTTTGGCCACCATCCCGATCCGAATGATCTCTTATGGCAGTAATAACAACAATGTTTCACTTGTCATCAGGGCAGAAGATAAGAGAGAAGCATTGCAACGACTGAACGACACGCTGTTCGCTCCCTGCCATGCAAATCCTTTTCAGATACATGTTCCGACATTAAAACACAGTTAGCAAAACACTACGGGCCGGCAGTCTTTCCCTTTAATGGGAGATTGAACAACATGGGGATGTTTTGGTGCAAAACATCCCCATGTTGTATATAAGAACATCCCCATGTTATCACACACAACATCCCCATGTTTTAATATCTAACATACCTGTATCACTCCACAAACGATAAGGAGATAGTAGTATATCTTTTGGTGTAACTGCACTTCCGTAAGTAAGATAACCCATACTTGTTAATTTTTTAAGCTTTTCCATGAACCTTTTTAAGTCGGCAAACGTTTATTTCCACAGGAAACTATTTTAAAACGAAAATATATTCAAATGAAGATTATTATTATTGGAGGCGTAGCAGGAGGAGCTACTACTGCAGCCCGTATCAGACGTTCGGACGAAACAGCGGAAATCATCTTGTTGGAAAAAGGAAAGTACATATCTTATGCCAACTGCGGACTGCCCTATTATATAGGGGACGTTATCGAAGAGCGTGAGAAACTATTTGTACAGACTCCCGAAGCTTTCGGAGTACGTTTCAGGGTAGACGTGCGTACCGAGAATGAAGTTATTTTTATCGACCGGAAGAAAAAGACAGTAACCGTCCGCCTTAAAAGTGAAGACACTTACGAGGAGAGTTATGACAAACTGTTAATATCCACCGGTGCATCTCCTGTACGCCCACCATTACCGGGCATTGACTCAACCGGCATCTTTACTTTGCGGAATGTAGCAGACACTGACCGCATTAAAGCATATGTCAACAATCGGCCTCCCCGTCGGGCTGTCGTGATCGGGGCCGGATTCATCGGACTGGAAATGGCAGAAAACCTGCACGCACTGGGAGCGCAAGTATCTATTGTCGAGATGGGCAACCAGGTGATGGCACCTATTGACTTTTCAATGGCAGCACTGGTTCATCAACATTTGATGGAGAAGGGTGTCAACTTATACCTGGAGCAAGCTGTCGCATCGTTTGAGCAAGCAGGCAAAGAAGTGAAGGTAGTCTTCAAGAACGGACAATCCATCCTGGCGGATATCGTGATTCTATCTATCGGCGTGCGCCCGGAGACAACGCTGGCAAGAGTTGCCGAACTTCCGATCGGTGAAGCGGGAGGTATCGCAGTAAATGATTATTTGCAGACTTCCGACGAGTCGATCTATGCCATCGGTGATGCCATTGAATTCCGCCATCCCATTACGGGCAAACCTTGGCTGAACTATCTTGCCGGACCCGCCAACCGACAGGGACGTATTGTTGCCGACAACCTGCTGGGTGCACAGATTCCTTATGAAGGAGCCATCGGTACCTCCATCGCAAAAGTATTTGACATGACAGTAGCCTCAACCGGACTTCCGGGAAAGCGGTTAAAGCAGGCGGGCATTGTATATGCATCTTCAACCACTCATCCGGCCTCGCATGCAGGATACTATCCGGACGCTATGCCGATGAGTATCAAAATAACCTTCGATCCCCAAACAGGCAAGTTGTATGGCGGCCAAATTGTGGGGTATGATGGCGTGGACAAACGAATTGACGAACTTTCTCTTGTCATCAAACACGAGGGAACGATCTATGACCTGATGAAAGTGGAGCAGGCGTATGCGCCTCCTTTCTCTTCGGCAAAGGACCCCGTAGCCATCGCCGGTTATGTAGCCGAAAACATCATCCTCGGCAGAGTAAAACCCGTATACTGGCGCGACCTGAGAGATATCGAACTGAAAGATGTGTTCCTGCTGGATGTGCGTACACCGGACGAATTTGCATTGGGTTCACTGCCCGGAGCAGTAAATATACCATTGGATGAAATACGTGACCGTATTGCTGAACTTCCTTCGAACAAGCCAATCTACACCTTCTGCGCCGTAGGGCTGAGAGGATATCTTGCTTACCGCATCCTGATCCAGCACGGTTTCAAAGAAGTATATAACCTCTCCGGCGGATTGAAGACCTATCGTGCTGCTACCGCTCCCATCATCTTGCACGAAAATGAAGAAACAGACGACACGCCTTCTGCGCAAGACAGCCCGGCGAAACCTTCTGTGACAGCTGAGGCACCCCAAACTACAACGGCTGCAAATCCTAAGACAATCCGGGTGGATGCCTGCGGATTACAATGTCCGGGCCCGGTCCTAAAGATGAAGAAAACAATGGATACGCTTGTTCCGGGCGAGAGAGTTGAAATTGTGGCTACAGACCCGGGATTCTCGCGGGATGCTGCCGCATGGTGCAACTCTACCGGAAATAAATTTATCTCCAAGGATAGTACCGGAGGGAAATCGGTAGTAGTCATTGAGAAAGGCGAACCCCAGGCTTGTAACCTGACTACGACATGTGACAGCAAAGGTAAAACTCTGATTATGTTCAGTGACGACTTGGACAAGGCACTTGCCACTTTCGTCCTGGCCAACGGCGCAGCTGCCACCGGACAAAAAGTAACTATCTTCTTTACTTTCTGGGGGCTGAATGTGATTAAGAAATTGCATAAGCCCAAAGTAGAGAAAGACATTTTCGGCAAGATGTTTGGTACAATGCTCCCATCCAGTTCGCTGAAACTGAAACTTTCTAAAATGAGCATGGGAGGTATGGGTGGAAAGATGATGCGATACATCATGCACCGGAAAGGCATCGACTCACTGGAATCCCTGCGGCAGCAGGCTCTGGAGAACGGGGTGGAGTTTATTGCTTGCCAAATGTCGATGGATGTGATGGGAGTAAAACGTGAAGAGTTGCTTGATGAAGTTACAGTAGGCGGAGTAGCCACTTATATGGAACGTGCCGATAATGCTAACATCAATCTGTTTATTTAATAAGGAAGTATGAATACAATATGTAAGATGCGCGATATCTACAAAGCACTCTCCATTTTCGAAACGGCATTTGAAGAGGTGTATGGAATATCGCTGAACGAAGCAATGGTGCTATGTGCGTTGCGCGAAGCCGGAAAGGAAATTACCTCGACTGCTATAGCCGAACGAACGGAAATGGCTCCGTCGCATACGTCGAAAGTCATCCGTGCGGTAGAAGATAAAGGACTCATCCGACGGGCATTGGGTGAAGTAGACAAACGCCAGATGTACTTCAGCCTCACAGAGGCAGGCAAGAAGCGTTTAAACGAACTGGATCTGGACAAAGTAGAGATACCGGAAATGTTAAAACCACTGATATAAGTTTGTAACATCAGAGGTCACCACAGGTTACACGGATTATCACAGATCACCCATACAGACAGTCATCCATTTGACCTTCATCTGTACAGGTTTGTGTAATCTGTGGTGAAAACACCTCTGTAACTTTTCTATTCATCTACAAAGGGGCAAGAATGGGGTCACTCTTCCAACCACTTCTTTATCAACCCGATGGCTTCTTCTTTCTCTTTTTGAGGCAAAGTGCCGATACGGGCCAAATGACTTCCGTTGGGTTCCACAAAGACATGAATATTCTTTTTCCCTTTCAGCCAGGTGACACCTGCTGCCGTCCATGGATCGTTCTGCCCATAAATAAAGATCATTTTCGGATCATTGTTCTTCAGGAAATGAATTATTTTCCGACTCAGAGTCTTATCAAACTTCATATCACCGAGTTCTTCGGGAAGCATCAAACGCTTCAAGTAATCTTTACTGGTTTTAATGGTAAGGTATTTTTTGAATGGACGGATATCATACCCATAATATCCCAACTCGCGGGCAGCTTGTACAAAGAAAGAAGTATTGGCACCCTCTTCCTCAAAATAAGACGGTTCGCTGATAGCGAGTAAATGTTTAAAGAGTTCGTCATCCGAAGCTGTAACGGCAGGAATCTGATCGACCGGAGTTCCCCATTGCCAGATAGAAAACGAATATTCGAGCACCGAATAATCATAAATCTCCTCTACAGGAGCACGGAACTTATATTTCTTTCCGGCACAATACTTCTCGAAACGAGGTAACAAAGTAGGTTTACGTTTCAACACCTCCAACTGAAAATCTTCAATTTTCTTACGAGCTTCGGGAGTAGATACCATCTTTAAAAAAGGTTCATGACGCCCGTCTTCAACTCCATAGCAAAGCGGAGCCACATATGGAACAGAGATATCCACATCCTCGGGAAAGAAAGTACGATAAAGCATTGCCGTCTGTCCTCCTTTACTGATGCCGGTGGCAATCCACTTACCGGGATAGATGGAACGGAAAGCCTCCCGTACGGCATGTAAATCTTCGGCAGAATTCTCGGCTGTCAGATATTGCCAATCTTTAGGAGTAGGAGTCGATTCAAGGAAATAGCGGTATTCCACGAATATCATATTAGTATTAAATAGTTTCGATAATTCCTCCCGGTAATTGGCTCCCAAGGCGTAAGAAGCGCCATAGCCTTCGGTAACCATCACAGTAGGACGATCAAATCCGACATGAGAAACAATAACACGCTGACTGAAAGAACCCTTCTCCGGATGACGATGATCTAACGGCTGTGTGAAATAAGCCACATATTTTTCAACAAATTCTGTAGATTCCAAGGGTTGGGTTCCGGTGATGTCGGCAATCTTACCCAATTTCTCTAATAAAGCTGTTTGGGCAGACAGAGGCAAGGATGTAACAAGCAAGACGAGCCATAAGGAAAGTGTCTGCCAGATGCGTAGGTTCTTCATATTTATTTCGGTTTTAATTTTGTACAAAGATAGATCTTTCACCAAAGCCTCCAAGTAATCATACTGCATTTTAACATTATTCTTTGCGAACCTTTTAACAAGAGTCTTGTTATTTTCTGCAAACGCCTTAAGGTACCAGGGCAAGATTTTTTTAATTAACCTAAACATTATAAAGATATGAAGAGATTAATTCCCATCTTATTGGCGGTCTTTGCATTCGCAGCCTGCGAAAAAGACCCTGACATGGACAAATTGGACAATGACTATTTGGTTTACACCAACTACGACAAGAAAGCTGACTTCAAACAATTCAGCACGTACTACATCCCTGACAGCGTTCTCGTCATCGGAGATAAAAAAGATCCGGAATACTGGAAAGGTGAAGCAGCAGAAGCTATCATCAATGCGTACAAAGAAAACCTGAATAGCAAAGGTTTTACATATACAGACAATAAAGATGCTGCCGACTTGGGTATACAGGTAAGTTACGTTCAAAGTACTTATTACTTCACCGATTACGGACAACCTGAGTGGTGGTGGAACTATCCCGGATACTGGGATGCACCTTACTGGGGTAATTGGGGCGGCTGGTATTATCCGTATGTTGTAAACTATAGCATTACAACCAACTCATTCCTTACTGAGATTATGAACCTGAAAGCTCCTGAGGGTGAAAAACAAAAACTCCCCGTTTTGTGGAGCAGCTTCCTGAGCGGACCTGCAAGCTATTCCGGTAAAGTGAACCAAACTCTGGTTGTTCGCGCAATCAATCAGTCGTTTGCACAGTCACCCTATCTCACTAACAAATAATTTAATCAAGAACCGTTATGAAAACAATGAAATATATTTCTCTTAGAGTACTGGCCATAGCGGCCCTTGCTCTGGCCTTTGCCATGCCGGCCAAGGCACAGTTATCAGATAATGGATACGCTAACGTGGACTGGCAGTTCAACGCACCACTGAAGAATCACTTTGCCGATAAAGCCAGCGGATGGGGTATGAACTTCGAAGGCGGTTACTTTGTAACTCCTAATCTCGGACTCGGACTCTTTATGAACTACAGCAGTAACCACGAATACTTCCCACGCGCAACTTTCCCTGTTGGCGAAGGAACCGTTAATACTGACCAGCAACATACCATCTTCCAGTTACCTTTTGGTGCCGCTGCACGTTATCAAATGAATCGTGGCGGAGCATGGCAACCTTATTTCGGTGTCAAGCTGGGTGCCAATTATGCGAAAGTACGTTCTAACTACAATATGTTCGAAACCCGCGATAATACTTGGGGATTCTACGTATCACCGGAAATCGGTCTTAACGTATACCCTTGGGCTTACGGTCCGGGTCTGCATATCGCCGTTTACTACAGCTATGCTACCAACAAGGCCAATGTGCTGACTTACAATGTAGACAAGCTCAACAACTTCGGCTTCAGGGTAGGTCTTGCCTTCTAAAAAGAGCAGAGGTACCTGACTATATATACAAAAGAGGCTGTTATATCACATGACAGCCTCTTCCTTTTTAAAAGCAATACATAGTATGCTTGCCTTTCATTTGACAACTTTATCAATCACTATTTATCTAAATAAAGGCCAATTGGAATCTTCTATATGGGCTTCTTTCATAATCGCTTTCAATTCATCCGCTTTCTCAGGATATTGATTCAGCACATTGTACTTCTCCGACGGATCAGAAGCCAGGTTGTATAATTCGTAATAGGGCTTATTTCCCCGTATATTCATGTGAACAAGCTTCCAGTCACCTTTGCGGACTGCCTGACGCCCATTCATCTCAAGAAATTCGAAATAAAGATATTCATGTTCTTTCTGTCCTTTACGGTTTTGTAACAGAGGAAGTATACTGACACCATCCATATTCCGGGTATCCGCTTTCGGATTCAACACTTCCCTGAAAGTGGGCATTAAGTCCCAGAATGAACACATGAAATCGGTTTCCGTACTGGGTTGTACGTGTCCGGGCCACGATATGATCATGGGTACACGGATACCACCTTCGTACACGTCACGTTTATACCCGCGCCATATGCCATTACTGTTGAAAAAGTCCGGATCGGCACCACCCTCCATATGAGGACCATTATCACTCGAAAAGATGATAATGGTATTATCGTATACTCCCATATCTTTCAACTTCTGTACAATCTGCCCTACATATACATCCAACCGATAGACCATTGCAGCAAATGTAGCGTGCGGATAGAACTGAGTACAATACCCTCCTTTACGGAAAGCAGGATTTCCGGGCTCCACTCCACGATAAGGCTTCTCGGGGTACTTCCCACGAAACTTCTTAATAATACTATCTTCAGGTACTATCAGTTCGGCATGCGGAATAATAGTAGGATACCACATAAAGAAAGGTTGATCTTTCTCCTTAGCGGCTTCATCCAGAAAAGCCAATGCTTTAGAGTGAATCAGGTCCTGCGAATAAGTACCCTTCCCATATTGCACATTGAGATTATTGTCCGGCAAATCTACCCGTTTATCGTTGTCCCACAAATGATCGGGATAATAGCTGTGTGCCAGCAACTGGCAATTATATCCGTAAAACTGATCGATTCCCTGTTTGTAAGGGTCCCCCGCGGAACCGATATAGCCAAGCCCCCATTTACCAAAGGCACCTGTACGATAACCGGCATTACGGAAATCATTGAAAATAGTCTGTGAGTTTTCCGGCAATGGGAATTGTCCTTCCGGAGCAAGCTCTTTATTTCCACGGATAGCCGTATGCCCGCTATGGGTTCCGGTTATCAGACACGAACGTGAGGGAGCACTAACCGTTGTTCCCGAATAACATTGGGTAAAACGCATTCCGTTCTGTGCCAACCGGTCGATATTAGGAGTCTCAAACTTTTCCTGCCCATAACAGCTTAAGTCTCCGTATCCCAAATCGTCAGCCAATATGAAAACGACATTCGGACGGGTTTGTTCCTTTGCTTTCTTCTGCCGGGCCAACGCCTGCTGTGTAGAAGCCATTCCCACGAGCAGTGCACTTCCGAGTAATAATTTCTGATTCATAATGTTCATTTAAAGTTTTCAAAACAAAAAGAAGAGAATGTTTCAAAAGCCTCCTTACCATAGATCACTCAGATTATAACAGACTATCCATGCGGATAACCTATATTTTACTATTTCATCCGTGTAATCTGTGGTGCCTTTGACACATTCCCTTCTTCTCAAAATTTAATTAAAAAGAACGGCTACAGATCCTTTTATTCCCATCCCGGGTTTTGTGTCAAGTTAGGATTAAGAGCTATTTCTTCTAACGGAACCTGATAGAGATAATATTTCTCCAGCCAGCCTTTTCCTTCCTTCAACGGATCGTTGAATAGATAGATATACCCTTCGGTCATCGATCCGTTCGCCCCGTCTGAAGTTCCGGTCATTTCGTTGAGCAACGTCAGTGAGCTGAGTTCCGTCTTTGAAATCCACATACCTTTCTGCTGCATATTGACGAACCAAGGAGCCATTCTCCAGCGACGTACATCATAAAAACCAAATCCTTCGCCCATCAATTCGATAATACGTTCACGACGGATTTCCCATAATACCGGATCAACGAGTATGCCGTTATCATTTCCTTTCGGATAATATTTTCCACGTTTCGGGTCAAAGTTACCATCAATCTGGGCTACTACCATATCGGCTACACCGGCACGTTTACGCAACTTGTTGATCGTCTCGTCGGCAATGGTTTGTGTAAATTGATTCGTTTCGAACATAGCCTCTGCATAGTTCAACAAGACCTCTTCAATTTTAAAGACAGGTTTGTCGGCAGTATTCACCTGGGCATTATTATAGTTTTCCTCCCAATTATCCCAGTTCTTCCATACATAATATCCCGAACGGGAAGCCACATAGGCATGCGGTCCATATTTCTTTCCTTCAATTGTGTATTGTGCGCCCCCTTGCAGGTTAGGAACACGACGTACCAATGAAGCACTCCAGTTTTGTCCCGGCAAGCGCTTCATGCCAATACCCGGATTACTGCACGACTCGTTAGCTCCCATGATATCAATATATTCGCGATCGGCAGGATCACTGGTATAAGACCATGTGGAATAATCCCCCTTACCATCTTTTACCTTATAAGGCGGCATGATGGTGTGATACATACGCGGGTCACGATTGCGGAAAGTAGCATTCATACTATTATCCCCGTCCTGCGACCATTCATATTCCGAGCTGTTATGAATCGTTTTACCATCTTTACAAAGATACATATCAATGATGTGTTGCGGCATTTCCACATTATGGGTGGATGTCCGTTCAACATGAGTCAGTACATAATTAGTCAGTTCTTTTTCTACATATTCCTTATACAGAATGATGCCTTTCATTCCTTTCAGGTCAGATGTCAGCATCTCTCCCCAATCACTGTTCAGTTCGGGATAAGAATCCATCAGCTTCTTGGAATAAGTGATACAAGCATCAAAGTACTTATCTTCGTCCCCCAAAGCATGATATTTACGCCATGTACCTTCAAAAAGGCAGAAACGGGAAAGAAGAGCACGGACAACATGCACATTGATCGTATTTTCACCGTCACCTTCTTCTTTTATATGCTCTTCAGCGTATATCAAATCGTTCAATACATGATCGGCAACTTCTTTGCGAGGTGTACTGGTACCATATGCTATTTCCTTATCCGAATCACCCAGTACACGATCTACCCAAGGCACATCACCAAAACGAGCTATCAGTTCCGAGTAATAATAGGCACGGAAAAAATATCCCACCGAACGCCAATGTTCCTTGTCCGCATCCGTCATCCCTGAGTTATCGATATTTGCCAACATGACATTGACCCGATAGACGAAACTGAATGCCCATCCATTGCCCGATGACGAACTGGATACATTTTGAAAAGCATACGGATTACCGTCACCCTGACGACGCATCAGATAACCTGCATAAATATCGCTTGTATAGGATGTGGCACTGGCATAGGCTCCGTTTGTTCCGGGAATACGCAGGATATTAGTATTTGTAAATACTCCATATAATCCCCAGGCATAGGTCTTGAAAGTATTATAATTACTGAACACTGTCTGCTCCGTCAACGAAGTATCCGGATAGCGTTCCATAAAACTATCGTTGCATGAAGTAAACCCGATAGCTGCTGCCGCAAGCATAGTATATATTATTTTTTTCATAACCAATTCTAAATTAAAGAGTAACATTAAAACCAAAAGAAATCGTACGATAGAAAGGATATCCCCAAGACAGGCGTTCCGGGTCATAACCCTTCATCAGCTTCATAAATGTGTGAAGGTTCTCACAACTTACGAACGCTTTCAAACTCGTTAATGTAATAGGTGCTAACCAGCTCTTCGGGAAATTATAACTCAAAGTCACATTCTTGACACGCAGATAAGAGCCATTCATCAAATACTTCGTTTGCGCACGTGTATTGTAACCGGAATTGTTTCCTTGCCCGTAAATACGGAAATATTCCGCATTCGGATTGGCTGCCGTCCAGTCACCATTGGCAGAATCTACCGGTTTCCAATAATCCAGCTGGTCTTTAAAGAGTGAACCAAACTGTCCGGAATTAAACGGCCAGCGGCGTGCATCACTGATCCATACATCACGTTTACCTACTCCTTGCAGCAAAACACTCAGATCAAATCCTTTGTAATTGACTCCCAGGTTTATACCATACTGCAAACGCAAAGAGTTATTACCGATTATCTTGCGGTCTCCCGGATTGTCAAAGGTTCCGTCTCCCGTATCAATGCGATTCGTACTCGATCCATCATCACGCAAATTCTGGTACTTGATGTCGCCGGGACGCGGACTTACTCCATCCACTGTCACCACTCCTTCTTTCAATTTCCAGGTATTTGTATCTTCAAAGTCATCGGCTGTATAGTAACCATCCGTTACATACCCCCAGATAGAACCGATTTCATATCCTTCATAATAATTATTCGTGCCATCACTTTTCAGGATAATCTTGGATTCATTATGGTATTTGGTAACGACTGTTTTAGAGTCATAAAGATTGAAGCCTACATTATAGCCCCATGCACCGATTCTATCTCTCCAGGTCAATGACAATTCCCAGCCTTTCGTACGCAAGTCGGCGGTATTCTGCAAAGGTGCGGAAGCACCTACCACTGACGGCAGCTCAGCTCCCGGAGCAAGCATATCTTTCGTATCACGACGATACCAGTCGAAAGTACTTTGCAAACGTCCGTTCAAGGCAGTTATATCAAAACCAAAGTCCAATGTTTCTACCGTTTCCCAAGTAAAACTATCACTGACCAGTCCCGGAGCATTCAAAGTCAGCGGCTTCGCTCCATTCACCAGCCATGCCACATCCTTCTTTTCCACTTGCGACATGGTCGGAACAAATTTATAAGGATCAATACCCTGATTACCTATTTGCCCCCAGGTTCCGCGAAGTTTCAGATCGCTTAGCCAGTCACCTGCAACCGGTTTCATAAAGTTCTCGCGGGCAATGTTCCAACCCACAGATACAGAAGGGAAGAAACCGAAACGATTTTTCTTCGGGAATTTAGACGAGCCGTCATAACGACCATTGGTCTCAAACAAATATTTGCCTTTATAATCATAATTAACACGATAGAAAGCACCACGCACGGTATACACGCGATGATCATCTGTAATAACCTTATTCTCACCGGTAGCCGTACTATGTGACGGATACTTCTCGTTAATCATATCATAAGAATAAGTATACAATTTCTTCCAGTCACTGGATTCCTGGTTGAAGCCGCCCATTAATGACAAGTTATGCGTGTCATTCCATGAATATCTATAATTAGCATACAGGTTGATGGCATTATAATCAGTACTTTGGTGAGTCGTCTCCAGAGAAGAAGTAGTGGCAGTCTGTATTTTTGCCAGCTCAACCGTTGTATAATCAATGGAAGCCTTATTCACATTCTGATTACTCCATGTCTTGTCAAATGTATATTCAAATGCCACTTCAAGCCCTTTCAATGGTTTCAATACCGTTTTTGACAGGATACGGGCATTGTCTCTGATTGTATTGTTATCCGTTGCCATTCTCAAAACGTTGGAAGGCGTATTCGTCATCAGGCTGGTGCCGTCAGGCAAAGTCAGGGAGCCTTCGGGATATACAACCGGCAAACGCATATCATACAATCCGGTCTTATCCGAAGTCACAGGCATATTCTTGTCACTCTGAGCATAGCGTATATCTACAGACTGAGTCAGCCACGAGGTGATTTCGGCAGAAATATAGGCACTACCCGACAAACGTTTGTAGCGGTCTTTATCGGTGATCAAAATACCTTGCTCGCTATTATAACCAAGGGACAGACGATAAGCCAGCTTATCAGTACCACCACTCAATGACACATTATGTGCTTGCAGAAAACCGTAATCATCAAGCATATTGGCATACAGGTCTTTCTCATTCAGGTAATAATTCAATCCTGTTTCCGGGTCTACATATACCCCGTCTCCGGTAGTCTGGAATTTACCCGGATTCTTACGATATTCGGTCAGGTAGTTCATCCATGTTTTGATATCTTGCCCGGTGTAGTATTTACCGGAATTGAACTCGCCGTCCAGGTAAGCCTGCATCCACTCCAGCCCGTCAGCCTGTTCCGGACGATTGATAGAACTCTGGAAACCAAAATTATTATTATAATTGACATGAAACCCGTCGCCTTTCTTCGCCTTCTTTGTAGTCACAAGTATTACACCGAAAGCGGCACGCGCACCATAGATAGCGGCCGAAGCAGCATCTTTCAACACAGAAACACTTTCGATATCTTCGGGATTCAACATATCGA
>OGFY01001616.1_pt1 | contig 15819 bp, 7 predicted proteins | sample 1570951 | NCBI WGS metagenome assembly OGFY01 (sample SAMEA2581942, study PRJEB24529) | metagenome | biome: Human gut stool | place: China | collected 2011
GAGAAACGTACTACTACTTCCTCCAATTCTTTAACCATCATTTCGTCTGCCATAATTCTATTTATATATTTAAATTTAGGATTAACATGAACCGGTGTTAGTGTGTTCTTTGAATATTAACCACCAGCGTGTCTTTTTTGTTTGTCACTTTCCTGTATATGTGGCAGGCAAAGTTCGCAAAGTTAAGTGACTTAACAAAATCTTTTCTGATTTATCTGTGGGGCTTTGTTAAAAGAGAGCTGTTTTATTGCAATTTTGTTCTCTGGAGTAAGCAAATTGTCTACATTTTGTTCAGATATGGGCTCTGACTACAACAGTTTGATATCTCTGTTTAGATCGTTTTTTGACTTATTGCTTTCTAATTCGTTTAATAGATAGATATCTGTCTGTATTTTATTTGAATTTTCTTTCACTTTTGGCGTCTCTTACCCTATTCTACTATCTCTCTTCTATCTTATGGATTAAATGAATGTGTTTGCTTCTTCTTCTTTTATAAATCTGTTCTTTCGGGTTTGCCAAATCAGGAGAATACGCTATCTTTGCAACCGATATCTATCATGGCCCTGTAGTTCAACGGATAGAATAGATGTTTCCTAAACATTAGATAGGGGTTCGATTCTCCTCGGGGCTACAATGATAGAAACGCAGTTAATCAATAGCGATTAACTGCGTTTTTTGTTTGGATCCACTTTCCTTTTTGTGATGACGGACTGGATGTGATTTATACCTTATTATATATATAGCCGATTTATATTGATGTGTGTCGTGTTCTACAATACAAGGGTATTCTCAGTTTGGAGATTTCTCAACTTTTCAAATGATAATAAGGATGATACATATCATTCCTTAGATTCGATACCCGATTATGATATGCTATTTATTCATTTTATGTTAATTCAGTTCTTATCTATAATTCTAATTCATCTATTTTCTTTTTTATTTGTTATAGGGACGTTGAGAATTTCTATTTTTGCATTTTATATTTAATATAATGAATCTATAAATAATAATTTATTTTGGAGAAGAAAATTGGAAAGTTAAGTATCAGGGTGTTGTTGAATACCCATCGTAGAAATGATTGTGAGATTTATCCTCTGATTATCCGTGTGGTTTATCACAGGCGTAAAAGTGAGTATTCTCTTGGGTGGAAGATTCATACTTCTAATTTCTCTGCAGATCGTGAGCGTGTTGTCTATTCATCAACCGGTAATCTTAAGCGCAAGGATCTGGGACTTATCAATGATGCCATTTCTCAGGAGCGTGAACGATTGCTGAAGATTTTTGCTTTTCTTCAACAGAATATGCCGGGTTTCAGCTTATCTCAGTTGATGGATAAGTATCGTATGGAGCGCAATTTGCGTTATGTCGATGCTTTTATTGTGCGTGAGATAGAGAGGCTTCGGCAGGAGGGGCGTTCCGGTACTGCCGGCCTGTACCTTAGCGGATTGTACTCTTTACGACGTTTTTTGCGTGGTCAGAAGATTACGTTTCGCGAGTTGACTTATTGTTTTCTTACGGATTATATTCATTTTCTACGTATGCGCGGTATCTCTGAAAATACTGTGAATATGTATATTCGCAATCTCCGGGCTGTCTATAACAAAGCCCAAAAGCAGGGGATAAATATGGGTTGTGAGTCTCCCTTCCGGAGCTTAAGCTTCAAACTCAGGAGACTGCGAAGCGTGCGTTGTGTAAGCATGATATTGCCCGTATAGTATCTGTTGATCTTTCCTCCGAACCTTTATTGGATCGTGCCCGGGATCTTTTTATGTTTAGTTTCTATGCCCGTGGGATGCCTTTTGTCGATATTGTCTTTCTTAAACATGACTCGATAATCAATGGAATCATTTATTATGAGCGTAATAAAACGGGGCAACGCATGCAAGTTCGTGTGATTCCTCCTCTCGCAGCTCTGATTGAGAAGTATCGGAGTTCTTATCCGTATGTATTGCCGTATATAACGTCTTTTTCGGACCGTACGTCTTATATGCAATATCGCTATGCATTGGGTAATGTTAACCGCCTACTCAAACGGTTGGGCAGGCGATTGCACCTGCCTCTTGTACTGACTACCTATGTTGCTCGCCATAGCTGGGCGACTATTGCCAAAGAGGAGGGATTTTCTATCGCATCTATCAGCGAAGGGCTTGGGCATACTTCTGAGGCAACGACCCAGATTTATCTTCAGTCTTTTAATAGTGAGGTCATTGATAAGATTAACGAGCAAGTCGTAGCCTCTATAGGAAGGCATATCTGATTGCTTTTTGAAAAGGTATATCGTGTGTAAGCAGGTATTTTAAATGATTTGTCCCGTTTGGGACCTCTGCTGTTCCATCTATCTCAATAGGATAGATAACGAGGGTAAAACCCTGACAAAACATGCTTTCTGCTCTTTCAACTACAAAACTCTACTTTAGTGATTCTTGTTTGACAGGGCAAAGATAATGCACCTGCAAAAAGAATCACTTATCCAAAGCAACCATTTACTTCACCTTTTCCGAGATTATATTTTAAGATTCTGATTATCAATATGCTTGTCTTTGAGCTGCCTGACCAACTCTCTTGGGGAATTACCGAAATTCTTTTTGCAGTATTTATTGAAACTGGCCGCTGAAGAGAAGCCGAATTCATACACAATCTCTTTTACACTGGCTCCGGGTTGCGCCAACCGATAAATGATTTTCTTGTTTTTTTGTTTCAGCAACCATGAATATACTGATTCGCCAAATTCTACCTTGAACTTTCTGGCAAGATCGGTAATACTCATTCCCATTGCCTGTGCTAATTCCTCACGATTGTTCACGCGATCAACATGCAGTAAAACAGCAGCTTTGAAGCTCATATTCGTTCCTATGATTTCATGAAATAAATTTACTATTTCCTGTTTGCTATAGCTTGTTCTCAAAATAATAAAGAGTTCTTTCTCCTTAATGGAGTGCAAATGCTTACAGTTGACTCCGGCTCTCAGGTAGGCATCCATTAATTCCAGAAATAAGTTCAGCGGGTGGCGTACCGATAGTATTCCGACCTCTTCAGATGCTTCTCTCACTTCTTTTAGATAGCTCTCTAACATGTGTTTCTCACATAGTTTAATGTCATTGTATAGGAAGCTCATATAAATGTAGCGTCCGGGGACTCGTACCTGTATCTCGTAAGTGGATAATGCCGAGATGAAAAAGAATTCTTGGGCTATTACCCTTTTTATTTTGCCTTCTTTGGGAATAATCTCCACTTCACCTTCAAGAATGAAGATCAGGAAATTAGTTTTAACAGATAAGGTCTGACTATTGAAGTTACTGCCGCTTGTAAGCGTTCCAATCCCGAATCCCTCATACGATTCACTTTTATAATTGGTGCATGAGATGTGCTCTTTTTTGTAATGTAGTTTCATTTTTAGTTTTGTAAATTATAGCTTGATATATTTATGTTTTTATTAAAATGTTTCATAATATGTTTCGCCGGATTTTGATATAATATATTATTATACAGCGATCTATTTAAAATCGACATGTGCCTATCGCATAGAAAAACATTTGCTGAAACAATATTATGTATATAACGCTGATAATCAGGAGTACTTTCTATCACTATCTATCCTATTGAGATAGATGAACTTGATCTGTGTAAGAAGATTAAAATAGATGTTCTATGGTTTTTGTAACCGTAACAATTGAATCTTGATGTGGTTCGGTGGAGGAGTATAAGATATTGCGGATTTTATGTATCCGATAAGTTTAATGTTTTTTTTAAGCAAAACAAGTTGAATAATAGTTATGGCGTTTAAGCGATCTGTGTTTCTCTTTCTGTTGGTTGTTTCTTCTACGTTTTTAGGGGTCGAAATAGCTCGTGGGCAGGTTTATTCTTTGCAAACTAATGTTTTGGGTTGGGGTACTACCAATATGAATCTTGAGTTCGGGCTGAAGTTTTCCCATCGTTGGACCTTCCACTTTCCTCTTCAATATAATCCCTTCTCTTTTGGAGATGCGAGGCTTCGCAATTTGTCTGCTTCTCCCGGAGTGCGTTATTGGATCCGTGAATCTTATGGGCGTTCTTATTTCCTTGGAATTCACGGAGTGAGCACCATGTATAATGTCGGTGGAGTTTTTGGCGATAAATATCGTTACGAAGGCTACGGTTTTGGAGGCGGACTTTCTTTGGGGTACAATCGTCCTCTTTCTCCTCATTGGAATTTAGAGTTTGAGGCAGGTCTTGGGGTCTTGTGGACCCATTATGATAAATATGTTTGTAAGGCATGCGGGCAGAAAGTGGCTACTTTTAAGGGAGCACGTCTGATTCCGACCAAGTTGGCAGTGAATATAGTCTATTTATTCTAATTCTATTAATCTCATTTCTTATTCTGTTGTAAGATGATACATCAAAAAAAGTTCGTCACTATATCGATAGGGTATCGTATCTATAAAATGTTAGGGATGCTCTGTCTCTGTGTGCTGGTATATTCATGCGGTTCAAAATCTCCTTTGACTATGCGTTTGTTTATGCAGGCTGGCGGAGCTACTGTCGAGCTGCCGAATACTTCTTCTGCGGATAGCGTTTTTACCGTCTCCGAAACTGTCGGTTTCCGGGATAGTGTGGTTGTTGACAATCCCGTTTCTTCGGTTGATTCTCTTGAAGAAGATATCTGGAAATCAATTGATATGGATCGCATTGATATTGTTGCTCAGCGTAAAAGTATAGAGCGAATCTTGGAACGTAATGGCGAGGTCACCCTGATGTTTTATGTAAAAGCTCCTAAAGTCCTATTGGACAGTTGCTGGAAGTTGACAATGTACCCGGAACTGATAGAAAAAGACTCTTCTGTTTTGCTGTCTCCTGTTATTCTGCGGGGAAAAGAATTTATCCGTACACAGGAAAGCCAGTATAAAGCATACGATGATTTCCTAAGGGGTATTATACCGGAGAGTAAATATGACAGTGCTTTTGTGGATCGTGAAGGTATCCGCAAAGATATTTTTGCACGGCAGAGACTTTTCTGGAAGGTCTATGAAGCAGAGCGACGTAGACGTCTGGCTTATCTGAGGTGGAAGGCACTTATGGATAAGCGTCATGGATGGATCAGTACGAAAGCAGAGGGAAACCGTAATACTTTGAAGCAACGTATGCAGCGTAATGTCTTGGAACGCAGCGTGGAAAAATTCATCGCCGGTTATGATACGGTTGGTATACGTGCTTCGTACCAGAAAAAATACGATCGCCGTACGGATTTTTGGCCGGCTTACCGTTTGCCTCGTGCAATGACAGTTAAAGATGTTCCTTCCCGCTTTCAGGAACTTTATCTGTCCGGTGGGCGTCTTGAGGATATTCGTAACTACAGTTTCACTCGCCGGGATTCTATTGAGATCGCTTCCCATCGCTACTTCCGAAAAGCGATTGCAGAGAATGAATATAACCGGGATCATCAGGATTTGATTCGTGACCGTATTATCCGCTTCCCTTATGCTGACAGTGCAATGGTCAATCAAACAGCTGATCCTTCGGAAGACTTCTCCTATCTGTATATGTATCGCATCCCGGTACGTGAGGGAATGAAGAAATTACATATAACTCTTCGGGGAAACGTGCTCGCTACGGACCATAGCGTATGGAGTCTTCCTCCGGCGGATACATTGACATTCGTAATTGCGTCTGTTGCCGACTTGGCTGATGCTACTCTGGCGCGTCGTTTTGATATAGCGGGTGACAGTGTGAACCATCTTACTCCTGAGCGTGAGGAGTATGCCCAAGGACTTGAGGCCCTGTCCAATCGTGAATATCAGAGAGCTTTGGGTATCCTGGAGAAATATCCGGACTACAATACAGCTGTTGCCTTGACTTGTTTGGGCTATCATGCAAAGTCGGAAGATTTGTTAAAGCAACTGCCTCAAACAGCTGCGGTTGAATATCTCCGAGCGATTGTGAATGTGCGCTTGGAAGACTACCAAGCGGCAGCAGAACTTCTGTTGGAGGCATGCCGTAAAGATACTAAATATGTATACCGTACAGAAATGGACTCTGATATTGCAGCACTTCTTCCCAGATTTATGGGCCTGAAGGAGGAGCTGGAGCGAATAGCTTCTGAAGAGTAAAGTACACTATACTTATACCTTAATACTATAAGAAGTTTAATGATTCTTTATTTATTGTTGAATTTAAATTTTTATTAAAATGAGAATTACAAAATCGATTCTGGCCTTAATGGCTGCAACCATGACGTTCGCTGCATGTAGCAACGATGAGAAAATTACGGAGAGTACTCCTAAGACGGTAGCTTTGACTGTGAAGCTGCCAGAGTTCGGCGGAGCTTCGAGTAGAGCTATTGATCCTGAGACTACTACAGGGAATAAAGTGACTATTAATGGACCTGTAAAAATTATCGCACGTGTTTCACAAGGTGGTGCTATTACCAATACAATTAGTGAAAACATTACAGCTGGTTCAATGTCCACTATTACAGTTTCTGGTGCGGCACAGTGGATTGAGGTAGAGGCTAATGGTGATAATAGTGCTGAAACTGATAATGTAAACACTCGTCAAGGATCAGCTACATCAAGTAAAGTGCGTTTGTTTGGAGGAGCAGCGATAAATCCAGGAAGTGGTGGAAATGCAACTTGCACTCCGACAATAAACCCTGATATGGCGCGTGTGGAAGTAAAGGGTAGTCTGGCCGGCCCCTGGACGCATCTGAATGATTTAAAGATAAAGGGGATTTACATTAATAATGTTAAGCTTACCAGAGGTGCTTCTTCATTGACCAGAATTGCGTCGGCTGCCTGGGGTACGGATTATGCTCCATCCGGTCAGTTTGAGAAAATGTTTAATACTGATTTAGGAGCAGGTGTAGGAACTGGAGTGGCTCAGATTGCGGGTGGACAAGCCGATGGATATAACTTCTTCCCTCAGCAAGATCTTTCTTCTCCTACCACAAAGGAAGATGTTATGAAGAAATCGATCCATGTTATCATGGAAGTTGAGTTTGATAAGAAAGTTGGTGGCTCAGGTCCGGAAACCGGCTGGCTTAATGTGGTTGCTTTAAAGGATAATACAGCTACTAACTATATTACAGACTTTGAAGCCGGTAAGGTATACTTTATTAACCTTGCCGATATCAAGGATATTATGGATGTTCCGGTTCCTCCTGTAACTCCGGACCCCGATCCGGAAACTGTTTATGTAGATATTACTGTAACCATAGGTCAGTGGACTGTAGTTCAGGTTAAGCCTGAAGTTTAACTTTACTCTGTCTTTTTCCGGTGCGGGAAATACCCCGTACCGGATACAATTTGAATGTTTCTTATTTTATATTAGTTGATATATGATATTTGTCGGGAAGAAAAACAGCACTTCGTTTTTTCTGCTTATTTCACTCATTTTAGGACTGGCTCTCTATACAGCCTTATTTAGCAGTTGTGTTTACGAGGACTTGAGTAAATGTTCACGGATGTTTATGTTACAGCCACGTTATCTTTTGCATACGGGTGAAGGCGATCGTTTTGGAGAAGCTGTCCACCATATAGATGTGTATGCGTTCGACTCCCTCGGCATTTATCGCAAAATGTTTCGGGACAAAGGAGCACATTTGAAGAATGGCTACCGGATGCCTATTGACCTTCCTGAGGGGAAATGGACCTTTTTATGCTTGGGAGGTAAGGTTGGTGATTACGAGATTGGCATTTTTAAGACAGGTATTCCTCAACAGTTTAGCCCGGCTGTCTCTCCGGGGATTACCACTCTTTCGGATTTTCGTGTAAAAGCGTATTTTGAGCAGAAAGAAAATTTAGAATACTCATTTGGTGAGTTGTTCTTTGGGCGTCTGGACTCCGTGGAGATCACAGCTGATAACGGTGGGACAGGTGTAGTAGACTTAATGAAAAACACGAATAAGATAGAAGTCCGTGTGAAGGGAATCGCTGATGGTTCATCAGCCCGTATCACCTCTGATAACGGACGCTTTAACTCAGAAAATGTTACGCCGGCCGATGCCGGTACGATTATATATGTTCCTTATTATAGCGCATCTCAAGCGGATGATACCCGTGTTTTCCAGTTTGATGTATTGCGCCTGTATACTGACGGGCATCTGTTCCTTAAATTGCTGAATCCCGATGGAACAGATGTTATTCCGGGATTTACAAAAGATTTAATCAATGCTATTATGTCCTCTCCCGCATACCATACTCAGGAGGATTTGGATAGAGAGGATACCTATCTGATTGAATTGGTGCTTTCTAAAGACGGAGTCATTATCTCTTTGCGGGTAAATGGCTGGGAAACTGTCAGTACTACTCCGGAGGTCTGACAAGGAAAGTGAGAATTCAAACGGAGTGGCTACGGATGTTTTTATGGGTAAATAGAATTTGTTTTTTAGAGTGAATTCGTGCCTCTCTCGTGTTGGAAGGTTGTTTTGTCGTCGGGATGAAGCTACTTTGTCAGGACAAGGTAGGCGTAGGCCGGCACAAAACACCTTCTTTTGAGAGTGTATAAAGTTTTAAAAGTAGAGGGCGGAGTATACTATTAATGAACTGAATCTAAATTGATTGCATAAAATGAGCTTATTAAAGAAAAAGTATATGAGATGTGTAAAAGGAATATATATATTCTTTTTGCTACTGTCTTTTATCTCTTGTGAACTGGAAGATAAAATAGGAAGATATACTTCGGGAGACAATCCGGTAGAAGTAGAACTTATGACTCGTAATGTCACTTTAGGAGGAAGTGAATCCGGAGTGACTCTGAAGCGCTTGCGTGTAATTGCTGTGGCGAAAAACAGTGGAAAGGTGGAAATGAATCGCCGTGCCGATTTAAGTGATCCTTCATCATCCGGTTTAGAGCATACAGGGGGAGTGTTTAAACTCTATCTTCGTCCGGGTGATTACGATTTGTTTGTGATCGGTAATGAAACGACGGGCATGAATTCCGCATTAACCGGAGAGCCATCTTTATCAGAAATTAAAAGTGTACCGGTTACTCTACCTGTAGATACGGCAGAGTTTGTGGTATGCAAGCATCTGGATATCCGGATAAGAAATGCAGCCTCTTCAACTCCGGTCACAGGGGAAGTCAGTGTGGATGAAGGATTAACCTGGAATTCAGCGTTCTCGGTTGAGTTGGAGCGCATTGCTTCAAAGGCGAGTCTGGAGATACGAAAAAATACGGATGAAGATATAAAGATCAGGCAGGTCACTGTTAAACAGTTACCTTCGTTCTCTTTTCTTTCCCCCTCTGCTTATCCGCTTTCCGGCGGGCTTACGGTTACTGATACGCGTTCGTTTTCTACACCTGTTTCTATCGCCGGAGAGAAAGATGTTCCCTCAGGATATCCGTATACATCTGTTGTACAGGGAAAGAATAGCTTTATCTTGCCGGAGTACATTTGGGATAATACGGCAGGGAAGGGGCGTGCTTCTTTTATGGAAATAGAGGCTGAACGTAATGGAGCGTCAGAAACATGGCAAATATTATTGGGAAAGAGTACGGATATTCCGGCTGACTACTCACTTGGGCGTAACACTTACTATCGATATATGCTGACCGTGAATCCGCTGAATGTCGATGTAAATGTAAGTGTAGAACCATGGCAGAATACGGCTGCTTATGATACGATTCCCGGAGCAAAGATCGTTTTCTCACGGGTCAATGTCGGTTATTCGTATGCTTCTGAGAGTGTTGTTACGTTTACAACCAAAAACTTGCCTCCTGTATCTGTCAGCCTATCTCCTGTACTATATACTTATAATTCTACAGGTGATCCTGTGAGTTCTAAATTTGATATGACACGGACTAAGATCAATTACAGCTATGACCAGGATACAGGAACAGGCATGGGAACTCTTACCATAAAACGGAACAAAGTTTCTCTTGCGGATACTTTGCTATTGATGGCAGGAGGATTTGCGCATACAATCGCTGTGGAAGGAGTGGAGTTTGCTGGTTCTAATATCTATTTTGATAGGGTTCTCGAGAAGTTTACCTTTGATGATACTCCTGCACCGGGATGCAGAGCGGAACATGAGAAATTTCAGGGGGCGTCTTTTTATTGGGGTTCTTTACAAGGGTATAACACCGGATATAATTTTCTGGCCACACGTAAGAGTGATAGAAAATGGGGTTATATTTCTGCTCCGGTCTGGATCTCTGCATTTTCTGTTGTTGGGGGAGATGATGAGAATCTGATTCTTCAGAAGGGATTACATGATCCTAAAAATCTGAAAGGTGACATCTGTCGCTTTATAACGCAAAGAGAATGGGGACCCGGAAATAAGAAGTGGCGGATGCCTACTTTAGATGAACTGAAGCTTTTGGGAGATGGGGTTCGGGAAACTACTGCTTCTACTCCGAATTGGGGTTATATTTCTGGCAGTTCGAGTGGGGGTAGCACTGTTATTGGCAATGGAATTCGTACAAATAACCGCTATTATCTTCCAGCTAATGATAATGGGCTTAGAGGGAGATATTGGTCTGCTTCCGCTGCAATCAGTGCTTCAGCCCGGGGACTTTACTTTGAATATCTAAGCACTTCTGTGCAAGATTGGAATACTTCATCGGCGGTTGGAGTCATTCGTTGCGTTGTTGATTCTGAGAATAATTATTCAAAAGTTTATCGTGTTGTTTATTCGAATACCGATCCTCTGACTCAAGAAAGTCACTTGTATACTGTTTCGCCACCGGCATTGTTGAACGAGGGGGAAACGATAGTATTGCCAGCGCTGTCTACAAAATTCAATGATTACGAAGTACGTGAAGGGAATAAAGTGGTAACAAAGTATTTTCATTCCGGATGGCTTGTAAATGGACGGCATTTTGATTTTGGTGATTCATATGTGGCCGGTGCTGATGGGGTAGGAAGCACTGAAGTGGAGATTATACCTGAATGGACTAAATTTTGTAAAATAGAGTATGTTTGTACCCCTCCATATCCCGGAGCTGTTTTTTATTCGGCTTTTCCTTCGTTTCCCAATAATATTCACTTCGTGAAGCCAGGGGAACGTTATTCTTTACCAAATGTTCAGGTAGCGGTTATGTCTTCACCGGTTAAGATAGCTGTCGGACTTTTGGTGAATGGTATTCGTTATAATTGGGGGGACGAAATGCCTGTTTTCAGCGATATTAAAGTAGAACCCTGTTGGGCAAATGTACCTGAGAGTTCATTTGCATCAACTAATCTGAAACTTTCTAATTCTGGTGCAATTGATGCAACTCTCATTTTTGCATCTGAAGGTGAAACAGGAACCTTATTTCTCTGGGATATATTGAGGTGCAATTCTGTTACTTTACCTGGATTTACTGTGAATGGAGTGAGTATAGCATCACCCACCGTAGCAGATTATGATAGAGGACGTGTGATACATAGTGTAAGTGGATTAAAACGGGGGGTGGGTGATATATGTCGTTTAGTAGGTATTCCTCTAAATGAAATAAATGCAAAATTAGCCGCCGGAATATTGCCGGACAATGGGACATGGCGATTACCTACTGCCAACGAACTGGCTGCTCTATTACATCCATTTCAAGATAGTTCACAAGGAAGAGTTTACTCTATTTTAAATAATACTTTCTTTCCATATAATGCGAAGTATGGTACAAAGGATATTACATATCCCACCGCTGAAATTAGTATTCCACATTTGCCAAGTATATATGCATGGGGAGGGCTTATAAGGTTAGGCTCGAGAATTGCTATAAGACCGTATGCTAGCACTGCTGAAACTGCCATTCGTTGCATCCGCCAATAGTAATGGAAAATCTGTCACTTAAAATAGTAAGATACAATGTGTTTGAATAAAAATATTAAATCCTTTCTTGGGATACTTATGTGTGGGATATTGGCTTTTCTGCCGGTATCCTGTTCAGATGATTCTCCGGTAACAGGTTCACCCTTGCTTCCGGAGGCTCCTGAAGGTAAAGTGAACGTATTTCTTTCTCTTCATAAAGGGAGTGATTATGAATCTCCTGCCACACGTTCGGGGACAGCGGCCGATGAAACTATTATGGGACCTCCCTGGGTGTTGGTTTTTTTGGGGAATGATAAAGATGCGACTTTCTTGGAAGCCGTACAAGCCGATATGACCTCGGTCGGAGAGCTTTATGCACAATTAAGTGCCTGCAATTCTTCAGTGGTTTTGCTGTTGATTTCAAATGCCGATGAATTGATACAGGCGAAGTTAGGAAGTCTTACGACTACGACAACTTTATCCGATGCAGTTACCAATCTTCTTCTGTATGGCGATCCGTCGGATTCTCCTGTGGGGGGTAACTCTGCATTAGCAATTCCGCAAGCGACAGTTCCTTTTACAGGGAAGAAGATCCCGATGTCGGCCTATTGTCCATTGCCACAGATTATTACAGGTACTACTGTAGGAACTGTCGGTACCCCTTTTCGCCTAAAACGGATCGTATCTAAATTATACGTAGATGCTTCCGGTGCACATGCTTCCGATGGTTTTATTTTGACAGGAGTATCTGTTATTAACGTACCGGTACAAGGAGCACTTGCTTTTGAATATGGAAATGCGAATGAAACTTTACCTATTACGGCTCAATTTACCGATTATGGTCATAAATCGGGTAGTACTTCCCGGTTGGACAATCCGATTATAGCCTCTTCAACAGGATTCGCCGGGCATACAACCGCAGGTATGGGAAGTGAAGACTATCCTGTTTATGTATATGAAACGGCAGGTGGCCCGGCTGACCGTTCGGATGTTATTCTTGCCGGTAAGTTTGATAACGGACCGGTTCGTTATTATCGCGCGAGTCTGAAAAACAGTAAAGGAGAAAAGCTGGCATTTAAAAGAAACTATCTTTATACGCTAAATCTGGTACGTGTGGAAGGAGGAGGCTATTCTACGATGGATGAGGCGATTGCTGCTCCTTCGGGTAGTAGCGGAATTCTTTGCAATGTTACGGTGGTAGACGATTCGCATGAAATAACAGGTAATGGTGTTTATTATTTGGGGCTGACGAATTCTTCTTATGTGCTTTATACGGATGAAGAACAGAAGGATGTTACGGTATGTGTGATAGGGACCAATGCGTACAGCCGTCCGGGAAGTACGGTTACTCCGGGAGTGGTAAGCATGTCGTCCGGGATAGCCGGTGTGACTCTTAAAACTACTTCGATCTCCGCAGACTCGACTGCCATTAAGTTGGATTTTGCCAAGGGGGCGCAGGGAGAAACGACCCTTGATGTTCAGGTTGGAGGATTGCGTAGGGAAATAAAGCTGAAAGCTGCCGGTATGGGTGTTTCCGGCAATTATGCTTCAGGTTATCAAGGACTCTTGTTGGGAGATTTCAACCAGATCCGTATTCTTGAAAGTACGTCTAAGTCTGGACTGGCAATATCTCCCGCATCTCCGGACCGGGATAGCGAGGTCATCTCTTCCGTTACTTCTCCTTCTGTCCCTGTTTACTTCTTTGTCGAGGAGGCTGCGGGCCCACAAAGTGCTAAATTGTCGGGCCTTGCGGGAGAATCCGTCGTTGTTATAGAGAATCGGGTGTATAACGATCTCCCTGCCGCATCTAATATTTATTGGGACGCGGCACAAGGCAGATTGACGTTCGATGATGTTCCGTCGTATGTTCCTGCTGCCCGAAACCAAAAACAGGGAGTGTATTTTCTGTATGGTTCCTTAATTGCACTGCAAGGAGGAAGCAGCGCAACTGATGTGCGTCAGCTCGATGCAGCAGAAGTGAATCCTGTATGGAAAACCAATCAGTCTCCGAACATTCCTAAGTTTAATCCCGCCTCTTTAGCTCCCGGAGCAGATCTGGAGAATGTATTGACACATATTCATAATCCGGGTAATCGTATTGGTGATATCTGCCGTTATCTTACGCAGCGCGGATGGGCTCCTCCGGGAAAGAAATGGAAGATGCCTGTGAAAGAACGTTTGGAAGCTGTCTTGAACAGTATATATAGAACTGAAGGATCTTGGTTACCGATAGGGGGACTTGCGACAGACGGTACTGGTGAAGTTGTTCACGGGAGATTGATAAAGGATCGATTTTACTTTCCGGCATCGGGTTCACGCAAAGAAGATGGAACCTTTATCGAGCAACCGGGTGTCTCCGGACACTACTGGAGTTCTTCTGTCATTTCCGGCAGTATCGGATGGCAACCTGCTTCGCTGTGGTTTCAGGGAGGGGATGCTGCAATACAGGCAACTGCTTTGGACGTGGCTCTTCCGGTTCGTTGTGTCGTAGATAATACGTCTACCGATTGGCCGGAATTAGCTACTGTCGCTTATTATGCTTCTCCGCCGGGAGGAGCAACATTAACCTCGGAACTGCCGGCCAATCATTTTGTGGAGCAACGCAAACCTTTTGCGCTGCCCTCTACCCCTTTGACTTTCAGTGATCCGTCTGTGACTCATACCGGCTGGGGCAATAATCTTGGATTGGGAGAAAATACTACTATAAACACTAGTGTTGGCAGTTTTCATGCGACTTTTAGCCAAGGTGCTTCTCTAGAGTATGACTCTAATCTTCCTGCAGGTACGGCTTTAGTGTCCGGAACGGTTCCGGGAGTCTATGTTGCTGCCGGAGGTACGAGTATCAAACTTTCGACGAACCAGTTGGTATGTAGTAATCCAGGTTATGTGCATACCGGATGGAGCATCGATGGAGTTTATCATGGATTGGGCGCAAACTATGTGATGCATGCATCCGGTTCCAGGAAGGCTTTTGCCGTATGGTCACGTGACTGCTGGGTTGAGTATCTGGCAAAGGCGCCTGCGGGTGCCCCTGCCGGTGTTACTGTCACCGGTACCTTGCCGTCTCCTGTGAAAGTAGCCCAGAATTCATCGGTTACTTTAGCAACGGAAGCCCAAGGTTTACAGGTTTGCAGTGATCCGAGGTGGAAACACACTGCATGGACGGCAGGCGCTTTTGGCGGAAATACGATCGTGACAAATGACCTTAAAATATATCCCGAATGGACGCGGTATTATCAAGTAACTTACTCACCGCAGCCACCGTCCGGAACAGTACCCGGCTATCCGCGTTCTGAAATTGTGGCGCCGGGAAGTAGCGTGATGTTGCCGGTTCAACTGCATAGCAGTGATCCTTTGCAGGTACATCAGGCGTGGCTGGTAGGTGGACAAGAGAAGGCACCGGGAACATCGGTCATTGTCAATGGGGATATGACCATAACTGCTAAGTGGCTGCTTTATGAAGTAAGCTATCTGGCAAATGCTCCGGTAGGGACCACTTCGGTAACTCCTTTACCCGCTTTACAGAAGATAGCTCCGGGCAAGATGGTGACTTTATCCGCTACCCGTTTGGTATGCAGTGATCCGGCGTGGATACATACCGGCTGGAGCGTCGGAGGGGTGCATTACATTTTGGGGGCCAATATACCCGTTCTAAGTAACATGCAGGTATCTGCCGAATGGACAAAAAGATTTAAGATCAAGTATCATCTGAACTTGCCTTCAGGAACCGGTCATGCTGGTGATATGCTACCTGAGGATGAATATGTGATGCCTGGACAGAACGTGACTCTGGCAGTCCCCAGGCTCAAATGCAGCAATGCGGATTTCTTCTTTACCGGTTGGATGATTAATGGGCAGTTCTATGGTTTAGGTTCAAGTTACACACCGCTACCCGGCCAAGATACAGATGTCTATGCAGTATGGAAATATGCTCGAGCTATGGAATTCAATGTAACCGTATCTAATTCAGGTCGTGGAACCGATAATGCCACATTGGTATTTACGGACAGTAAAGAAGAGACCGGAGCGTTCTTTCAAAGTCGCGGAGTCGTTGCATGGAGCAATACGGGAAGTCCCGTTACCTGGTTTGATCCGGTAAGCACCGGGCGTACAT
>OGFY01001648.1_pt1 | contig 15567 bp, 14 predicted proteins | sample 1570951 | NCBI WGS metagenome assembly OGFY01 (sample SAMEA2581942, study PRJEB24529) | metagenome | biome: Human gut stool | place: China | collected 2011
CATAAATAGCAATATCCTTCATTATTTACACATTACTTCTTGAAATACGTTGATTAGTTGAGAAGCTATTACATTTGGAGAAAATCGAGCACGACTATCAGCTGAAATCTTTTTGTGATCATATTGATGACAATTCTCATACATATCCTTTATTGCAGAAGAAAGCGCCTCAACATCATCACAAGGAACAAGTAAGCCATCTGTTTTTTGCACAAATTCTTCAGGACCTCCACAAACTGTAGCTATAACGGGTAATCCCATCATCATTGCTTCTACATAAACAACACCAAAAGTTTCAGATCGCGACGGCAAGACAAAAACATCACTATTACATAATATAGAGCCAATCTCTTTTTTCCCTTTCCTTCCTAACAAATAAACATTACTATTCAAGCCTGCCCGATCAATCTGCTGTTCCAAATTCACACGCTCCTCCCCCTCACCTATAATAACCAACTCCCATTTATCCAAAGGAAGTTTGAGCTGATCAAAAGCAGAGATTAACAAATCATATCCTTTACGATGAATCAAACTACCTGTTGAAACAAAACGAATCTTACCATCCTTGCTACCTCTCGAACAATTATAGCAAAACTCTGATCCAACCATATTATGCACAACAATACTGTTTATCTGAAAATGTTGAAGTAAACGCTGCCTCAAAGATTCTGAAACAGAAATCACGGCATCACAATCTGAATAAGTTGCCCGTCCTAACCAAACAGCATAATCCGATAAAACATCCTTATTAAGCTGACTCCAATGCTCAATTGCCACCAATGGCAAATTATACATCTTTTTCAAAATAAGTGCAGCATATGAGTTTGTCAAATAATGAGAATAAAGTACATCCGGCAGGCTATGTTCCCGAATCACTCGATTAAACAACCTCTTAAGTTGAATTCTTTTAATTGAAAAATCAACTTTTTTTCCAAATAATCTATGGGTGATAATTCCTGGTACCCAAAAACAATCATAATAATCAATGCCATTCAAGCGATAATGAGAAATACCAGGTTTTCGCCAATAGAGCCGGAAACGGCTATCCACACTAATCACGGCAACCTTATGCCCGACTGCCACAAGAGCTTCCGCTTGATCTTTTTCAAAACAACCCCATTGAGGATCACGTTTAGAAGGAACACCACGAGATATTAATGCTATAAACATAATCCTATTTATCATTTACTAGACATTCTCGTAATACGTCTAAATAGCCATGACCATATTTTAAGTCAGGCTCAACATAATTACCTTCAGCCCATTCATTCCATGATTTAATAAAAATCATTGGTTGCACTACCCGTTTTTGGCGGGTAATCAGTAAAATATCGGTCAGGTGACGTTTAAACAACTCCGGAGTTGAGTTATGAAAAATACTACCACCAGTTCCTAATCTTGGAGAATGATCCCAATTTGGGACAACAACGGGTACAACTTTTTCATTTTCAAAAGCTGGGCACAGCATTTTTTTTATGGCCTTTCTGTAAGAAACCACATGAGCAGGAAGATGCAGAAACCGATTGATAAGAACATCTTTCAGCAATCTTTTTACACTATGCCCTTGCCCAAATGCCCCATTGATATTACTCAAAATGACATTGTCGAATACATTATATCGGGGATGTTTCACCTCCCGAGGATCGGCCGTATAAGCCATAAAATAGAACTCCGGTAAATTATTTTTCCTGGCGAGCTCATTCCAACGGGTCAACATAGGATAGTGTCCCGGAATAGATTTGTAATCATAAATTACAAAAACGAGCCGATCATCGATTCGTAAATATCTTTTGTCAGAAAAAGCCGGCAGAAGAGCATAAAAATGATTATCTATATCATCAATACCAGGATAGGTTTGTTCGATGAGAACCTTCCGCTCTACACGCTGAGCTGCTGCATTCCAGTTATTATTCGTCCACGTATGATTCGCCCAACAAATACAAAACGGGAAATCGGGAACGCCTCGCTCTATCATATCGACCAATGGACGCTCCATAAGCCTTTTCCCGCCAAACCAGTATTCATAGAAACAAAATGCCGTGACCCCAGCCTCTCGAGCAAGTTGAACTTGTTGTTCGTAAATAAGCGAAAGACGTAAATCGTAATATCCTAAATCTGCCGGAATTCGAGGCTGATAATGCCCGGGAAATAACTTCCGAGCCTTTCCAACATTTGTCCATTCCGTAAATCCTTTCCCCCACCAGTTATCATTTTCCGGGAAAGGATGAAATTGAGGCAGATAAAATGCTATTATTTCCGGTTTAATCATATCAATCATTTAAGCATTTAATAACTTTAGCAGGATTTCCACCCACCACGCTATAAGGAGGAACGTCTTTGGTTACCACTGCATGCGCAGCAACAATACTTCCCTGACCAATGGTTACGTTCGGAAGAATTGCAGCATATTCTCCGATCCAGACATTATCTTCAATAATAACCGGGCCTTTTGAATACAATGGACGCATATTCGGCGGCATATCCAGCAGATCACGCTGTGATGCCCCATGGGCATTATCCGTAATAAAAATTTTTCTTCCACAACGGACATGTTTTCCTAAAATCACAGAGTTGATACTTGAAATATGACTATCCGTACCAATCTTACATCCATCGCCAATCACAACATGAGGCGTAAATGTCTGCGACGCTGGTTGGAATTCAGTATATGCCTCCAAAACACATCGGGCACCAATTTGGACATCATCTTCTATAAAGATACATTTCGCATTTCCATATAATTTCAGACCTCGTCTGATACGACATTTTTTTCCAACGGCATTGAAATAAGGAGATACCCAATAAGTATACATGATATCCAATAGAGTGGATATCTTAAGATGTAATCTATAGGGATAAACCGTTGCCCAAACATGCATAATCCATTTAATGCAATTCAACATCTCAAGTAAATTTTTCCGCGAATTTTTCTATATCTTCAAACATTTGCCAATTTTCACGAATCCAATCTTCCGGCATATTCCACCATTTAAATTGCTGTAAAAATTCAATTTGATCCGGGGTAAACCGATATTTAATAATTTTAGCCGGGACTCCACCAACTATTGCATAAGGCGGAACATCCTTCGTTACAACAGCTCCGGCAGCGACCACGGCACCATTCCCGATAGATACACCATCCATAATCTTTACATCAGCCCCGATCCACACATCATGTCCGATATCAACCAGATATCCCGAGGCAGTTTTCCGATACATTTCAAATCCAGGCTGTAATCCAGTGTAATACGAGTAGCCAAATACTTTACGAGTATCTTTATAAAAAGCAAGAAAGGTTGACACGAAAGTGTCCGTTGGATGATTACTGAATCCCGTATATACACGAGGCCCAATACTGCAAAATTTACCAATCCGAGCGCCAAAAAGTCTGCAATCGAAGGCAATATAGCTATGCCGAGACAAATAGCTATCAACCAATAAACTTCTTTTATGCACAAGATTATCCCCCTCAAATACGGTGTTGGCAAATCGGGAACCTGAACGACATATTACGTTTTTCGCATAATACAATCGGATCTTCTGAATAAAATATCGCAAAGGACAAGCCTTATCATAAATAGCATAAAGCCTGTATAATATACTTCTCAACAATCTCATCGACAAAAGTTTCGGTTGATATTTGATATCCGGTTGATAAACATTTTAAATTCAGGTGCTATCAGATATAAAAACAAACAAACAAGGCCTGTAAACACTGAGATTGCAACTATCATATACAAGAGTAAATCAGCAAAGGATTGCTGTGGGTCGAAACTCATTAAGGAAATACAATACATAGAAATACAAGCTGCGACAAACATGGCACTTATATGTTTAATAAAAACAAGGATATATCTCCAAAGAGAAAGTTTCAGTACAATCCGGAATAAGAAATAAGGCTTCCACGTAATCGTACCTATCAAACTTATGAGAATCCCCGATAAAATACCATTCAACCCGTAATAAAGGCCAAGTAAAACAGACAATCCGATATTAAGAAACGCCTCGAAAAGTGGATACCAAACATCCTGAAACATCCCATGAGCAATAAGAAATGATTCGACACTCGTCCTCAGAGCATTAAAAAACATAATAAGTGTTATCAGCAACAATATTGAATTGGGCAACAAATACTCAACTCCGACCCACAATACAATAAATGGAGTGGCAATGATATAAACGCCAAAACTCATTATAGAGATTAAGAAGAAACGAACCGAGAACAACTCGTAAAATACCCTTGCTGTCTTTTGCGTATCACACTCTGCAACCAAATTACCGATCCCCGCACTAATACTATTAAATACGGCATTTAGCAAAGCAATACACCCACTAACAATTAACATATAGTTACCATAAATTGCAACAACTGTTAAAGAAGTAAAAGCATATACAACGATCGGACTTGATTGGGATACGACAAAACTTGCAATTTTGTGAAAAAACAACTGCTTGGTTTTCCGTGTAATGTGAGAATATTTATGTATGAGATTTTTTCCTTGTCGATAATCGGTATGCAGCCACGGGTATTCTTTTCGAACGACAGCATTAATTCCAAATATAGTTACAATCGCAGCCACAAATTCAAGTCCAAGCCACCATACATATCCATCAGACAAGTAATTTATAGCTAAAATCTGCAGAACTACCTTTATATTTTTTATGCCTTGGACGACATAATTCAACTTATAATTCTTCTGATCTGAAGTAAGTACAATCTGTTTATAATTAAAAAAATACCCGGAAAGCGCAGCTATAAGAAGGACAATAAAAGTTGTGTAAGTATACCAGGCAGGAACTTCGGCTTTAGAAAATATCCACGGAAAAAAACACATCAATAAGACAGCAATACCTCCAACAAACAGCCCTATCTTATAATATAAATATCCTTGGACAGAAACGATTTCATTGATTTGTTGCCGATTTTTCTCAGCAAGCGGTTTATATAGCGAATATCCGATAGCTGCCCCAACTCCCAACTCAGCAAGATTCAAAAACTGGAGTAGATTTGTCGCAGTTGTATTCAGTCCTAAAACTTCTGCACCAAGATGCTCTAAAAAAATCTTACGGGAAAAGAATTGAAGACCAAGATTTATAAAATAGAATAATAAGGCAACTACACTATTCTTAAGACTTTTAGCCGTTCTGGACTCTACCATACATTAGCAATCCATTTACCTGTCCTTATACATGCTCTGGTAGTACTCTTGGTATTCGCCAGAAGTTATGTCGTCCATCCATTTTTGGTTTTGGAGGTACCAGCGGACAGTTTTTTCGATTCCTTCCTCGAACTGCAGGCTTGGCTGCCATCCCAGTTCGCGCTTGAGCTTGCGCGAGTCGATGGCGTACCTCAGATCGTGGCCTGCGCGGTCGGTGACGTACGTGATAAGCTTCTCCGACGACCCCTCGGGGTTGCCCAGCAGCCTGTCCACCGTCCGTACGATGACCCGTATCAGGTCGATGTTCTTCCACTCGTTGAAGCCCCCGATGTTGTACGTGTCGGCGACCTTGCCCCTGTGGAAGATCACGTCGATGGCCCGCGCGTGGTCTTCCACGTACAGCCAGTCGCGCACGTTCTGCCCGCGGCCGTACACCGGCAGCGGCCTTCGGTGGCGGATATTGTTGATGAACAGCGGGATGAGCTTCTCCGGGAATTGGTAGGGCCCGTAGTTGTTCGAACAGTTGGTCACCAGCGTCGGCATCCCGTACGTGTCGTGGTAAGCTCGCACGAAGTGGTCGGACGAGGCTTTCGAAGCCGAGTAGGGGCTGTGCGGCGCGTACTTCGTCTCTTCGGTGAAGAACTCCTCGCCGAAGGGCCCGCCGCCGCTCTCCCCGCCCGCAGCATCTCCCTCGGGACGGGTCAGCTCCAGCGCCCCGTACACCTCGTCGGTGGAGATGTGGTAGAACAATTTGCCCTCCCACTTGCCGTCCCAGTATTCCCGTGCCGCCTCGAGCAGCGAGAGCGTGCCCAGGACGTTCGTCCGCGCGAAGGTGAACGGATCCCTGATCGAGCGGTCGACATGGCTTTCGGCCGCAAGGTGGATGACCCCGTCGATATCATACTGACCGAACAGCGCCCGCAGCATATCCAGGTCGCAGATGTCACCCTTCTCGAACACGTAGTTCGGGGAATCCTCGATGTCCCGCAGGTTGGCAAGGTTCCCCGCGTAGGTCAGTTTGTCCAGGTTCACGATCCGGTAATCCGGGTATTTCGTCACGAACAGGCGTACTACGTGCGAGCCGATAAAGCCCGCTCCGCCCGTAATCAGGATAGTGCGTTTCATGGGTTATTTTCTGTGAGTCGTTTCATGCAGTAGATCAAAGCCTCCCTCCAGTGCGGGATATCCATCTGGAAGGTCTCCTTGAAGCGGGTCTTGTCCAGCACCGAGTAGGCCGGGCGGGTGGCCTTCGTGGGGTATTCCGACGTGTGGCAGGGGATGATGCGGCATATGTCATGTCCCGCGGCCGCGGCGATCTCCACCGCGAAGTCGTACCACGAGCACACGCCCTCGTCGGTGAAGTGGTACACCCCCTCGTTGCCCGCATAGCGCCCCGCCTCGATCAGGGAGAAGATCGCAAGCGCCAGGTCGCCGGCGTAGGTCGGAGTGCCCACCTGGTCGAAGACCACGCGCAGCGTCTCACGCTCCGAGGTCAGCCGCAGCATCGTCTTCAGAAAGTTGTTCCCGTACTCCGAATAGAGCCATGCCGTGCGCAGGATCAGGTAGCGGCACCCCGAGGCCTTCACGGCCTCCTCGCCCGCCAGCTTCGTACGCCCGTAGGCCCCCAGCGGCGAGGTCGCCATATCCTCCGTGTAGGGCCTGTGCCCCGTGCCGTCGAAGACGTAGTCCGTCGAGACGTGGATCAGCGTCGCCCCCGTCTCCTTGGCCGCTGCCGCGAGGTATGCCGCGGCCTTGTGGTTGAGCAGGTCGGCTGTCGGTTCATCCTCCTCGGCCTTCTCCACGTTCGTGTAGGCCGCACAGTTGACGATCACGTCGATACGCTGTTCCTTGACCGTTTGAAGCACCGCCCCGGCGTCGGTGATGTCCAGCTCCGCGACGTCGGTGGCCAGGTAGTTGTTGGGCGATACGCTCCCAAGCTGCCGCAAGGAGCTCCCCAGCTGCCCCCGGGCGCCCGTAATCAGGATATTAAGCATAGTAGTCCGTATTGTAGTCGAACAGTTCCGCGGCCTCCGCCAGCCGCGGGGGGCCGCTGTCCTTGGGCGAGAGGACGACATCCCCCGGCGCCAGGCGCCAGTCGATGCCCAGCGCGGGGTCGTCCCACGCGATGGCGCCCTCCGATTCGGGGGCATAGAGGTTGTCGCACTTGTATTGGAATACAGCCTCGTCGCTCAGCACCGAGAAGCCGTGCGCGAAGCCCCGCGGCACGAAGAACTGCCGTTTGTTGTCCCCCGAGAGCTCCACGGAGACGTGCCGCCCGAACGTGGGCGAGCCCCGGCGGATGTCCACAGCGACGTCCAGCACGCGGCCCCGGACAACGCGCACCAGTTTCGACTGTGCATGCGCCCCCCGCTGGAAGTGAAGCCCGCGAAGAACGCCGTACTTCGACATCGACTCGTTGTCCTGCACGAACCGCACGGGGCGTACGAGCCTGCCGAAGGACTGCTCAGAATAGCTCTCGAAGAAATAACCCCGAGCGTCCCCGAACACCTCGGGTTCGAGGAGGACAACTCCTTCTATTTCGGTAGGGATGACTTTCATGGCTTTAGCGTCGGTTTTCGTCGGTGAGTTTCAACAGGTACTGCCCGTACTGGTTCCTGAGCATCGGCTGCGCCAACTCCCGGAGCTTAGCGGCCGTGATCCAGCCGTTATGGTAGGCGATGCCCTCCAGGCAGGCGATCTTGAGACCCTGGCGTTTCTCGATGACCTCCACGAAGATCGAGGCCTCGGCCAGCGAGTCGTGCGTGCCCGTGTCCAGCCACGCGAAGCCGCGCTGAAGCGTCTGCACCTTCAGCTCGCCGCGCTGCAGGAAACACTGGTTCACGCTCGTGATCTCAAGCTCCCCGCGGGCCGAGGGCTTGATGCTCTTGGCCACATCCACGACCTTGTTCGGATAGAAGTACAGGCCCACGACTGCGTAGTTAGACTTCGGATGGGCGGGTTTCTCCTCGATCGAAAGGCAGTTGCCCTTATCGTCGAACTCCGCGACCCCGTAGCGGCCCGGATCGTCGACGCGGTAGCCGAAGACCGTGGCCTTGCCATCCTCCTCGGCCGTACGGACGGCCTCGCGAAGAAGACCCGGGAAACCGGAACCGTAGAAGATGTTGTCGCCAAGAACGAGGCACGCGGAATCGCCGCCGAGGAAATCCTCGCCGATCAGAAAAGCCTGTGCAAGACCGTCCGGAGATGGCTGTGCCGCGTAGTCGATACGCACGCCGTAGTCGGAGCCGTCGCCCAGCAGACGCCGGAAACCCGGAAGGTCCTCCGGAGTCGAGATCGGGTAATAGCCCATCGGCTTGTCGTAGACCGGAAGCAGCTGCTTGCTGACACCTTTCGTGATCGGATACAGGCGGCTGCCGCTCCCGCCCGCTAATACTAGGCCTTTCATGAGTCAAGTGAATTTTGATACACTTCCCGAAAATCTCAATATGCTAATCAACTCCACTAGGCTACACAAGTCATTTTACCCCTTAAATATACAATTGATTAGGTCACACAATCAGCTTGATTGATTCTATTTTTACAAAGAAGGTATTTACAATAGATTACTGATTTTTGAATCGAAAACAAACTCGGATCTACTACCTTTGTTCTTTATGTATCAATATGTTATGGCCATTCTTTGTTTTTGAGGTCACGAGGTTGTAGCGGCCATTTTACTCCACATTACATCTCTATGCTAGAAATGTAAAAATACGAATTATTTTTGATGTTTCCAAATATCAATTTATTGGAAAATTGGGTTGTGCTAACATACATTATCGACAGCTAATGTGAATGTAATGAAAACTGTAAACTTAGTGCCCAACAATAGATTCAATAACGCCAATATATTTACGAGTTCCAACTTCCCGAGTTAGATGTTCTAGAATATAACAACGACCTCGTTTTCCCATTTGAACGCACTCCTCCGGATTAGAATATAAAATATGTACTGCCTTGACAAATTCCTGAATATTTTCAGCTTCTGTAAATACTCCAAGACGATTCTTTTCGATAATATATTGCATATCAGTCCCTCTATCAAAACTAGCCAATACAGCAGTTCCTGCAGACATAATGCTCCATGTTTTACTAGGCATTGCAATGTCTCCAAATCCTTGTTTGCATGATACAACTGCGACATCACCCAAACTATACACACACGAAACCTTTTCATACGGTTGAAGTGGTAAAAATTTTAAATTGGAGAGTTGCATGTGTTTGGCCTTTGTGATGTATGGCTCAGCTTGTTTCTCTGCCCCAAAAACCAAAAATTGTATATCAGAATTATCGTGTAATAAGTTTGCAGCCTCAAGTAAAATATCAATATTCTGAGCACTACCCAAATTCCCTGCATATACAACATAAAACTTGTTTTGATCCAATCCAAATTCGGCAAAAAGGGGATTTTCATTCCGTGGTATCGGGATAATAGCAGTTTCATCAACCCAATTGTATATGACCTCGATTTTGGACTCTGGGACACCCTTGGCCATAATATTGCGTTTGAAATCCTCAGAGATGACGATGATCCGGTCGGCATTCCGATAGGTAAAATCTTCAATCATCCGACCGACTTTCCACAATGCCCCACCTTTTTTTGCCATGCCCGTTCCAACCAAGGAATCGGGGAAAATGTCCTGAAGACTGTAAACGAGTGGGATGCGCCGTATTTTCTTAATCAATGCAGCCATTGCTCCTTGGATAGGTGGTGTGCTGGAAATAAACATTACATCGCATTGCCGAGCCTCCTGGGCAAAACATCCCCAATAAAATTGTCGGATGCACGACAGACTGTAGCGTAACGCACGCACTATCGGACCTCCACCTTCACGCATCAGAGAGAACCGATATACGATCATTCGGCCGCCATACATCGAATCAGCCTTTCGGTGTTTGTATTTTTTTCGTTCTTCGATGGAAATACCTCGTGTCGGAACCGGTGTATAAACCACCATGTCGAACCCTGCATCAGCAAAAGCTTGATTTCGGTTGTCGCTTAAATAAGCACTTGCCGCCTGCTCCGGATAAAAATAAGCTGGCAGATAAAGTATTTTCACTCGCAGTATTTTTAAATAAAACAACGGTAGTCCACTCGATCCGATTCTGCCAACACGATATCACGCCCTAAACCTAATAAGCTAGCCTCGCGATAGATTTCATGGGCAAAATTCAAATCGATGTAAGAAAGACCTACTGAATTGAAATAGATAAACTCCTCGTCACTCTCCCGTCCCTTTTTCTGACCAGCGATAATTTCCGCTAAATCGGCATAAATATCTTTATCCTTGAGTAATCCCTCTTTATACATGCGGCAAATCGTCTGGGTGCGGTGCTTGGAAGCATTCCAATCATCACATACGATCTTATCGGCTTTGAGGGCCACACCATATTCATCCTCCCAACCTCCTACATGGATATAAAGCATTCCGGCCCGAACATCCCGAGCCTTCAGTACCGGTGCTTGTCCGCTAATGGCTGTTACGATGATATCGGTATCTGCCACGGCCTGCGAATTATCGCCTCGGCAGGCGATAAAATGAACATCCGGAATTATTTTATCAAATTCGGCTATGAATCGGTCTTCGGTTGCACTGTGCCGGGAAGCAACTTTGCAGGTTCTGATCGATGGGAAGAGATGTTTCAGCAGTGTAAAGTGCATCCGAGCCTCTTCTCCGGCTCCAATAAATCCAACTGTTTCCACCTTTTTGGGTGCCAAATATTTGGCTGCGACACATCCTACGGCCGCTGTCCGAAGTTGTGTGCAAAGTGTTCCATCGATTACAGCGATTGGGAATCCGGTTTCGATTTCTGACAACAACATAACCCCCGTCACATTCTGAATGCCTTTCGGAGCATTGGTTGGAAAAACGGAAACCCACTTTAATCCGGCTACTTTATTTCCCAATAAAGTAGCCGGCATACAGTTAATCCGATTTTGTGTCTGTGTGTCAAAAATCTGAGATATTTTATCAGGAAAAAGAACCTCTCCTTTTGAAGCTTTAAGAAAAGCGTCTTCAACAATTTCGAAGAGTCGATCTGCATGACTATCAAAAATTGCAGCTACATCTTCTTGAGTTATAATTTTTATTGATATAGTATTATTCATTGCCCTTCCATTAGAAAATTATTTTTCCGACGTCCAGCATTCGATTCACCATGTTATTCCCATGCTCGTCAAAAACAACCAGCATTTGGTGAATCCGATCTATGGTTTGTATACATTCCTCAGTTGTATTACAAACAAAATGAACCAATGCAAAAACTTGAGAGAATGATCCCGAGGATTCAATCCGATCATGAAGATATTTAGTCGTGGCTAGATAAACTATGTTTTCTAACTGAGCAATTTTATCTAAACCTGAAATACTAGAAATTGTTCCAGCATTGATATGAACCGGATATATGCAATAATATTTCTTTCGAGGCAGGGTACTCCGAATTAATGAGGTGTGTTCGGAGATACAACTTTCGCCAGTTAATGCATAATGAATATCCGCTGCGACTTGATTAATTTGATAAAAATAATCGACTGGGTATATTGAAACCGATCCACCGTATCTAAATCCTACTTCATTAAAATAGTAATTTTCTCCATCATGAAAAACTTCAATCCAAACACTGCCTTCTCGAATGCCGATAGATTGAAACATCTCTGCAATTTTTTCGTCAAAATGTAGACGGAATTCTTGAGTAAGTTTACTCTCGAATACAAACAAACCTCCAACATAGCTACCTTGCTTTTGGTATTTCACTGGATATTTGTCTTCCAAACCAGAAAAATACATCTTGCCGTTACTGAAAGTATAGAACACCACAACGCCATCGTTTTTTACAAATTTTTCCACAATGACGCTGCCTGTGGGCGATGCCTGACGTGCAATCGCATAACCTTTTCTCAACTCTTCAGAATTTCGGCAAACGGAAAAGCCACTGCTACCACAACCATCCGTTGGTTTGGTAATTACAGGAAATGCACTATCGGGAATATTGCGTTTGGGATTCTCCAATTCATAATCATATTTCGGAACAACCGGCAGGCCATACTCGATACATAATCGTTTAAAATGCTCTTTGTTTTGCAAATACTCCCACTGTTCTCTGGTACAGTAACATGGCAGACCAAGTTCCTGAAGATAACCACAAGCCGTCGAAATGACTGATTCACTCCCACCCATATAAACTCCGTCAATCCGTTTCTCCCGAATGAGTTGTTTCATAGCCTCTGTATTTGTGGAATCTACGTCATAGCACTCATCTGCAATTTCAAATATTCCAGCATTATGGTTATTCCCAGTAGCGATCAGTATAATTCCTTGCTCTTGGGCGAAATCCTGAATCGCTTTTTTCCATAGACTGCCGCCGAGCAGCAACAATCGTTTATTTGCCAGATTTTTCTTCATATATTTCTATTTTGATTTGTTTCATCGCTTGTTCACATGCCTCGATTGCCGCAGCAGCATCTCCCCTTTGAGCAATTACACATCCCATACGGTCGATACTACTATGAATATCTGTGACAAGATCTCCGATTTTTTTTGTACAGATGATATCGCATATACCCGCAATTTTTCGTGCAGCATTTATACCTTCAATAGAATAAATTTTCCCTGGACAAACTTGAAAATAACGAATGGCACTACCCTGTTCGAATTTGGGTTCAATATCGGGATACAATCCTAAGGAAATGTCAATAGTTGCCTTTACCATATCTATTCCCGTTGAAAGAGGTACAAGATGCGTCGTGATACAGTCCCCTCCCATTCGAGCTCCTAACTCGACCATCTTCGGCCCCTGAGCGGTAACAATCATTTCAACGTGAGCAGGTCCCATATTGATTCCGACACTTCGAATTGCTTTGACCGCTAAATCCTTGATAGTATCAATTGTTGTTTTGGATAATCGGGATGGTTGACTATGCCCCATTTCGACAAAATAGGGAGCTCCCGTAGTCAACTTGTCTGTAACAGCAAGAATATGAGGTATTCCGTCAACAGTCATCACCTCTACACTTACCTCCGGCCCCTGCATATACTCTTCAATGATTACGGTACCATGGCGGGATTGTTCCCGGCTGTATCGGTATGCTCTTGACAATTCTTCAACCGCATGAACCAATATGACTCCTCGACTACCGGCATTATCCGTAGGTTTGATAATGCATGGAAAACTTAACTCCGAAATAATGGATTTTAATACTGATTCATTTTCAACTATATGATACCAAGGTGAAGCTACGCCGTCAGCTTTGAAAGCTCGAATCATTTCACCTTTGTCAGTACAACGTAAAGCTGTTTGTACAGAAATGCCGGGTAGGCCAAATTTTTCGGCTACTGCCGCCAACGATCGCATTGGCATATCTGTTGCTAGAGTCATAATTCCATCAGGATGGAATGTTTCTGCAACTTGACAAATCGCCTCTATATCAATAGTACTAGCAGGGAAAAACTCGTCTGCAAAAAGAATCCCAATAGCTTGCGGATTATAATCGGCAACTGCAACATAATGCCCCATTTCTTTGGCTTTCAGAATTGCAGGGAGTTGCAAAGTGGATGCACCAAGAATTAATAGACGGCTCATTTTATTCAGCCTTTTTATCTTTTACAAAAACATTTTCTCGTTTTAACACCGAATATGCCGTGTGAAATAAGATTTTCAAATCGAAAAGGAGAGATACATGATCGGTATAATAACAATCCTGCAGAAATTTTTCCTCTTGACCAACAGAATTACGAAAATAGGCCTGGCTATATCCTGTAATACCGGGTCGTACGGTTAGGCGTTTGCGCCGAACGTCATCGTATTCGGCATAAGGTATGCCCGGTAATACAGGGCGGGGACCGACAAAACTCATATCACCAATCAAGACATTGAGAATCTGAGGAATTTCATCTATACTGGTTTTCCGTATAAAACGTCCTATACGAGTCACACGCGGATCATCACTGGAATTAAATGTAGACCCATCTGTATTACGTATATCGGGAGCATTCACTTTCATTGAACGGAATTTGAACATTTTGAATATTTTACCATTCAATCCAACACGTTGCGCATTATAAAAAGTCGGTCCTCGATCAGTCAGCCAAATCAATGGTACCATGATTAGAATAAGAAGCAGCACAAAGGGTAATGCAAACAAAGCAATTATCAGATCGAACAACCGCTTGAAGAAATGTTTGTACATAACTTTATCGGGAAATGATATCGACAAAATTTGAGATGACGAATTCCACATCTTCGTTGGTGAGACGGGTATGCAATGGAAGCGTTACTTCGTTGCGGTATTGATTGTAGGCATTCGGATAATTGGTAATATCGAACCCGAGAGCCTTGTAAGCAGTCATCATCGGAAGCGGTTTGTAATGAACGTTGCAGGCAATTCCGTGTTCTGCCATTTTGACAATAACTTCGTTGCGTTCTGCCACATCCATATCCAGCAGGCGCACGATATAAAGGTGGCCGCTCGACGAATGATCCGGATCGTAATGATTGAGGACTTGTACATTCGAATTCTTCAGCGCTTCGTCATAACGACCGATTATTTCCCGACGTCGGTGCAACATTTCCGGATAACGTTTTAACTGTGCTAATCCGATCCCTGCCATAATATCGGTCATGTTGCATTTGAAATTGGGGGCAATAATGTCATACTCCCAAGCTCCAAGTTGGGTTTTGGCCAAAGCATCCTTATTCTGACCATGTAATGAGAGTAACTGGAATTGCTTATACAACCACTCGTTATCAATACCAGAAATAGATCGCCATGTAAGCGCCCCGCCTTCAGCGGTCGTAAGGTTCTTCACAGCGTGAAATGAAAAGGAGGTAAAATCTGCAATCTCTCCGCACATCCGGCCATGCCACTGTGCTCCGAAGGCATGGGCGGCATCTGCCATTACGACTATGCGACCGAAAGCCTTTTGGATATCGTTGGCAGGATTAAAAAGGTGTTTGTAATTTTCTATGGCGGCAAAAATTTTATCGTAATCGCAAATGACACCACCTAAATCAACCGGAATAATAACCTTGGTTTTTTCGGTTATTGCTTGGGAGAGTTTGTCGTAATCCATTTCAAACGTCCCAGGAGCTGTATCGACTAAAACAACTTTGGCTCCGACGTGACAGATTACACTGGCTGAAGCTGTATAAGTGTAGGCTGACGTGATGACTTCGTCACCTGGTCCAACTCCAAGTACCCGGAGAATCAACTCCATACAAGCAGTTGCAGAATTCAGACAAACCGATTTCTCAGTCTGGCAACACATCGAGATCAGTCTTTCAAACTCTTTGGTTCGCGGGCCGGTAGTAATCCATCCTGAGCGAAGAGCATTCGCAACTTCTGTAATTTCCGCCTCGGTCATGTCTGGAGGCGAGAACGGTACGTTTCTCAATTTCATATTCATAATCG
>OGFY01001651.1_pt1 | contig 15517 bp, 15 predicted proteins | sample 1570951 | NCBI WGS metagenome assembly OGFY01 (sample SAMEA2581942, study PRJEB24529) | metagenome | biome: Human gut stool | place: China | collected 2011
GGAGGCAATCGTCACCTTCAATTTGACAGACACATTGCGTTCGTATTCGGGCAACGTTATTTTCTTCAGGATGATACGCCCGTTCACCAGATGGTAAATGCTGTCCGCCCCCGGCGCATTATAGGCTTCCGGATAGATATCCGGTGCAAACCGTACGGGCGTATCGTCAAACACACGTCCGGTAAAGTCTCCTTTCGCAGGAATCTCCCGCGGTCCGCATGCCGTCAGCAATAACGCTCCCGCCAGCGAAAAGAGTAAAACAATCTTCTTCATCATTTGCGTTTAGTATTTAGTAAGCTCTTTAAGCAACTGTTTCTGCCCGGCAGACCGGTCGCCATGCACACACGGACCGGTCACACAACCGCCTTCACAGGCCATCACCTCGATAAATTGTCCCGGAGCCTTGCCTGTCTTAGCGTATGCACGCAACAATGCGACGTTCTTCTTCGTAAGGTTGGCCACCTGGATCGTATTCAAGCTAGCATCCTGATCTTCTTTCAAGTCAGCATGATGAGCCAGCAAGTAGTCCCGCACTTTTTCATCCGAACAAACAACATTATTTTCAAAAGCTACTATCATTAATTACCCTCCTTTAGCCATTAAATATCCAACTGAAACCAGACCTGATGTCTGCGACGATATCTGTTCCAGAATTTCTTTCTGTAATGCAGAACCAAACGCACACATTCCTCTTCGTCCATCCCTCTCGAACGGGCATACTCTTTTCCCAACAAGATGAAGAAGGGTGTCTGCCCCCATAAACGGGCAAAATTCGCACAACCTTTCTTAATATCCACTTCGCCAAAATGCATTCTGTTAATATCTACCAGTGAGAAATGATATTCCTCTCCTATCTTGTCATACAGGATGTTTCCCGGCGAATAGTCCAGATGCAGAATTCCGGCTTCATGCAGACGCGCTGTAAATTCCGCAAAAGCGGTCACTACATCTTCGCAGCTTTTTATATCCGCATTGCCAAACTGGCAAAAATTATATCGATAGGGAGATTGTATGCTCATAAAATATGAATGACCAATCAAACCCATTTTAGTCTCTTCTATATAGGCAATAGGACATGGGGTTTCAAACCCTTTCTCCAACAGTTTCTCCGGATAAACAAAAGCCCGTTTCCCTTTCGAAGGGCGAAAGAAAGCATAAGCGATCCGGTTTATCAGCGGAGGTATCGTATACCGTTTCACGTTAATATCCAATCCATCCACCGTGATCATCTTTATCAAATTTCGCCCGGAATGAATTACCGTTCCTATTGTCTCAAAATCTTTCGGAATACGTTCTACATATTCTCTCAGATATTCGTATTTGGGGTTAATCATTATTTTCATCTTACGAAAAAACAAGAATGGTCATACTTCTCTTCATCTCTCAACTCTTTTGCCCGGTCATTCCGATAATTGAAAAATATAACCACATCTCCCTCTTTGATCGTCCCGTCAAAATTCGCATTGACAATCGGCTTAACAAACTCATCGGTTACTCCCTCATCATAAGATTCTTGCATAGCTTTCACCATACAATCGGCCTTTTTACCTACTCCGTTTACCAATAAGTCATAAGCCTCTTTAACACGTTCCCAGCGTTTATCCCGGTCCATAGCATAATAACGTCCGATAATAGACGCTATTTTTCCGGCACTCTTTTCACAATGAGCATAAAGTTGTTTTATAAAGCCTTCACCGCTTTTCGGATCGGTATCCCGGCCATCCATAAAACAGTGAACAAAAGTTTTGGCTATTCCAAATTCTTTAGATACATCACATAGTTTCTTCAGATGCTCCAAAGAGCTATGTACTCCACCATCCGATACCAAGCCCATAAAATGTACTTGTTTTTTATTGTCACGGGCATAAGTAAAAGCCTTCACAATCTCGGGATTCTGCATAATCGAATTATCCCGGCACGCTTTGTTGATCCGTACCAAATCCTGATTCACCACCCGTCCGGCACCGATATTCAAATGGCCGACTTCAGAATTACCCATCTGGCCATCCGGCAAACCGACATTTTCTCCACAAGTCAGTAATTGAGCATGCGGATATTTTTCCGACAATGAATCCATAAAGGGAGTCGGGGTATTAAAAATAGCATCCGTCTTGTCATGCTTCCCGATTCCCCAACCGTCTAAAATCATCAATAATACTTTATTCATATCTGTTTTTATTTATTGTTATTGCTTAAAATCACCACAATCATTTGTTTACAAAGTTAATTTATTATCCCGACTTTCTCCCGAAAGTACCGATTTTTAGCGGAATAATTTTTACGGAAACGTTTTTATCGTCACTCTGGCAATTCAAATTTTTTCAAACGGTTTATACTCAAAAACGTCCTAATCTTTGTAAGATACTATCCCAAACAAATATTTATAAAAAATTTAGTACTATGTATTGCATAATACTATATTAATCCATATATTTGTTCCGTAAAACCAAAGAAGAGGCGCTTATGAACATAGAAAACACACAGGCTCAAATGCGGAAGGGGATACTCGAGTACTGCATTTTACTGATCATCGCCCGGAACGACGCCTACGTCCAGGACATCATCAATAAGCTGAGAGCTTCGAAAATGCTGGTGGTAGAAGGTACCGTTTATCCTCTACTCACCCGATTAAAGAACACCGGATTGCTGGCCTATCGCTGGGAAGAATCGACACAGGGCCCTCCCCGGAAATATTACAACATCACCGAACAAGGACGTCAATTCCTGCAAGCCCTGGAAACTTCGTGGGAAGAACTGACGACAGCTATCGAAATCCTAAAAGCACCACATACACCTCAATAACAAACATCATGAAAAAAACATACAACATCAATCTCAACGGTCAGGTATTTTGTATCGACGACGATGCTTGTCTGAAACTCCAATCTTATATAGACACCCTGGAAAGTCATTATCTGAAAGAAGAAGACGGCCGGGAAATCATGGCCGATATCGAAAGCCGGATCGCCGAATTACTGAAAGAAGTGCTCGGGAAAGGATACAAACAAGTGGTTACCATGGAAGATATCGACCAAATCATTCGGATCATGGGTAGTCCTGACGTAATCATCGACGAAGATACGGACAAGAGCACAGAACCGATAAAACGGAAACTATACCGGGATACCGACGAATCTGTTCTGGGGGGCGTAGCTTCAGGAATAGCAGCTTATTTCGATATTTCGGTGGTATGGATAAGAATTGCTTTTGTCTTGTTAGCGTTTTTCTACGGAGTAACGATCCTAGTTTATATTATCCTTTGGATCGCCACACCTGCAGCTGTGACCGCCAGGCAAAAAATGGAAATGAAAGGAGAAAAAATCAATGTTTCCAATATCGAGAAAAATATCCGGGATACCTATGATGATCTAAAAAAAAACTCTGGTATTCAAAAATTCTTCACCGGAATAGAAAACGGTGCTAAAACCTGTTTTCAGAAACTGAACACTATTTTAAGGAAATGCCTTAAGATCGTGTTCAGTGTGTTGTCTGTCGTGGGATTGCTAGCAGGAACCTTTCTGTTTATCCTGGTTTTCTGGTGTCTGCTGTATCCCGAAAGCGTTACAAATTTCAGCATTTATCATATTCTATGCAGCTCCATATCGTCAGAGCTATTACTGACTTTGAAAATCATCCTTTTACTCACCCTGAATATCCCTTTATTACTGATCATCTATATCTCGGCCCGTTATTTATTCCAGTTCAACTGGAATAAGATTTTCCTTCTAACGGCAATCGGTTGCTGGTTTCTTGCCGGATTCGCAGGTATCATCATCACGATACAGCAAAGTCTGAGCTATAGTGATGTCACAGAAGAAACGGAGGGCCATTCTTTTATCACCGCCGACACGACCTCGCATAAATACCTGTTGAAGATCGATGATCTGCCTCAGGTCAGCGAGAATAGTAACATCATCCATACAAACAGATATTTTGCAAATATACTGGCATTCGACAGTATTCCCCCCAAAGAGATCTATCTCAAAACTTTTATCCGTGCGATTCCAAGTACTTTTTCCCGGCCTTCCCTGACGATTCAGAAAAAAAGCAGAGGTATCCGTACCCCGGATCATTTCAGGCCATTGAATACCATCCGATACCATTGGGAACAAAATGGAAACGAACTGACCCTGGACAATTATTTCAAAATACAACCCCCTCATTGGAAAGGGCAGGAAGTAGAGGTCACTATCCGGATTCCTGAAGGGGATACCCTGGTCATCCAGGGAAGTAATAAAATAAGAAATAATATCATTCATTCCTGTATTCCTTTCCAGGGATATAAAAAAAACTATACCACTGTCATGAAAAACGGACTGTTGGAGATAGTGAAATGAAATAAAGATAAAAAATAATTTTTCTCACTGATTTTAACCGATGAATGGGGGGATCCAAAAGTCCGGAAACCGACTTTCGGCCCCTCATTTATAATAAACGAAATTTCGTCTTGTTTGTCCAGGTTAGCTTCAATAAATCGGCACCTTCCCAAATTCCCACTCCCTGATACTCTTTTCCTCCCCGACGATAGATCTCGTCCAACCAGGGTAAAAGCAAATCTCCTTCTTCAAGTCTTTCCTGATAAGCCGCCACATAAGCCGCCACAATCAATCCACCATAAAACTCCAACCCTTGTATTTCACGAATTCGTCCTCCTGTATCGACCACATCTTTCACCCGTCCTTGTTCAAGAATCACATATCCATTCTTCACCAATGGAAATCCCGGCAAACAGATATAATTAGCAGCAATCTTTCTCATCAAACGGTCTTTATCGTCTTCGCAAAATTTGTTTAAGCATTTGATCCCAATGCCGGCAAACATAAGGCCGATAAAGATAAGTACCCCAGGCTTCCCCTCCCATTTCGTCCAATTTTACCAATTTTTCCTTTTTAGCGGGAGGAGTTTTTTTACCTTTCACCGGTTTGATATATTTTGCCGGAGGCATCGTATCCAGGAAAGTTATCACCAGCCGGTTATACACCGAATCGGCATATTGCGACCAATTGTAACTACGTTTTAACGTATCGAAATCGACCACCAGATCTCTCACCCGCAAAGTATCGTTACCGTCGGCAGAAAGAAAATACGAACGAATCCGCCGGTTTTGGGTATTCTGGAGAGAATCGAAATGAATCGTCGTTCCGAATTTATATAATCCCGGAACAATACTATCGACAGTTATCGTGAAAACACTATCCAATTTTAAGGTATCCACCAACGGAAAATAGTTGACAGAATCTTTCGACTTCAACTCATTGAGCACTTTTTCAATAGCTGTGAGTTGCCGGTGTATACTATCGATAACCACGTCATACATCTTCGAAAACAGGACCGTCTGAGCCGAATAATAATATAAACAAGAGTCGAATTCCGCTTTGTCGATATGGTATTTCCGGAATACATCGTTGTAATATTCATAATTTTTCAGTTCATTGTATCCCTGCCCTATTCCCCGGTACACCGACAAGGTTCCGTCGACTTTATGCAAATCGATCAGCAGGTTTGTGAACTGCTCTTTATTCAAAGGTACCTTTTTAGATTCACAACCTCCAATAACTCCCCCCACACACGCCATGATGATTAGTATTCCTTTCCGGATAAATGATATCATAAATCTTTTTTTATAAGCTTAAACAACTGAGAAGAAAAAATAAATTCATTCAGATACGGATTATCCGTATGTGCAATTTGCTCTTTCGAACCTTCCCATTCCTTGCGTCCTTCGTGAATAAACACGATTTTTTCCCCGATTTCGAAAACAGAATTCATATCGTGTGTATTGACGACCGTCGTCATATTATATTCATGGGTAAGCTCGCTGATCAAATTATCGATAACGATAGAAGTCAAAGGGTCCAAACCCGAGTTAGGTTCGTCACAGAACAAAAATTTCGGCTGCAGGACAATAGCCCGGGCGATAGCCACCCGTTTTTTCATACCTCCACTAATCTCCGAGGGATACAGATCTTCGGCTTTATTCAGTTCCACCCGATGCAGGCAAAAGAGTGCCCGTTCTCTTTTCTCCTCGTAGGAAAGATCGGAAAACAGGTTGAGGGGAAACATCACATTTTCCAATACCGTTTGTGAATCGAACAAAGCCCCTCCCTGAAACACCACTCCGATTTCTTCCCGCAAAGATTTGAGTTGTTTGGAATTCATCGTCGTCAAATCGCGGTCACCGTAATAAATATGACCGGTCGTACCCGAATGCAAGCCGATCAGGGATTTCAGCAAGACCGTTTTACCGGACCCACTTTTCCCGATGATCAGATTCACTTTACCGGCTTCGAAAGTGATATCGATGTCCGATAATACCTTCTTATTATCGAAAGATTTACCCAAAGCTTCAACACGTATCATTACAGCATAATTTGAGTTAATACCAGGTTAGCGGTCAATATAGCGATACTACTATCGACCACAGCTTTCGTCCCGGCTTTACCGACTTCCCGGGCTCCCCCCTGGACGTAATATCCATAAAAAGCAGGGATTGAGGTAAATATAAAAGCAAAGAACAAGGTCTTTACGATCGAATAGGTCACATAGTAAGGATTGAAGGAAAAATGAAGGCCATAAACAAAATCTTCAAAATTGACAACTCCACTGATCAATCCGGAAATGATTCCCCCTAAAATACCGATAAAAACACTGAAGATATAAAGGATCGGATTAATCACCAGAGAAGCTAAGATCTTCGGTCCCACCAAATAAGAAACCGAATTGACTCCCATGGTTTCCAAAGCTTCTATCTGCTCGGTAATCCTCATACTCCCGATCTCGGAAGCGATATTACTACCGATTTTACCGGCTAAAATCAAGCTGACGATCGTCGATGAAAATTCCAGCAACATCGTTTCCCGGGTCAGGTAACCGATCAAATACCGGGGCAATAAGGGACTCTGCATATTATAAGCAGTCTGCAAAGTCAGCACCGCTCCGATAAAAAAAGAAATAATCACTACTAAGACAATTGAATTCAAGCCTAACTTTTCAAATTCAACTATTACTTCTTTAGTATAGACACTTCTTTTTTCCGGACGGGAAAAGGCTTTTCTAATAAAAATAAGATAGCTACCCAACTTATATAAAAACTTCATATTCCTGTCGGTTAAGAAAAACAAGGTAAAAATATAAATTATTCATGGATTTACGCGTTCCTACTCTCATAAAGTTCCTAAATCGGCTCAAATCCGGTACTGCGGCAGGGAATAAAATCTATATCAAGGGGAATCGGCGGAATAATTTCAGGATTCTGAAAAAAGTAGTATATTTGGTATATTATTTGAAAGCTATTTTAAAAAGAGGAACTTTAAATATACAACTACGAATGAATCCAAATTCCTACTGCTTAATTATGGCCGGGGGTATCGGAAACCGTTTCTGGCCGGTAAGTAACCGCCGTTGTCCCAAACAATTTTCTGATATCCTGCACTGTGGAAAGAGCTTTATCCGTCAAACTTACGAACGTATTTCCCAGATTTTCCCCAATCATCGTATTTTTATCATCACCGGAGAAGAATATGAAGATATCATCAAAAGACAACTCCCGGAAATACCGGATTCCAATATATTGAAGGAACCTTATGTCAGAAACACCGCCCCTTGTATCGCTTATGCCGCTTATAAAATCAAAGGTCTGAATCCGGATGCGTATATCGTCACTATCCCTTCCGACCATTTTATCAGCAACGATCAGGCTTATTTGAACGACATCCAGGAGGGGTTATCTTTTATCGAGAAACAAAAGGGACTGCTCACGATCGGCATCACTCCTACACGTGCCGAGACAGAATACGGATACATTCAGGTGAAATCGAAAGACAATACACAAAAAATATCACAGGTCAAGACTTTCACCGAAAAGCCCAACCAAGAACTGGCCAATATGTTTTTCGATTCCGATGAGTTTTTGTGGAATGCAGGTATTTTTATCTGGAGTGTTCAGGATATCATCCAGGAATTCAAGACCCATATGTTCGATCTGCACGCCCTTTTCAATACGGAATGTAAACTGAATACCCCGGCCGAACCTGCTTTCATCAAGAGTGTATACGGGCAATGCCACAATGTATCGATCGATGTCGGTATTATGGAAAAATCACAACATGTTTATGTATTAAAAGGGAATTTCGGCTGGTCGGACGTCGGTACCTGGCATGCTTTTCACGCCCTTTGTGATAAAGACGACCACAACAATGTCACCAATTCGGATAAAGTGGTGCTTAACGATTCGAACGACTGTATTGTGAACGTTCCTCCCCGAAAAAATGTCGTCGTTCAGGGCGTCGATAACCTGATCATTGCTGAAAAAGACAACTACCTGATGATTTGTCACCGCAAAGACGAAGATAAAATCAAACGCTTCGAAAAGTTTTTCCGCCATAAAAAATGAGGGTGACCACTTAAACTCAGATCGGTGAAGCCAGCATCCGATCCTAATGAATCAGCCTATCAGCTTCACCGATCTGAGTTCATTTACCTATTTCCGAACGGCCGCCTTATGCTAATATTCCCACAAGTCTTGTTCGTATTCGAAAATTTCATTTTTTCATCAGGAAAACAACACCTAATGCACATTCCCTTTCCCCCTAACCTATATTTAGCATTCTACGGCAAAAAAGATAAAAAATCACATACACACTTTGATTTCCTCTATTCTTGCATTTTTAACACTCAATATTTTAAATGTTAAATTATTTACAACAATAGTTTCCCCTTCCTGAGGAATACTTTGATTGAAATACAACACCAAACCGGCAAGCGTCTCATACTCTTCACGCTCTTCCAGATCCAGGTGATATTTTTCATTTAAGTAATCCACCTCCAAACGTCCTGAAAAGATATATTCTTGTTCGGAAATCATCACTTCTTTCAAATTGAGGTGATCGTGTTCATCTTCAATCTCTCCGAAAATTTCCTCCATAATATCTTCGATAGTAACGATCCCGGCTGTAATACCGAATTCATCGACGACAACGGCAACACTTTTCTGGTCCCGGATAAACAAATTCAACAGCCGTTGTGCAGACATCGTCTCAGGTACGATCAATACCCGGCTCAACGCTTTGGCAATCGTCGGAGGATCTTTGAAAAGAGTCGATATATGAACATAACCGATAATATCGTCGATACTTTCTTTATAAATCAAAATCCGGGACAATCCGGTATCGATAAAGAGTTGGGTCAACTCTTCGATCGAACTGTCGATAGACAAGGCTACGACATCAGGGCGGGGAACGATACACTCCCTCAGCTTCACTTCGGAAAAATCGAGTGCATTCCGAAAAAGTTTGATCTCGTGCATTTCCTCCTCCTGCCGAGCATTGACTTCTCCTTCCTCGATCAGGTTATTCAAATCTACTTTTCCAAAAGCCCGGTTGGGTTCTTTATGCCCTAATTTCCGTCCGGTAAAAATCCGCAGCAACCATCCTCCTAACCACACCGAAAAATAAGACAACGGAAAAAACAACAGATAAAACAAAAAAACAGGAACAGAAAATAACTTCAAAAACAGATTAGACCGTAAGCGGAATACGGTCTTCGGCAAAAATTCAGCAAAAACCAAAATGATCAGAGTCGAAACGAGGGTCTCGACAAACAGTTCGACCCCGATCGATAAATGTAAAAATTCGAACTGTTTGACCAGCAGATCGGACATAAAAATACCGTAGATCACCATGACGACATTATTACCTACCAATAAAGTCGTAATATACATCCCGGAATGCGAAATGAACAGATCGATGAGAGCCTGAGTGACTCCTTTTTTAGACTTATCGATCTCGATCCGTAATTTATTAGAAGTCAGGAAAGCGATCTCCATTCCCGAAAAGAATGCAGATAACAGAAGACAAATCAATATCACCGAAAGGGTTGCTGTCATTGCTTACGTTGTTGCTTTTCAACTTCGATACTACCTGAAATATTCTCAAACACCGGATGATTCAGATTCTGATCGGAATGGAAGCCGTTATTACCTTCGATAATTTGTCCGTCGGCACTCAACTTGACATAACGGTCGGAATAGATCAATTCTTTTTTCATATCCCAATAGAGTAATTCGGTTTCGAGCTTTTTCCCCTCTGCATTGATTATCACCACTTCATTACGCGCCTCCCAAAGCATTTCATCTTCCAGCTTTTTGGCATATTTCGCTTTAATCGAACCGATCATCTTTCCTGCAGGATCATAAGAAAGTACATGGATTCCTTTCGGAAACTCTTCATATTTTTCTTTTTCCCTATTTACTTTTATGTATTCCGGGGCCAATACCCTGTATTTGATCCGGGCAGAATCGGAATAGACCAATTCCAGGTTTTCACCGGTCATATCGGGACGTTTCTCCCGCTCAGCCAATGCATTGACTTCTTTGATATCATTTTTACATGCTAAAAGCATTATTGCTCCCAGAAGAACAATAATGCTTTTCATATAAAGTATACGTGAAGAAACACTCATTAATATACGACTTACTATTTTCTGAAACGTGCTTTGGTCGATTCGTTGATCCAACTACCGATTTTAACGGTTGCTCCATCGGTAACACTACGGAAGAAAGCCTCGTCTTTACTCGGGAAATGTTGGGAATAAATTCCGATCAATTTATCCGCTTCTTCTGTCATAGCAGGATCCACTTGTTTTGCTTTTTGGAATTTATCGACAGCAGCCCAGAATACGGATGCGTGGTCAAAATCGTCTTCTCCGTAATTGGAGGCCGAATTGGCATAGGCTTTTCCGATCAGCATCAATGCGGTTCCGTTGTTCGGATTAAGTTTCAGCACTTCCAGCGCATTAGTCTTAGTCGCCTGATATTGCTTTTTAGCCAATTGCAACTGAGCCATTTTCAGGTAATATTCAGCTTTAGCCTCGTTATCTTCGGATTTCGCGATCGCTTCTTTCAGATAACCTTCGGTTTTATCGAATTCCTGACGTTTCAGGAACATGATAGCCAAGCTATAAGCCGCATCAGCAGTCGGATCCAATTGGTACAATTGCTCAGCTACAGTTGCATATAAAGGCAAATCGACACATTCGCTCCGCCGTAACAGAGAAGCCACCTCTTTCAAGTTAGCGACATCTTCCTTATTGGCTTCGTATTTTGCAGAAAGCAAGTTATTCAAGGTTTCACAATCTGCTACACCGGCATTGAAAAACATAGCATCCACATTCCCCTTCATCGTTTTGAACGCTTCAACCGTTTTGGGTTGTTTGGCATTTTTGATTCCATCATCGATAAAACCGGAAACTTTCATATAAAGAGCGATGTATTCATCTTTCGACAGTTCTCCTTTTTTCAGCAGATCCCCGGCTCCGAAAAACATGGTTTGCACCGTGATCGGGTGAGTTTTATTACCTTCGAGCTCGAATGATTTAGCCAAATAAGAAAAAGCTGTTTTTTTAGTATCATCCCCTCCGAAACGATATAAAGTAGCCCCTTTCTTTCCCAAAATATAACCTTCTCCATACCTTTGATGATCCCCAAAATATTTCGCCCATTGATCATACAACATCATCAAGGTATCCACATAAGTCTTATCTTTTGTCTGCTGATAGATATTGATCAACAGATCTTCCCCTTTGGTATAAGTAAGCATCTGAAACTTGGGAGCGTTATTAAAAACATACCGCCAGGCAGGCAAAGCTTCCTTATAATTTTTTTGTTTAAGAAATTCTGAATAAATAGAAGCATTCTCCAACGTTTTCACACTATCCAGTCCGTATTTGGAGTCGAGTGTCTGCGCACTGACTGCCCCTCCCATAAGACAAATACCGAATGCTAAAGCCACAATCTTTTTCATGATCTTATCTTTTTTAACCGATGTATTTAATGTTTTGTTAGTTACTTATCTAAGCTTACTCTGCAAAAATATCACTATTTTTCTTTTAATATACAGGGAACACCTGTATTTTAGCTAATAGTTCGACTTTTTAACATATTTCAAGATCTCATTCAATCCTACAAAACTAAGATATTTACAAAATAAAATATCCGGAGTCAGATGTCTTTCCAAAAAATGTGCATTTCCCCCCGTAATCAACACATGTCCTTCCGGGTATTGTCCGAGAAAGCATTCTATATACTGTTGTACCTCAAAAAGCATACCAGACATCACGCCATTCCGGATAGCTTCTTCTGTCGACTGTCCTATTCCTCCATAGGTTTCTGTCGGTGTCACCAAAGGCAGGCGGGCTGTAAACCGGTGCAGTCCGTTGAAACGCATTCCCAATCCGGGAGAAATATTTCCTCCCAGAAACACGCCCTCGGCCGAGACATAATTATAAGTGATACAGGTACCCGAATCGATCACCAAGAGGGAAGCCCCCGGGTAATAACTCTTTGCTCCGACACAAATAGCGATCCGGTCGAATCCCAAGGTCTCGGGAGTAGCATATCCGATTTTCAACGGCACCTCCAAAGCAGGCGAAGCTTCCAGCCAGTAATCGGCTTGCTCTTTTATAGCCAGCTGCATTTCGGAATCGATATGACCACTTCCGGTAAGAAATATCCAAACCTTTTCCCCTTTTTCTTTCCATACCCGAATGTCTTCAAGAATCGAATCCAACCGATAGTTTACCCCGATCAGCCGGTCTTCCTGAAAAAAAGCATATTTACTACGGGTATTCCCGATATCGATTACCAAATTCATTGCCTAAAATTCAAATCTCTGATCTATCATCTGTTACCTGCCTCTGTTTTCTCCCACATCTCCCGCACATAACGCGACATTTTCATAATATTCGTAATCTCTGTAAACACGAGCGATAATTTATTATTTTTTTCACTGAACCGGCAAGGCAAAATTTGCAGCTGCACAAACCTCAGTATAGCGGCAAACAAGGCCGACTGATAAAAAGGAGAAGTCTGTTCGCCGACAAAATACATGATCATTTTCCCATTCTTCACCAATAATCTCTCGATCCCTAAATCCATACACCGGCGTCTCATCCTCACAATTTCCATCAATCCGGTCACCTGTGCCGGAATTTCGCCAAAACGGTCTTTCAGCTCTTGCCCGAATTTCTCCAGGCCAGCCTCATCCGGAATATTGTCCAACTCCCGATACAGCCGAATTCTCTCGCTGATATTCTCCACATAGGTATCCGGAATCAATACTTCGAAATCGGATTCGATCACACAATCGGCAACGTAAGCCTGCTTTTGTTCGGTCGGAGGCGTTTCCATTCCAGGGAACTCTTCTTCGCGTAATTCCAGCAGAGCTTCATTCAATATACGCTGATAGGTTTCGTAACCGATTTCAGCAATAAATCCCGACTGTTCCGCTCCCAGGATATTCCCGGCCCCGCGGATATCAAGGTCCTGCATCGCTATATTAAAACCACTTCCTAAACCGCTGAAATCTTCGATCGCTTTCAGCCGGCGCCTGGCATCCGAATTAACCGTATCCAAAGGAGGGGTCAATAAATAACAAAAAGCCTTTTTATTGCTTCTGCCTACACGTCCCCGTAATTGATGGAGTTCGCTCAAACCGAAATTTTGAGCATTATTGATAATAATCGTGTTGGTATTGGGCATGTCGATTCCCGATTCGATGATGGTGGTTGCTATCAATACATCATAGTCGTAATTTGTAAAATCGATAATTGCTTGTTCGAGTTTTTCGGGCTCCATTTGTCCGTGACCTACAATTGTTCTGGCGTCCGGAACAAGACGATGTACGAGATTTTCCAGTTCATAAAGTTGTTTTACTCTGTTATTGACGATAAATACCTGACCGTTTCGACTCATTTCGAAATTGATGGCTTCTTTGATAATATCTTCATTAAATCCGTGAACCTCGGTCTGTATCGGGTATCTGTTAGGGGGGGGAGTCGTTATGGACGAAAGATCCCGAGCACCCATTAACGAAAATTGTAAAGTACGAGGAATCGGTGTTGCTGACATGGTCAAAGTATCTACATTTGTCTTTATCTGTTTCAGTTTTTCTTTGACGGCGACTCCGAATTTTTGTTCTTCATCGATGATAAGTAATCCTAAATCTTTAAATTTTACATCTTTTCCTATGATGCGGTGTGTGCCTATCAGTATGTCGATTTTACCTTCTGATAAGTTCTTGAGTATCTGTCGTGTTTCTGCAGAAGTTCTTGCCCGGCTTAGGTAATCTACTTTAACGGGAAAATCTTTAAGTCGTTCGCTAAATGTTTTATAGTGTTGGAATGCCAGTACGGTAGTCGGGACAAGAACAGCTACCTGCTTATTATCGCATGCGGCTTTGAAAGCTGCCCGGACTGCAATTTCAGTTTTTCCGAACCCGACATCTCCGCATAACAGTCTGTCCATAGGGCGTTCTTTCTCCATATCGGCTTTTACTTCGGCCGTCGATTTCAATTGATCGGGGGTATCCTCATAAATAAATGACGCTTCGAGTTCCTGCTGCATGAATGTGTCGTGGGAAAATGCGAATCCTTTTTCTTCTTTTCTTTTGGCATACAGTTTGATAAGATCGCGAGCAATATCTTTCATCTTGCTCTTGGTCTTTTCTTTCATCCGTTCCCATGCTCCTGTCCCTAATTTGTTGATTCTGGGAGGTTCTCCTTCTTTTGCCCGGTATTTGGCTAATTTGTGCAGAGCGTGTATGCTGACGAAAAGAATGTCGTCATTTTGATAAATGAGTTTAATGACTTCTTGCATTTTTCCATTGATCTCTGTTCGTATCAGTCCTCCGAATTTTCCGACACCGTGATCTATGTGAACGATATAATCTCCTATTTCGATTTGTTGCAGTTCTTTAAGTGAGAGAGCGAGTTTTCCCGAACGGGCTTTGTCGCTTTTCAGACTGTATTTGTGGAATCGGTCGAAGAATTGATGGTCTGTAAAAAAGCAGGCTTTCAATTCCCGGTCTATAAAACCTTCGTGTAGTGTTTTCTGTACAGGGGTGAACGAGATATTTTCACCTTTATCTTCAAAAATGCTTTGAATACGTTGTATCTGTTTTTCGCTGTCGCTTAAAATATAAAGAGTATATCCCTCTTTCAAGAAAGAGGTGAACGAATCGATAACTAGTTCGAAATTCTTGTGATAGATCGGTTGAGGCGAGCATTCTATTCTCAGAATGGCTGCGTCTGGGGAAAGACTTTTATTCCCATAATCGATTCGTTTAAATTCGAATATTTTTTTGCGGAATGTGTCCGGGTCTATGATTTTTTTTCCTGCATTAAGATCGCCTTCTTCGGTTATCAATAATTGATCGGACAGAGTTTCTCCGGCAATTCCGTTGATTCGTTCTATGCACCATGCCAGATCTCTGAATCCGAAAATTGTTTTCGGATCGATAAACTCCAGAAAAGAGACGCCGTTAGCTTCGTTATTCATCATGTTGGGAATAATGAATATCTCTTCGAATTGATCATTGGACAATTGCGACTCTATATCGAAAGATCGGATACTTTCGATGTCATCTCCGAAAAAATCGATACGGTAGGGCTGGTCGAAAGAAAAAGAATAAACATCGAGAATACTGCCTCTTACAGCATATTGTCACGGTTCATATACGTAATC
>OGFY01001652.1_pt1 | contig 15516 bp, 11 predicted proteins | sample 1570951 | NCBI WGS metagenome assembly OGFY01 (sample SAMEA2581942, study PRJEB24529) | metagenome | biome: Human gut stool | place: China | collected 2011
GGCTTCGTTGCGGCGTTCATCAGCTTGTTCCAGAAGCCGATAATCGCTTTTCGTTTGCCCTTTTCCGCAGCGCGCAGACTCTTTCTTGCCACCAGCGACGGAGGCTCGGCGGCAAGTTTACCCCATGCTTTCTGCCCCCGGATTTGTTCGCGCACGTCCTCGCGCGTAGGCATCGCGCCGGGAAGAATGACGGTTACGGTAATTCCGCGTTTTTTTACTTCGCGCGAAAGCGCCTGCGAAAACGAAGTAAGCGCGCCTTTCGTTGCCGAATAAACGGCGAAATACGGCATGGGATAAATGCCGGAAACGCTGGAAATATTGATAATTTTCGCCTTTTTCGCCGCGTGCTGCACTGCGTAAAGGCACATTGCCGCCGCACCTTCGAAGTTTGCGCGGCACTGGAAAAGCAGTTTTTCCTGCGTGTAATTTTCAAAAGGTTTCTGGATATCCGCCCCTGCGACGTTGATGAGCATTTTCACCCGTTCGCCGCGCGCGGAAAGCGCTTCGAAAAATTCGCCGCGGCTTACTTCCGAAGATAGATCCATTGCTTTCGTAAATATTTCCGCGCGGAACGGAATACTGCTTTTCAACGCGGTAAGTTTTTCCTCGCTTCTGCCCGTCAGTACCAGCGACGTTTCGCCGCTTTCGAGCCCGCTTTTTAGTTCTTTACTGTAAATCAGTTCGTTTATGAACGCCTTGCCGAGATATCCCGTCGCGCCCGTTATTATGATGCAATTTTCCGCCATGATTCCGTCTGCTCCGTTTTGTCCGTTGTTCTGTTTAAAACGCCGCGGAAAACGATTACGTCCACACTTTTTCGGGATCGAAGCCGTAAATCTGCACGATTTGCATATATTCGCTGTTTGCCATATCGCGGGGCTTTACCACGCAGCCGCCGTTTGAATCGAGATCGATTCCGAACTGTTTATACGCATACCACACGACGTGCGCGCACTGCGTTCCCTTTAACGGCTGTTGATTTTTCTTACTGAAAATACCCGCGAATACCGTATACGGCACCCCGAGCAGCTGTTTTTTGGCATATTCCGCCACTTCTTTGCGCGTTTCATCCGATATCTTTTCGGGATTCGGGCGCAGTACCATAAACGTAGCATAATCGTTGAATACGTTCACTGCTGTTAAATGACTGGTGGTGCCCGGCGTATTCGCTTCTACAATCAGTCCGTCGTCCGATACCACAAGCGCCGCATGCCCGTAACGGAACCCGAGAACGTGCGTTGCCGAAGTTACGATGACATCCCCCTCGCGCACGGCGCCGATTGCCGCGTTTTTTCCCTCTTCCAGCTTCTCCCAGCACGTCCACGGGGCGAAACGTTCGCGATACACCGACACTTTTTCCATATAACATTTCTGAATGGTTCTGATCCGATTTTTACCGCTGCCGCTATTCCAAAGCCTGTCCGCCCCGATTTTCGTCAAGCCCGTCTGCGCGTACAATAACGCATAATCGTCTTCGGTAAGCTCGCTCTGCGATTTTTCAAACGTGGCGGTTAAATCGGCAAAATCGTAATCGGGCGTCCACTGCCGCCAGGTTGCGTCGGAAATCAGCGTGGAAGCCTCCACGCCGATAAGCACAAACATTAAAAACGCGGTAAAGCACGCAAAAACGCGCAGGAACGTAAGATACGCCCCGCCGCGTTTGATTTTTGTTGATTTGCCGCCTGATTTACTCAATTTGTCTTCCTTTGTTGCGTTTACGTTTTCGCCGGTACGGCGCTATATGTTATTTATTTTTGTTCTACGGCGCCGAAGATGCCCGTACCGATCCGCACCATATTGCTGCCGTTTTGCACGCACAATTTATAATCGCCGCTCATGCCCATCGAAAGCACAGACATATCGGCGTCGTTCGCTTTCATTTTATCGAGCAGCGCGCGCATTTTTTTCACCATGGCGCCGCCATCCTCTTCACCGATTCCGGCGGGAAGCATTGCCATGAAACCGCACGGTCTGATATTTTGAAGCGCGCGCACGAAGCGATACGCGGCTTCGGCATCCTCATATAAAAAGCCGCCTTTACTTTCTTCTCCGCCGATATTCACTTCGAGCAGAACGTTACTAACAACGCCGCGTTTTAAAGACATCGCAGAAATTGCCCGCGCGATTTTTTCGGATTCGCAAGATTGAATCAGCTGTACTTTTCCTACGATATATTTCAGCTTGTTTTCCTGAAGTCTACCGATGAAATGGCGCGGGAACGGAGGCAACAAATCGTTTTTATCGCGAAATTCCTGCGCTTTATTTTCGGCAACGGCGTCTATGCCGCCCGCCATCGCTTCTTTGATTTCTTCCTCCGTACGCGTTTTTGTGGCGGCGACGATATGCACGCGTTCGCCGAACGGATTTTCGGAGATTTTCTCGCGGATTTTCCGTATATTGTTCTGTATCGAAGATTCCATAAGTTTTCCGCCGCAAGATTTTCGCCGCAAGATTTCCGCCGCGCAACATATTTTCCTTTGGTTTTTGTTTTGCGACACAAACATTATAGCGATTTTTTTGTATTTTGTCAATTTGGTTACGTACTGAAATCAGGAAAAAATCTATTTTTTTCTCTCACCCCCGCCTTTCGCAACAATTATAAAACAAAAAAATAAGAAAAATCTTTAAAAGACTACGAAAAAACATTTGACAAACAGCGCAAGAAACGGTATAATGATTGAGTGCTTTGGGGATATGGCTCAGTTGGTAGAGCGCCTCGTTCGCAACGAGGAGGCCACGAGTTCGAATCTCGTTATCTCCACCATAAGGAACCGTGGTCGAACCCGCGGTTCCTTTTCATTTGCGTAAATAGCGTTGCAGGGATAATCGTTAAGACGAAAGTCGCGAAAAAGAAGATTTCTTACGACTGGCTGACGAAACCCCGTCAAAACGGAAAATTTGTAAAGAAAACTAAATAATATGCAATTTAAGGCGATAGAACGTTGATTCTACCGCATTTTTTTATGACTTTGATAAGTTTTAACCATCTGATTTATCGCCTTTCGTCGTCGCGTTGTAGCACAGTGAAATGCATAAGTCAACGGCAAAAATTATTGCCAAAAATTCGCATGACTTCCTGTCGTCAACGCAACGATTTTTGTGCTTTTTCGTTGACTTCCCTGTAACCGAGTACAAAATAAAAAAAATTATCTTTTCCCGGTGCTCCCCCGTTTTTGCCGAAAGGCGAAAGTAAATCGGAGGAAATTTTTTCTTTCTGATAATAAATTACAAATTAAGCCAGCCCCGTATTTCCTTGTTTTTTTATTTACGGGACTAACCTCTTTTTTTTAATTTTTATTATCAACCGCAACTCGTGCTACTTATGAATAAGCAAAGTTTATAATTATTTTTTCAGCTCAATCTAATTCTTCGCAGAAATTCACATATTCCGGCGCGGAAATCGCCGCGATAATATCGTCGTGCCGCTTTGAATTTAGCAATTAAAACCTCGTTTTACGCTTCCGCATTCGCCTCCGAATAAACAAATGCGCTGTAGCCCCAGCCGGATTTTTTGCCTGATTTAACGTAATCTATATATTTTTTTCGCAAAGAAGTATTTTGCGGCAACTTGTCAATGTCTTGCTCTTTCGTATCATAGAGCCGCCACGCCCAAGAAAAAAAGTCGTCATAATATCCGCTATCCATCAATTCGTAATCCGATATAAATGCAAATAAATTGGATTGAGGCGAAAGCATTTGCTTTACGGCGGGAAACAAAAGCCAGGATTCACATGTAAAAACGATTTTATCGTCGCCGAAAAACGGCTTACTGCCTGCGCCATACGTTCGCCACGATCTGTCAGCAATACGTCCGTCCCGACATTGTGGATATCTGGATGGGCGATTCGCCGCAACGCCTTGTAGGCAAAGTCTATACGCATTTTTCCGATGATTTTATGAAAAAACAAATGGACTTAGTAATCTTCCCCGTACCGACAAAAAAATAGTTAACAGAGCAACTATTTCCTTCCCCAAATTCTTCCCCAAACGATGCCGAAATCGCAAAAATTAATGTATAATTATACATTTATACAATATAAAATTAGCGTTTATGCAATGATTTTTGCATAAACGCTAAGCCGTGGTGGACAATGATTAACCTAAAACGAATTTATATTTTAATGATTTTTAATAACTAAACGCGGCGGAATATTATGAATTTATATGTATGACAAATTTCTTTGCGACAGCACCAAATTCGGCAGGATTTCGCCGCATTTATTGTGTTCGCTGAGCGACGTGGACTACGTGGCGAGCAATCAGCCGTTGCCCGAATACTTTCCGCAAAACAAAGCGTTTTCGCTTTCAGCTGAGAGAGGTTGCCGAAAAATTTTTGCCGAGATTTCTTCGGACTCGGGCAATTGATTATTTAATTAAAAATTATTTTAACTGAAAATAAGCGTAGGTAAGCGCTCCTTTTTTCTTTCCCTTTCCTATTTGCCCCGAAAAATCATTGATTATATATTCATTAATCCAAAATTTTGTATGCATATTCATATTTCTCGATGAGGGGTGGATAACACCTGCCACGGCTCGACACGATTGAAAACTTGAAACTTGCTTTATGTTTTTTCTATCCGATGAAAACAAAAGATAGTCAGCCGTTTTTTTAGGAATTGCATTATCAAAGTTTGTAAAATTAGCATCTTTTAAATTTGCGAAATAAATATTTTCAGCCATAACCAAATATTCTACAGCATCATTCCACGTTACAGGCGGCGTTTTATTAAAGAGTGCGTCAAATAGCTTAAACGCTTCTTGCCTACTGCCGAGCAAAATAGCTAACACAAAAAATAAATCAGGCTTTTTTTTCGAACTAAAAAAAGCAACGTTTGTTAAGTTTGAATATAAATTTACGGTTGAGGTTAAATTGCTCCCGTCCGGATAATTTGAAAGTCCAAGAAAAATTCGAAGCGAACCGATATCATTTTTCAAAATTTTACTCGTATCTTTTTGAATTTTGTATTTTTTAATTCTATCAATAAATTCATCGGCTGTTATCATCGAAATACTCCTTTGTGTTTAATTTTCTTTTTTCCAGATTACGGGCGTAACACCGTCGGGGGCGTAATGCCAGTAGTTGCCGCTATATGCCGTGCCGTCATCATTCAACGTCGGCTCGGTTTCACTATAATAATAACGGCTTGCATTTGTTAAATTACCATTATAAAAACCGATACTTATATTATCCCATTCGCTTTCATCTCCTTTATAATATACCGTTTTAAGACTGCTACAACCAGAGAACGCAGAATCGCCGATAGTTGTTACGCTATCCGGTATCGTTATGCTTGTAAGACTGCTACAATTATAGAACGCAGAACTGCCGATAGAAGTTACGCTGATTCCTATCGTTATGCTTGTTAGTCCGCTACAATTATAGAACGCCTCATCGCCGATAGTTGTTACGCTGTTCGGTATCGTTATGCTTGTAAGACTGCTACAACCACTGAACGCATAACTGCGGATAGTTGTTATAGTATTCGGGATAACAAGATTTGTAACAAGTTTGTTAATCAAATATAAATTATGCGCGTAATACAACGGATTTGAAGCATCGTTCCTAAACGAAATTTCACACCATTTTTCTAAATCGGTGATATATACGCCTTTCAATCCACTACAATTACCGAACGCCCCAGCACCGATTGTTGTTACGCTATTCGGTATCGTTATGCTTGTTAGTCCGCTATAATTACGGACATAGAACGCATAATCGCCGATTGTTGTTACGCTGTTTGGTATCGTTATGCTTGTTAGTCCTCCACAATTTTCAAACGCGTTATTGCCGATAGACGTTACAAGGTTTCCATTATATTTTTTAGGAATGACAATTTCGGTATCTGCGCACGAGCCTATTCCCGTAACAGTATAAGTATTATCGCTGTTTTGGGAATAGCTCAACCCACTTGACGCGCCTTGCCCGCAAACCTCGCAAACATTATCATCATTTATTACGTGCGGTATTTTTTCTATTATTTTTTGAATTCGGCTTACCTCCGTTCCGCAAACCGTACAATAATATACTGAGTCATACGAGCCTGTCTGTGTGCAAGTGGGGGTTACGACATTTTCTTTGACTTCTGCGCCTTTCTTATGCCCTAAGGCACTTACCGTTATCGTTCTGCGGCTTACTTCGCCATTACATACCGTGCAATAATACACAGAATCGTACGAGCCATTCTGGGTGCAGGTGGGTTCTACGATATTTTCTTTGACTTCTTCGCCCTTGGTATGCCCTAAGGCTGAAACCGTTTTTTTAATTCGGCTTACTTCCGTTCCGCATTCCGTGCAATAATGCACGGAATCGTACGAGCCTGTCTGCGTGCAGGTGGGGGCTACGATATTTTCTTTGACTTCTTCGCCGCGGACGTGGGCTTCGGGGTCTATTGCCAGAATTTCATAAGAGAAGTTATTTTTACAAACGGAGCAAACTTTATGGCGTAAGCCCGTGTTCGTACAAGTGGCGGCTTTATCTACCACCCACGAGGCAGACAAAACGTGTTGCCAGCCCGCGTAGAGAGTAATATTGCCGATTGAGCCTTTTTCTATTTTGGTAATTTTATTCGTCAGTTCTTTATCGGTATACCAGCCTGTGAAGGTGTGCATGCCGCTCGGGTCGGCAAGCGTGATATCGTCGGTTTCAAACGTATAATTTTCGGGGTTTGCCGAGTTGTTCGTGCCGCCGTTCAATTCGTAAGTAATGGTATATTCAATAATTTCCCATTGCGTGGAAGCGGTAACGTCGTTCGTGATATTCCATTTTTCGGAGGGCAAGGCGGCGTTTTGTTCGCCGTACGTATAAGCCGTGGTACGATAGCCGGGGCGGACGAAATGCGGCGGGACGAAATCGGCATCGAACGTAACCGTTTGCGTATACGTGCCGGTTTCCGCGTACACGGCGCAATCTGTGTGTGCGGGAGATACCGAGAAGCCCGAAGCGTAGAGATACAATTCGGGGGTATTATTAGAAGAATATTTTTCTGCGGTAATCTGAATCACATCGCCGACTGCGCAGTTGAAATCTACTTTTGTATAAGAGGAAGATGAACACAGGGTACGGGCAAGGACGGGTTTCGCCGAAGAAAGGTTTGTAATCGTTATGTAATACCTATAACTGCTCGACGAGGAATAACCTTTATAAGATACGGAATGCGCGCCGCTCTCCCCTGCGATGAAATACAGGAGATTCGTGCTGTTTGCTAAGGTCTGGCAGTAGTTGGCGTTTGCGGAATTGTACTTGATTGCATCTATATAAGTGCCCGCAGACTGCATATTCGTATACGTAACCGAATAGGTATTCGGCGTCCACTTGGCGTAAAGCGTGAGATTGCCGACAGAGCCTTTTTCGATTTCGGTGATTTTCGCGCCCGAGCACTCTTTGGTTTGGTACCAGCCCGCAAAGGTATAGCCCTCGCGGGTGGGGTCGGCGAGCGCGATTGTTTCGGAAAGAATGGTATACTCGGTGTAACGAAGGTTTTCTTCGGCGTTCGTGCCGCCGTTCAATTCGTAAGTAATGGAATAGTCGGTTACTTCCCACTTGGCGTATAACGTAATATTGCCGTAGTTGCCCGTTGAGATTTTTTCTACGGGATCGCCCGAAAAATCGGCGTTTTTATACCAGCCCGCGAAGGTGTAGCCCGTTCGCGTAGCGTTTTCGAGCGTGATTTCGGGAGATTCTATCGTGTACGTTTCGGGGTTGAGGGAGTTGTTTGTGCCTCTGTTTAAATTATACTCGATTGAGTATTCTTTCGCCGAGTACAAGGCGGTAAACTGCATAGGAGCCGTATATTGCCACAGGAATTGCGGGGAAGTAGCGTAAAGGTATTTATTGTCTTTTTCGTCCTGCCAGCCGAGGAAGGTATAGCCCGTTCTTGTGGCGAGGGGCAAGGTAAACAAGGCATCGTAAGTGCCCGATTTCGGCGCGTACGCCGATACCGTGCCGCCGAGGGCATCGTACGTTACGGCATACGTATTCGCTTTGAAACTCGCTTCGAAAACGGTGTTTACGTCCAGACGGTACGGGAATGTTTGTTCGAAATACGGGGGTTCGGCGCCCTCTTCCATCGCTTTCCAGCCACGGAACGTGTAGCCGAGTTTGCGGGGCGTGCCTGCGGGCGCGGTGATCATCGTTTGTTCTTCTACGGTGCGTTCTTCCTGATACGTTACGCCGTCCACGAGGAATTGATAGGTGCGCATACCCAGACGGTAAATATCGAGGTAGTACACGGTGTTGAGATCTTCCGTTTCGTTGTACCACACTGTGATATACGCGATATTGTGCCCCTCCGCCAAAGACATATTTTTGGTTTTGATCGTTTCAAGTCCCTCGATGTCTTTGGAAAGCGTCCAGCGGCAACCGTCGCTGACGATGATGGTGGAAGAAAGCGCGATAGACGTGCGCTTGTTCGATACCGTTTGCGTGAGCGCGGGATAATCGTAATTTTTATAGTCGAACGTGAAGCCGTCCGCCGCCTCCACGCGGTATTTCAAGAATTTCGCGTATACGGTGATATCGCCCGTGGAGCCCGCGGGAATAGACGATATGCGCTCGGTGGGATTGTATTCGTCGGTTTTGTACCAGCCCTGAAAGGTGAGTCCGCTTTCGTTTTGGGGCGCGTATAACGGTAAATTCGGGGATTCTATGGTGTACGTGAGGGGGTTGCGCGCGTTATTTTCGGTGTTGCTTTCCATTATGTACGTGATTGTGTACTCGATCGGCGTATACGAGAACGTTATGGATAGATCGGCGACGACGGGTGCGGCGCTGTACTGCCATTTGCCCTGATAGCCCGTTTTTTGCGGCACGGCGGGAAGTTGTTCCGCGCGGATCGATTCGCCGTGCTTTACCGCCACGGATACGTTGCCTTGCTCGGCATCGTTGCTGACGAACGTTACTTCGTGGTATTTGCCGTCTTTTACGATATGGACATGAGTGAGCAAGGTGTTATCGAAAACTTCGGTCTTGGTTAAAACTTTCTGCACGTAAAAGCCAACCGCCACGGTGTGATCGCCTGCGGAAATCAGATCGTCGTATACGGGTTTGGCTTTGATGTACGCGGGAAGTTTATCGCCGCCGAGGACGGGTTCGTGGAGTTGCCCGTCGTAAGAATACGTTTGCTCGGCTACGGTTACGCGGTATTCTTTGATACCGAGCTGAGTGCCGCAATGCTTGCAAAGCGTTTGTTCTACGATGGTCAGACTGGTGAAAATGTCCGCTTCCTGACGAGTATCGTATACGGGTTCGGCGGCTTCGTGCCCCACGGTGGGCGTGAAATTATCTTTGTATTCGTCGCCGCACTCGCATTTGTGGAGCGTGTAGCCTTCTTGCGCGCACGTGGGCGCGATTACCGTGGTTTCGTACGCGTGTTCGTGAGTTTTGCCGCAAGCGGCTACGGCGATGCCGAGTAAGCCGACAAACAAGCATACGACTGTGAGAAGAATTTTTCGGAAAGGATTTTTCAAATCTTTCATATTTCGCCTCGATTGATTGCAGTCTGAAATAATCAATTTAATAAAAAAGTGACACCTTTTGCAAGATGCCACTTACAGAAAACACATCTCGCGAAAGTTGTCACACTATATGTAATAATCCTTTTTTAACCGATTATGTAGCGATATGCGTATTTCTGCCGAAATATGATACCGGTTAAAAAAGGGCGCGCAAAATTATAACACAAAAACAGCGAGAGATTTTCTCGCTTTGGAATATTACAATAATGTGACGATTATATTTTAGCACTCTCAAATAAATATGTCAAATATTTAATACGTTTTTTAGAAGTTTTTTGAATAGACTTTTACTATTTGCCTTTTCGGTTGTTTTTTGTGTAGCACAGAGAAAAACGAAAGTCAACGGCAAAAATTAACGCGTAAAATTTGTAAAAACAGTAAAGTCGATTTCAATTTTAAGTTGAAGTCGGCTTTCTTTTTATGCGTTAATTTTTCGGCTGCTTCGTTGACTTCCGTTCTGTCCGCCACTCATAAAAGCGCACAAAAAAGTTTTCTCCGTGCTTGTTTTCTGGTTGCCGAAAAGGCAAAATAAAACAAACTCAGGAGAAAACCAAAATGATTCAACAACAGAAAATCTACCGCTTCAGCGACGATACCGTGATCACCGAACAGAATATCCGTAAAATCGGCGAACTGATTGCTTTAAGCTCGGTGAGAACGCGAATGATCCATTCCACCCGCGATTTATACTACGTTTTTCAACGTTTGTACAAAGACATTTACTGCCACACCGATATTTTAAAACCGTATTCGGAAGCCTACGATTACGCCGAAGAAGCCATCTGCTTTTTATGCCGATTTATAGGCAAGAAATTAGGCGATCTGTGTATCGGTAAGTTCGGAAAACCGCTTCCGATACGCCTTGCCTGTTACCGTTATCTCGGCAGAATGCTTTGGAAAAAATACAACAAAAACGCCAAATACGAAGTTGGCAGTTATGAAGACCAAAATTTGCGCCACAACGAGCTTACAATTGATCCTTATGCAAAACAGGCAACCGAAGAGGCATCATACGAACGCTACGATAAACTTATCGCAAAAATGGCGTTACCCGATTACGAATACGAAACGCTTTTAGCGATGATGAGCGGTATGCGAATGATTGATATGAAGCGGTATTTCCACGTAGATTACACCACGATTTATCGCCGCAAACTTCGTATTCAGAAAAAATATTTACACGCCGTGGCGCAATTATAATTTTTGTTCTTAAATTAAATATACAACCGCTGTATTATACTCATAAAAACGGCACATTTACGGCAAATGGCACTGAGACGGGTGCTTGGTTATAACAAGCGCGCCGCTGCGCGGCGCGACCAAGCACCCGTCTCAAAACCAGACTTTCACTTCACGCACCAACCGAAATTTATCCGTTAAACCATCCGCCGAAAACGGTGGCAATCGCGCTGACCCGCTTGCGATTTGCCACCGTTATTTTTCGTCGGCTCGCGATTTTTCGTTCGGTATTTTTCCGGATTCGGGCAGGGAAAACAGTAAAATTCGTCGAGTTTAGTCTTAGTTTTCGTCGGATTGTGCCCGTTCCTTTTTTTCGAAATGCATGTTACAATACAATTGTCGATCGACATTGGCGCGAATTTTAAAAGAAACGCCGTTCAGACTGTTGGGGTAAATATCCGAAAAGTTGGGAAAAGTGGTGAAAGTAGTCCGGAAAGTTGGGAAAGTTCATAGGCTCGTTCTTCTGCAAACGTGCTATAATCGAATTGTCGATCGAAAAAAGCACGTTGCTTTTGAAAAAGTTTAAAATCCTAAAACATAAGATTGTAAATCTCTTTTCAAGTTAGTACGGTTTTATATGGGGTTTGTATTAAAGTCGGTTTGGTTTTACTTGGGATTTTTTGTAATTTCTTTGGGGTTTTCTTATAAAACTCTTGGGAATTACCTTCTAACGTTTTTTCATAAAACGTGCTACACTGAAATTGATAGAAAAAACGCGCGCAAAAATTTTTCTATTTATTTTTTGCAAAGGTGAAAAGATTTTGCACCTTTGTACATTACAATCAAAATATCACAACCATTCAAGGAGGACGAAATGAGTAAAACAACGATAAAAATTTATTATCTCGGCACGCCGGATATATCCGCGCTGCCCGACCCCGAACGCAGAAAGTTTCTTGAAACGCTGTATTCGGAAATCCATCGGATTCACTCAACCACCCGCGCAGGCAACTAAAATGCCGCGCCCACAACAACATTACAAGGAGAAATAACAAAATGCCCTATATAAACGCAAAAATATATTCGGACGGCGGACATTATGTCGCCATTCCGCAAGGCGCGTATCCGAGCCGCAAAGGCAGGCAACGCCGCGGAAAACCAAACGTAAAAATCGAGATACCGCCGCCGCGCGATTTAATCGAATTGGCGGAACAGAACACACCGCGAGAAAGCACGAAATCGCGGTTTGAAAAAGCGTATGCGGAAAGCCGAAGTTTGCCGAAGCGCGAACGAAAGTCGCATATCCGCACCGCGTTGAAAAACGATTTTTCAACAAAAGACGAACTTTCCGCGTATGTGGAACGCAATACCGAGCGCAAACGCACCAACGAAATCCGCCGAAAAATCCGACTATATCGAAAACTGTATCTGCAACGCTGGAACTATTTCTGCACGTTCACGTACGACGATAACCTACATACGGAAGAAACGTTCCGCAAAAAATTATCGAATACGTTAAAACATTTCGTATCTCGGAACGGTTGGAAGTACGTCGGCGTGTGGGAACGTTCGCCCGAAAAGCAACGCCTGCATTTTCACGGGATCTTTTATATCCCGAAACTTGTCGGCAAGATTATCGAAACGAAAGATTACAGCACGAAAACGCATAAAACGCAGATCACGTATCAGAACACCCACTTTTTAAAACGCTTCGGAAGAAACGATTTTAAGCCGATACAGTCGAAATACGAAATTCCGTCGGTAGCGAAATATATCGCCAAATATATGGAAAAAACGGGCGAAAAACTCGTGTACGGCGGAAAATTACCTACGTTTTTTCTTTCGGATATCGTCGACGAAGACGTGATTTGCCCTTTCGGGGCGTACGATGCGAAACTGCTTTTGTACGATAAATTCACGTGTATCAAAGACGGCGAAATTATCGGCGAAGTCGGCGAAGAAACGATAAAACAAATGAAAAAATGCAATTAGGCGATAAGCCCGAAACATCGTCTTTCTTTCGGGAAAAGTGTAAACGAACCCGTCTTTTTCGTCAAGGGCAAGATGCATTGCGCCGCTTGTAGCAATAACCGCAAAATAATACCGTTCAGGCGCAACCCTTGACGGAAAAGCGACAAAACGAAAATAAGCGCAAGCCATAAAATCGGTTTCGTTTGTGGTTTTCCCGTCGAAAGACGAAAATAAAAAATAAACTTAAAGGAGTAACCAATTTTGAAAACAGCAGTAATTTATGCTCGGTATTCGAGCGACAGTCAGACGGAACAATCCATCGAAGGTCAGCTTCACGTCTGCAACGAGTATGCAAAAAATAACGATATCGTCGTATTAGGCACATATATCGACAGAGCGATGACGGGGACGAACGATCACCGACCGAGTTTTCAGAATATGCTGAAAGACAGTCATCGTAAAGAATGGGATTATGTGTTAGTGTACAAATTAGACCGTTTTTCGCGGAATAAGTATGAAACGGCGATACATAAGAAAACGTTGCGCGATAACGGAGTAAAAGTGTTATCGGCAATGGAAAATATTCCCGATACGCCGGAGGGAATAATTTTGGAATCGCTGCTTGAAGGAATGAATCAGTATTACAGCGCGGAATTATCACAAAAAGTACGTCGCGGAATGAACGAAAGCCGCAGGAAGGGGAACTTCACTGGTGGTTTTACGTTATACGGATATAAAGTGAAAGATAAAAAAGTAACAATTTCAGAAGATGAAGCGGCGGCGGTGAAATATATTTACGAACAATATTCGGCCGGAGTATATGTGAAAGATATTACCGCGGCGTTGACAGAACGCGGCATTTATTTTCACGGTAAAAAATTTGCAAGAAATACCGTGTATAATATTCTTAAAAACGAGAAATATTCCGGAACATACAGGCATGGTGAAGAAACGTTTGATAATATTTACCCGCAAATCGTACCCACTGAAATATACAAAAAAGTCAGAGCAAAAACAAACGCAAATAGATACGGCAAAAGAAGCGTAGAGGTGGTATATTTGCTTCGCGGGAAACTTCTGTGCGGTTATTGCGGAAGTCCGATCAGCGCAGAAACGGGAACATCGAATAACGGAAGAAAGATACGTTATTATAAGTGCCTTGGCCGAAAACATCGAAACGGTTGCAAAAAGTCGATGGTAAGAAAAGAAATACTTGAAAAATATGTAATCGATCACGTGATCGAAATGATGGGTAAACCGGAAATACAGAATGAAATCGCAGACGGGTTGCTCGCATATCAGGAAAAAATTATTGAAGAAAATTCGGCAATCGGAAGTCTTGAAAAAGAAATACGACGAACGGAAAATACGATAACAAATATAATGAATGCGGTGGAACAAGGCGGAGCGACGGCAACGACGATGAACCGTATGCGGGAACTCGAAGCAAAACTCGACGAATTGCAGAAAAACCTGACGATAGAAAAATCGAAAACGGCGTATCGGCTATCGAGAGAAGAAATTTTAATGTATTACCGAGCGGGGCTTGAAAAAACGCCGAAATTGCTCATAGAATATTTAATAAAAGAGATAAAATTGTACGACGATAAAATGATTATCACGTACAATACGCCGCGACCGATAGACCTTGACGCAAGTCAGGGTTTTTCTTTTTATAATAAAAACGTAAAAATAGCGCGAGTGATACAAAATCGAAAATTCGTGAAATATGAAAATTTTCGATTGATAATGCGAGTGTAAGTTTTTGATTTATTGAAAAAGTTCGTATAAAAAAAGACATAGCCGAAACGATACGAACTATTTTTATTACGATTAAACAAATATAAAAATGCAAAAACGTGCGAAAATGCCGGTGGAATAAAGTAAAAACAGGCAAAACAGCGTAAAAGAAAACCTAAGCCGAACGCAAAAGTTCAACTTAGGTTTAATCTGGCGCAGAGAAGAGGATTTGAACCTCCGGTAAGCGATTAACCTACACACGATTTCCAATCGTGCTCCTTAAACCACTCGGACATCTCTGCATTTCTATGCAAGCTTTCTTTCGGTTAATGCGGAAACGGAACTTTCCGCTTTCGGAAGAAAGCTTTATTATATTACTTTATTTTCGGCGAAAAAGCAAGCGTTTTTGCCCCGTTTTTATAAAATTCATGCAAAAATTTTGCTTTGGGAGTTTTTGTTTTGAAAGGCGTGGTTAATTCCCCGCGTTTTTATAACAATCGCAGGCTTTGCCGCCCGGCAAAAAGCCTGTATCCGAACATTTTTCGCAGGAAAATTTCGGGGCTAAATCTTTTTCCGTCAAGCCGATTTTCACAAGCAGGGCACGCCGCGTTTCAAGCAGCTTCCGCTTTTCATCCAGCAGCGCCGGCAAAGACGAAGCGTTGAAAATTTCCGCTTTCGCAAGGTCGATTTCCATTTTCGAAAGCTTTTTTTCGTTTTCCGCAAAGCCCGCGATTTTTCCCGCCGCGGCGCGATTTTTTTCCGCAGCGGAAACGGCTTTTTCTCGCAGCGCCGCGTAATATTTTTCCCGTTTCGATCGCTCGTCCGCCGCAATGACGGAAGGAGATACGAATCGGTTGCCTGTAAAAGCGTTCGAAGCGCCGTTTGTACCTGCGGAAGAGGCGACGGCGATTTCCTTTTCCGCCGCTTCCGGCGTGAAAATATTTTCGCGTTTCCATTCCGAGAGAATCTTATTCATATACGGCACGGGGGAGGCGGAAACGGAGGCTCGTCCGGCGGCTTCCGAAATCATATCGTCGCCGAAATTCCAGCTTTTCCACGTTTCCAGCATGGAAAGATTCGCGGCGGATTTTTTGAGCCCCGGGCAGACGGCGC
>OGFY01001664.1_pt1 | contig 15447 bp, 17 predicted proteins | sample 1570951 | NCBI WGS metagenome assembly OGFY01 (sample SAMEA2581942, study PRJEB24529) | metagenome | biome: Human gut stool | place: China | collected 2011
AAATGTTAGCACAAACCGTTACTCCAAGTAAGAAGTAGATCACAAAGGAAGTAAAGAATGTTAGCAATATTTTTTTAATTTGAAGAAAAAAGAAGAAAAGAACAATATGGAAACTATAAAGATTACACGATATCAATCGCCCGTGGGCGAGATGCTTGTCGGTTCTTACGGCGATAAGCTGTGTATTTGCGATTGGGCGGTGGAGAAACGACGAGGTACGATAGACCGCCGCATACAGCGACATCTGAATGCGAAGTACGAAGAGGGGACTTCCGACATCATCGAACGGGCAATCGGTGAACTCGAAGAATATTTTGCCGGACACCGTAAGATATTCGACATTCCCGTTGTCTTTACCGGCTCGGAATTTCAATGCACCGTATGGGAAGAACTGATGAAAATACCCTATGGAACGACCATATCTTATGGCGAGCTTGCCCGCCGTATCCATAACCCGAAGGCTGTGCGTGCAGTCGCATCGGCCAATGCCACCAATCCTATCTCTATCTTTGTTCCCTGCCATCGGGTAATCGGCAGCAATCATAAACTTACGGGGTACGGAGGTGGTCTCGATGCGAAAAAAGGATTATTGGAGTTGGAATGTTCTAAAACGATGGGGCTCGGTTTATGGTAGATTTAATATACAAAATCACGAAAAGTGCCATTCACGCGAAACGATGAGTGGCACTTTTAGTGATTTTTCAATGAAATAAATGGCTATATGCCTGTATTTGGACTTGCTGGGCGTACCGAAATAGGGGCTTCATTTTTTTGTTTTATTGAGTACAAAATATGGATAATTGCGTCTTTCTATAAAGATATTGTGTAAATTTTAAATTATCCATATTAATGAAACAGATAAAACTGTTACTTCTTTTAGCTTCCGCCTCCGTTACGGGAGCACTTGCGCAGAGCAATGGATTGACGGATATGAGTCAGAGCCGTTTTGCGAAGATGGCGAATACCGGAATCGGTGCCGTACATTGGACGGATGGATTCTGGGGAGATCGCTTTCAGGTATTTAGCCGGACTTCCCTGCAAAGTATGTGGAACACTTGGAACGCGCCGGAGATCTCTCACGGTTTCCGTAATTTTGAGATTGCTGCCGGGGTATGCAAAGGAGAGCATTGGGGACCTCCATTTCATGACGGAGATATGTATAAATGGATGGAAGGTGTGGCTTCTGTCTATGCAGTTAATAAAGATCCGGAGTTGGATAAGTTAATGGATAACTTTATTACTTGTGTTGTAAAAGCCCAACGTGCAGACGGTTATATACATACGCCTGTTATTATCGAAGAACTGAATAAAGGGATTGATTCCCATACAACAGCATTGGGTGATCAGCATAAACAGACGGTCATTGGAACGAAAGTAGGTGATGAGAATGAAAAAGGAGCTTTTGCCAATCGGCTGAACTTTGAGACTTATAATTTGGGACACTTGATGATGGCGGGTATTGTGCATCGTCGTGCTACCGGAAAGACTACTCTTTTCGATGCTGCTGTGAAAGCGACGGATTTCCTCTGTCATTTTTATGAAACGGCTTCTGCCGAACTGGCTCGCAATGCTATTTGTCCCTCTCATTATATGGGGGTAGTTGAAATGTACCGGGCTACCGGAAATCCCCGTTATCTGGAACTTTCAAAGAATCTGATTGATATCCGTGGTATGGTGGAGAACGGTACGGACGATAATCAGGACCGTATTCCTTTCCGCGATCAATATCGTGCGATGGGACATGCCGTACGCGCCAACTATCTGTATGCCGGAGTAGCGGATGTATATGCAGAAACCGGTGAGCAGCAGTTAATGAAGAACCTGACTAGTATCTGGAATGATATCGTGACCCGGAAAATGTATGTGACCGGTGCTTGCGGTGCTCTTTATGATGGTACATCGCCTGATGGAACGTGTTATGAGCCGGATAGTATTCAGAAAGTGCATCAGAGTTATGGACGTCCCTATCAGTTGCCGAATAGCACTGCCCACAATGAAACGTGTGCCAATATCGGTAATATGCTGTTCAACTGGCGGATGCTGGAGGTGACAGGGGATGCGAAATATGCTGATCTTGTGGAGACTTGTCTTTATAATAGTGTATTGAGCGGTATTAGTCTGGATGGAAAAAAGTATTTCTACACGAATCCACTTCGTATCAGTGCCGATCTTCCTTACACGCTTCGCTGGCCGAAGGAACGGACGGAATATATCAGTTGTTTCTGCTGTCCTCCGAACACATTGCGTACGCTGTGTCAGGCACAAAACTATGCATATACATTGAGTCCAGAAGGGATTTATTGCAATTTGTATGGGGCAAATCATTGACAACGACTTGGAAAGAGAAGGGAGAAGTAGCTCTGACGCAGGAAACGGATTATCCTTGGGATGGAAATATACGTGTAACGTTGGATAAAGTTCCTCGTAAGGCGGGTACTTTCTCGCTCTTCTTACGTATTCCTGAATGGTGCGAAAAGGCTACGCTTACGGTGAATGGACAGCCGTTGCAAGTCAATGCGAAGGCAAATTCGTATGCGGAAGTAAATCGTGCATGGAAGAAGGGGGATGTAGTGGAGTTAGTGATGGATATGCCTGTGCGTTTGTTCGAAGCTCATCCGTTGGCAGAGGAGATTCGTAACCAGGTGGTCGTGAAGCGCGGACCGTTGGTTTATTGTCTGGAAAATATGGATATAGCGAATGGAGAGAAGATTGATAATGTATTGATCCCTGCTGATATAAAATTGATTCCGAAAAAGATCACGATTGAGGGTAGTCCGATTGTAGCGCTCGAAGGTAAAGCGCGTCTGGCATCTGCAACTTCTTGGGAAGGGGTACTTTATCGTCCGGTGGTTCAGGCAGAGAAGACGGTGGATATTCGTTTGATTCCTTATTATGCCTGGGGAAATAGAGGAAAAGGAGAGATGACCGTATGGATGCCTCTTGCCAGATAATCATGATACAGAAATAAAGAAATGAGGATGAGAAAGTTATTTTTAACGGCTATATGTATTTTGTGCAGTCATTGGTTATGGTCCGGTGAGATATGGGTTTCTCCCAAAGGTAATGACTTTAATGATGGAACCCGCCAGTCTCCCAAAGCAACGCTGACTGCTGCTTTACGGCAGGCGCGTGAGTGGCGGAGGACGGGAGATGACCGTGTACAGGGAGGAATCACTGTTTATATGGAGGGGGGAACGTACGCTTTGTATGAGCCAGTTTTTATTCGTCCGGAAGATAGTGGGACAGAGGAATCACAGACGGTGATCCGTTCAGCAGCCGATGAAAAGGTGGTGTTGAGTGGAGGAGTCCGTATCAAGAATTGGAAGAAACAAGGAAAGCTCTGGGTGGCAGATGTGTCGGCATTTAATGGGCGTCCATTGGATTTTCGTCAGTTGTGGGTGAATGGAGAAAAGGCTGTCCGTGCCCGTGATGTAGAGGATTTCGAAAAGATGAACCGTATTTGCAGTGTGGATGAAAAGAATGAAATTCTTTATGTTCCTGCGGTTGCAGTACACAGACTTATTGATAATAAGGGAAAATTGAAGGCTGAATATGCCGAGATGGTACTCCATCAGATGTGGTGTGTGGCTAATCTTCGGATTCGGTCTATTGAGGTGCAGGGAGATAGTGCGGCGGTACGTTTTCACCAGCCGGAAAGCCGGATTCAGTTTGAACATCCTTGGCCGCGTCCAATGGTGACGACGGACGGACATAATTCCGCTTTCTATCTGACGAATGCCCGTGAGCTATTGGATGTACCGGGCGAATGGTATCACGATATGGATGCCCATAGAGTGTATTATTATCCACGGGAAGGAGAGAAGATGCAGGAGGCGGAAGTGATGGTACCTGCCATTGAGACGTTAGTACAGGTAGAAGGTACTTTGGATCGTCCTGTGTGTCATATTCGTTTTGAGAAAATTACTTTTTCTTATACTACGTGGATGCGTCCGTCAAAGAAAGGACATGTGCCTCTTCAGGCAGGTATGTATCTGACGGATGGATACCGGATTGATCCGAAGATGCAACGGGATTATCTGAATCATCCGTTGGATAATCAAGGATGGTTGGGTCGTCCTGCGGCTGCTGTCCGGATAGCTGCTGCCAGGCAGATTGATTTTGAGCGTTGCCGATTTGAACATCTGGGTTCTACCGGACTGGATTATGAAGAAGCGGTGCAGGGTGGTATTGTTCGTGGTTGTCTCTTTCGCGATATTGCAGGAAATGGTTTGCTGGCCGGTAGCTTTTCTCCGGCTGCTCACGAAACGCATTTGCCATACGATCCTGCTGACCGCCGGGAGGTATGTACACACCAGCAAATCAATAATTGCTATTTCACGGAAGTAGGTAATGAGGACTGGGGATGTCTCGCCATTGCTGCGGGGTATGTGAGTGATATTAATATCGAGCATAATGAAATTAGTGAAGTTCCTTATAGTGGCATCAGTCTTGGTTGGGGATGGACACAAACTGTGAATTGTATGCGTAATAACAGAGTTTATGCAAATCTGATTCATCATTATGCGAAACATATGTATGATGTAGCGGGTATTTACACACTCGGCTCACAGCCCAAAAGCTATGTAACGGAGAATTGTGTGCATAGTATCTATAAACCGGGGTATGTACACGATCCTAATCATTGGTTCTACCTTTATACAGATGAGGGTTCTTCTTTTATTACTGTTCGTGATAATTGGACGGAAGGGGAGAAGTATCTGCAAAATGCCAATGGTCCCGGAAATGTGTGGGAGAATAATGGTCCGAAAGTGGATGATGCTATTCGTGAACGTGCAGGATTGGAAGCTGAATACAAGGATTTGCTGAACATTCGATAGTAGTTGGTAACTCATTTAACTGCAATATGCGGTTCGTTCCACAGATATGGAACTAAAGGAAAATATATGTAGAACTAAAGGGAAACAGATGTGGAACTAAACATCAACTATTGTAGAACGAATTGTTTCTTATAACGCAGTCGGTTAATAATAGAAAGAATAATGAAAAAGAAATATATGATATTACTCAGTGCCTTGTCTTTGGCAAGCAGCACATTTGCCCAGACCTGGATTTGGTATCCGGGAGATTATGAAATCTGGCTGGGAAATCAAATGAACAACCGTCGTACGGAACGGGGTGCATTTTTCCCTCCTTTCTGGAAAACGGACAGTCATTATGTAGTTGTTGAATTCAGCAAGCAACTGAATCTTTCCGAGCCGGAAGAGATTTTTATTGCTGCGGAAGGAAAGTATAATGTCAAGCTGGATGGAAAGCTTCAATTCGGTATGCCGGAGACGATGACTCTTCCTGCCGGTAAGCATAACCTGAACATCAAAGTTTGGAATCAGGCTACTCCTCCCACTATTTATGTGAAAGGGAAGACGGTGAATTCTGATTCCTCCTGGCGAGTGACTTACGAAGATAAAGAATGGATTGATGAGAGCGGAAAAGCCAGTGACACATCTGCTACGATCTATATGGATGCCGGATGTTGGAACTTTGACGGGGCTACCCAACTTCCTTCCCAATTCAGTCTGATGCGTGAACCGCAGCAACCTGTTGCGAAGACAGAACAGGCTGAAGGAGGTATTCTTTATGATTTTGGAAAAGAGACGTTCGGATTCATCACATTGAAGAATCTTTCCGGAAAAGGAAAAATAGAGATTTATTATGGCGAAAGTCCGGAAGAAGCAAAGGATAAAGCATATTGTGAAACTTTGGACAAACTGTTGTTAGAACCGGGACAAGTGACTGACCTCGCCATCCGCAGCACTTCTCCCTTAAATAGTTCTGATAACGAATATACGTTGGAGAACAGTAAAGCTTTTCGATATGTCTACGTTACCCACGAACCGGGTGTACAAATAGGAGAAGTATCCATGCAATATGAATATCTTCCTGAAGAGTATCGTGGAAGTTTCCGTTGCAATGATGAAGAATTGAACCGTATCTGGGAAGTGGGGGCCTATACCATGCATCTCACTACCCGCGAGTTCTTTATTGACGGTATCAAACGCGATCGCTGGGTATGGAGTGGGGATGCTATCCAAAGTTATCTGATGAATTATTATCTTTTCTTCGATAGTGAATCCGTGAAACGTACAATCTGGCTGCTTCGTGGCAAAGATCCTGTGACCAGCCATAGCAATACGATTATGGACTATACTTTCTATTGGTTCCTTAGCGTATATGATTATTATATGTATAGTGGCGACCGCCACTTTGTCAACCAACTGTATCCACGTATGCAAACGATGATGGATTATGTATTGGGACGTACAAATAAAAATGGTATGGTGGAAGGCATGACCGGTGATTGGGTATTTGTGGACTGGGCGGACGGCTATCTGGATAAAAAAGGAGAACTTTCTTTTGAGCAGGTTTTATTTTGCAGAAGTCTAGAAACAATGGCTTTGTGTGCTGATTTAGTTGGGGATGAGATTGGGAAGCAGAAGTATGAGAAGCTGGCCGCTACTCTGAAAGCAAAGTTAGAACCTACTTTCTGGAACAATCAGAAACAGGCATTTGTGCATAATCGTGTGAATGGTCGGCAAAGTGATGCTGTGACGCGTTATGCCAATATGTTTTCTGTATTCTTCCAGTATCTGAACGCAGATAAGCAGCAAGCCATCAAGAACTCTGTTCTTCTGAATGACAGCATTCTGAAAATCACAACGCCTTATATGCGTTTTTATGAATTGGAAGCTCTTTGTGCTTTGGGTGAACAGGAGGCTGTTATGAAGGAAATGAAAGCTTACTGGGGCGGCATGTTGAAGGAGGGTGCTACCTCTTTCTGGGAAAAATACAACCCTGAAGAAACTGGAACGCAACATCTTGCCATGTACGGCCGTCCTTATGGCAAGAGTCTGTGTCATGCCTGGGGAGCAAGTCCTATCTATCTGCTCGGCAAATATTATTTGGGTGTGAAACCTGTGAAAGAAGGATATAAGGAGTTTGCTATTGCTCCTGTATTAGGAGGACTGAAATGGATGGAGGGTACTGTACCCACTCCGAATGGCGATATCCATGTTTATATGAATGGCAAAACGATGAAAGTGAAAGCTACAGAAGGGGAAGGGTATTTGACGATCAATAGTCGTCGTCCACCCAAAGCAAATATCGGAATACCGGAGAAAGTATCGGAAGGAGTGTGGCGTCTCTGGATTGATTCACCCGAAGAAAGAATTGTTACCTATCATTTATAATTCATGGTTAATTAGTTAGTGGAGAACTTACCGAAATCAAGGAAGAGCAAGCGGGAGGTTGTTTTACCTGATTAAATGATAGCTTTAGCTAGTCTAAAGCTATCATTATCTTTATCACCAATATATTGCTTGCAAAGTGTAAAACACCTATATTTGCAACAAAACCATCAATAGAAAAGCGGATATAGCCGGTATAAATACAATATAAGAATATAAGAATGAAGCAGGAAGAGAAAAAAAATCGAAACAGACGAACCAATGAACAATTAGACAGGGATGTAATGTCCGAACTCGAAAAACTTGTGGCGGAACAGGGCTTCGGCAATGTCAATCTAAGTACTTTGACAAAGGCCGCAGGAATGGAAGCCAACGTATTCTATAGAAGGTACGGTTCGATGGATAATCTCTATGACAGACTTGCCAAGCAATATGACTTCTGGATGAACAATGCCATCGATATTTCCAACTTGAATGTATTGGGGCCTAAAAAGTTCTTCGCTGAAACATTCAAGATACTCTTCAGGAACTTGTCCGATAATCCCGTTATGCAAAAGCTGTTGCTTTACGAAATGTCAGTCGTCAATGATACCACAAAAAGAACGGCGGAAACGCGGGACATCATGAACCTTAATTTGATTACATATTACGAAACGCTGTTTAAACCTGCAAAAGTCAATATCAAAAGCATCGCCTCAATCTTGATCGGAGGAATTTACTATTTGATACTTCATAAGGAGTGTGCCAAAATCTGCACGATAGACTTTAATACCCCGGAAGGAGAAAAAGCCTTTTCAGAGGGAATAGACTTCTTGACTGATATCATTTTCAATAGATTGGAAGCGTATGAAAGAGACAGAAACGCTGTCCGGCAAATGATGGCTGACGGCATAAGCGAGCTAAAGATATGCAAATACATGGGTATTAGTAAGAATGACTTGAAAATATTGCTCTCAAAATAGCCACGGTACAACTTTTTATATAGCCATATTTTATATGGCTATATTTTTTTATACAATGCGATTGTGATAATCGCATTTCTTTTTTTAAAAGGATTCAGATAAAATGATATTCATCTATAAATCAATAGGTTGAAAACTGATTGGTTGTGCATTTATTCGAAACACAGGCAAATTTATTTAGCTCAAATCCTATAATAATTAAAATATATGTCATATTTATAAGCAAAATACTTTTCTTATAATTTATTTATGCTATTTTTGTCGATTGAATAATACAACAAAAAAGCATGAAGAAAATTATGTTACTGCTCCTTTTCGGAGTAATGGTACTTACGAGTACGGCACAGGAAAAAGTTTACCAAATAGAAGAAATCACCGTTATCAACTATGGGGATGGCCGGATGCTCTTTCGCCTGAACAATGAAGAAAAGACCCCGCTCAACGGCTCTCACCGCCTGATTGACGGCTATCACTCGGAGTACATTCTCGCTGACTTTAAGGATGGCATGTATCATGGTGATTACCGACATTTCAAAGAGAACAAACTACTTGAAGAGTGCCGTTACAAAGAGGGAAACAGGGATGGACTATACAAGCGCTATTATGGTGACGGACAGACCGTGCAAAGTGAGCGAACGTTTATAGACGGCAAAGTGGATGGCGTGAGCAGGACATATCACTCGAATGGCAAAGTTGAAACCGAAAAAGTATATAAGTTAGGAATTGAAGATGGTTATGACCGGCGATACGGCAGCGACGGCACTCTGACGCTCGACGAATGTTATAAAGACGGTAAACGCGATGGCAAATGGATTCAACACCTGTCGAGTAACCTCGGTGACATGGTTCGCATCAGTTTCTACAAGAACGGCTTGCCCGACGGTCAGTGGAGCGAAACGTGGAAAGACGGCAAGCCCCGTAGCAAAAGCAGCTATAAAGACGGCAAAAAAGAGGGTCTCTGGATTAAATATGGTAAAAGCGGCAAGCCTGAAAAGTCTACCACTTACAAAAACGATGAAAAGAACGGAGAAGAGATTACTTATTTCACTGACGGCACTCCTGAAAAGTCGTCAAACTACCTCAATGGCAAATTGAACGGAGTAACAAAGGAATTCTATTTTGAATCAGGCAAATGTAAATCGGAATATACTTTCAAGAACGGTAAGCGTGAAGGAGCATATAAACGTTACTTTGATACCGGAAAGTTGCGGGAAGAGGGTCGTTGTGAAGCTGATAGCGAGGTCTATCGCAAAGAGTATTACGCTAACGGCAAGCTCAAATCGGTTGCCGAGCGCAAGGGCGGAGGTTGGAATACCATTGAAAGATATGATTCGGAGGGTAATAAAGAGTAAAAAAGGGAAATCGAAAAAAATACATGAAACCAGAAACAGCATACAAGTTGGTAGAAAGATTTAGTCTTACCAATGCAACAATCATGACTATATTTTTTGCTATTCATTCTGATTCTATTTGGCATGCATTCTGTTACATTGTTACTCTACCAGTAGTCGGTATTGGTATGATAGCCGTGTATGAATATGAAGCTGATGAATACACCGAGCTGATGAAAAATCTGACAGAAAAGAAGAAAAAGGAAATGAGCGATGTTCCTTGGGATAAGGTAATCAAAGAAGCACGTAATAGATATTTAATGGGGTTAATCGGTATCATGTTTTGCAATATTTTATTTTCTGGGTTAATAATATTTTTCCTATGGATAATAATATATGAAGGAAGAACAGTTGTTTTTTAGATTATAAAAATCAATTATAATGGAAAGATGGGAATAAAACGACGAAAACAACGAGAGGCATTTTGATAATCATTTATATGATAGTATTATCATTCTTGACTGATAAAGATATAGAATATCTTTCAAAAGATATAGTTGAAGATGAAAGTCCAATCATGTATTGCTGGTATAAAACCAATACAGATGCAGATGCCATGTATATTTATAAACCGGACGAAACGACAAGTGATAAACCTCTTATTAAAGTTCGTTATCATCTGGGCGGAGATAAGCCGGAAATTATTTATCCTGAATAACTATCGGTTATAAATGAGGGAAAAGAACGATCTGAATAATCACTTTTAAAATATATACGAAATGCAAACTATTACACGTGAATACAGGACTTTAAAGCAAGGATGATGAAATCGTACGATACTATCATGAGTTGCAGGAACGAAAACAATGTACAAAGAGTAAGTCAAAGAGTGAACAGGAGATTTCGATGTAACAATTTAACCTAAGAATATGAACAAAATTATAATGATTGCAGCCTTATCGGCAGTTTGTGCGTTTACGGGATGCAACAATGCGTCCAAACAAAGAACCGGGAATACCAGTTCGGAAACCAACTTGCCTTCATGTCAGAAGACATCACAAGACAAACCGAACGTGATAGAGATTGACGGTACACCGTATCTTGCACTGAATAAGTTGTTGGTATTACCGGATGATGCGAAGACCGTGGCGATACCCTTGCCTGTTTCATTCTACAGCTATTATAAATATATACAAAATGGCGAAAATCCGGGATATCAACCTGCCGATAGTTTGATCTCTTTCTTAAAAGCACTCGGATTCGAGGGTATGGAATTTCATACGTGTCATACGCTTCCATTCAGAAATAAGAATATTCTTCCGGTATTACTTTGTCTATCCTTAGGAGACAACGACAGCTATCTGGTCGTGACCGTTGATGCCGAGCGAGGTAAAATAATTGACCATTTGAAAGTAGGCGAATCAACCGATAACGGTATAATTTCATTCCGTATAGATAAAGAGTTCAATATTGCGAAATTCAGCGCAGAAATAGTATACAATGAAACGGACAATACTTATGAAGAGGTCTATAAAGAGAAATTAGGTAGCTATCAAATCGGATCTGACGGCAAAATCAGAAAGGAAAGTATTTCAAAGGCAAGTCGATAATTTGTTATATTCGCTATTATTGTTGTCCGAAAAAATAACAACAAGCATTGCGAAGTAATTCAAAATCCGAAAAAATATTTTATTATGAAACTAAAAACGATTTCAATAGCAGTGCTTGCAATTTTAGTTATGGGATGTAATCCCTCATCAAATAAATCAGTAAACAACACTATTAACAGTGAAATAAAAACTGATTCAACAGAATATTTAAAACCTGAAGATCTAAACATTACAGAAGAAAAGTGGCAAGAGATACTCGACAGAATAAAGGTCATTCGTAAACAAGAAGAGGAAGAAGGATTTGAAACCTATGTTTTTGAAGATATAGATCAAGAATTGGGTATATTTATTTTAAATAAACTCTTCGAAAAATGTGGTTGGCAACCTGTTGTAGATTCGCAATATGTTGAGCGTGTAAAGTATATTTTCGGAATAGACTTGGATGGTCATAAATACCCCATTGATAATAAATTTCAAAAGCGGAAGGACTATACAGCTTATTTCGTAAGTAATCCAGACCTACAATATGAATATGCTATTAATAAGAATGATGTCTATTTTTACCGAAATTTAGGAATTATATGTTCGGACATACCTGTACCACAATCATTTGTTAAATCCAATGAATCAGGAGACTATTTTATTAATCGTGAATATTTTGACTTGTTTGATTATCATTGGAACAACTATTTGTTGAAAAACAACAAAGCAAGCTTAGCAAAATTAGTCAATGGAGAAGAATACTTTTATCCTGTCTACGATTTACTCTATATTTTTGGTTTTGACAAAGAGGAGATTATAAACAGAAAAATATTGCGAGAAAACAATGATAACTATAGTAATTACAATCATTTATTTGCAGCCCACGATATCTATGGAGAATTGGATATTAAGGCTGGATTGTTATCAACGGTTGTAAATCTAACCAGTAAAGATATTACTACATATTACTCTATGTTAGAAAATTATATTCGCTGTTGTGTAGAAGCCCCATTGGTTGCAGGTAATGACGGACAAGATGTTCTTTTCCAAGAGTTCAATGCTGACGAACGTCGTGAAATCATAGTACACTGCATCCCCACATTACAGTTCTTATACAATAAGTATTATTCTAATGGTAAAGATACCGTATGCCCCACTATATTGGAAGCAATCCAGACCGATCCAGAGATGCTTCTTGAGTGGAAGACAAATGATTATTACAAGGATATAATAATTGGAAATGGGAATTTTAATTAAGTGCAAACATTATCAGGGAGAGAGAATGAAGAAAAGAAAAAAAGTAGAAATACCTATAAGCCACAAAATGCAAAATAGATTGCTATTTCTATTGTCGCTATTTATGTTTGTCAATATGCAAACCGGCTGCACAAATCATCGCATTCCATTCAATCGGAAAGGTTGGGACGAATGGGACGGTCATTATTATTCCAGAAAGTTCATGGTTGACGATTTGATAAATAACCGTCTGAAGACAGGGATGACTTACCGGGAAATACTGAACCTATTGGGAGAATCCTATTTTGTGAATGAAGAGGATTCGATGCCCAGCATCCGTTATGAAATAGACATTGAGTATCAACTCCTTGACATTGACACCTACAAGGGAAAAGACTTATTCATAAAATTCGGTAAAGACTCCTTAGTGGTCAGTTATAAACTTATTGATTGGAAATCCGGTTACATACCGGAAGCAGAGAACATATTGGATATACATTACATTTTAACCCAAAGGGGGCCCGTCGAAGTGGACGATTTGTTAGCAAAAGGATACAAAGTAATCGGCCGCTACAAATTGTACAATCCGCACCCCCGCCCGATAACATCCGCCGATGCTCGGTTTATCGCCGGAAAATTAAGCGGGTGGCTGAACTCCTCTTATCCTCAAAAGACATTCCGGCTCGCTTTGCAAAACCTCACGGCAGAAAGCATCAGTAATCACATGAAATATACGTTTACCATGCTATCTTACAAAAGAATTCTTGAAGGAGACTTTTATTGTCTGAAATTGCAAGCGGACGATAAGGAAACCGTTAGTATCTATATTGCTAAAGCTCTGTGCGATGACGAGGATTACGACGATACGGAAGAGTGTGTGGTATATCCTTTCTTCACAGAAGCATGGCATGAAAATATAATGGATTCTAACCCCTATAAACCGGGAGAATTATGGTAATTAAAAAACAGAAAATAATGAGATATAAAAAGACTGTCAGATTGATACTGATATTCGTAATCATTGTTGGAAGTATTGGACTCTTTTATTCCAACGTATTGCAACCTCCGTTTATCCACATAAATGAAGGTAAAAGTTTGGATATAAACCGAAGAGACAGTACCTATATCTATACCGAGGAAATATTGGTGGCACATCCTCCTAAGGATACTTTGGAGCGCATGAAGATGATGATAAACTATCATGATACAACGGGCTTGTCTTTAGCAGATTTAAAGAAACAAGGAGATATAACATTCTATTATATGGGATTTGAGAAAAACACCTGTGCTACCCGAAAATTTCATTTAGAGAAACAAAGGAATGTAGAATGCAACAGTAATGAAACCTATATAGGAGCTATTTGCATTGCTCCCATAAAAGAAAGTCCTGATAAATGGAAGATTTCCATAAGTTATAATCTGGGGACAGAACCTGATGCCGATTATATCGGGTGTAAAACAAAGGATTACATTTTATATGATGAAAGAGATTCTAATTTTTATGAGAAGCATAAGGATGATGAAATAGTACGGTATTACCGTGAGTTACGAACGAAAACTACATATAAAGGGTGAATAAGTGATGGCAGAAATAAAGGAGTGTTTGTAATATGAGAAATAAAATATGGATTATGATAAGTGCATTGTTACTAACTAAAATTATGAAAATCGCTATACTATTACTTGTGCCGTTCCTATTTACAAGTTGCACAAAGACCGAATCAAATCCTTATGAAACATATTGCCCGTTGGACAATATCTGATATTCAAAAGAAAAAAATAATAAGTAATTATTTATATGTAGATAGTAGATATAACACGTTTCCTTTAATAGACTATCAATGGGAGGAAAAGCAACCAATAGATGGAGAAAGTGAATAGAAGCGGAATAAGCAATCAATATAAAAGCTATTTTAAACTATAAAATCAATGAATAACGTATTAAATATCATGAAATCAAGAGTGTTGCTATATTGCACATTGCTTGTCATCGTTTGCAGTTGTACCAAAACGGTGCGGCAAAGTGAAGATTTCGACATTGTTGAAACGAACGAATATGTAAACATATACAACTTTAAAGGAAAGTTGGACTCAGTGAAAATTACCCAAAAACAATTGATGTACGAGTCGAACGTACTGACTTCGGTAAATATATATACCGGTTTGCATACATACACTTATCAGAATAACAGTCTCTATTCCATCACTGAGACAAGTGAACCGAAAAGAAATATAATAAGAACCACCTATTATAAAGATAAGTCTGAAGAAACTATTGAGCTTAGGAACAATAAAGATACAATTAACTATTATTTCTACCAATATCGGGATGATGATAAAAAGCAGCTTGAGTATATGCGGATGATACAACGGCTTAACGGTAAACCGATTATCGATATTGACATTAATAACAATTACGAAGAATGGCGCTTTTATCACAAAGACTATCTGTTTAAGATTATCAGGCATGACTTCAACAGTTCTCAGACTGAAGAAACCTATTTCTTTGATAGCATACCTGATAAAGATGATTTACAATCCATACCAAAATCAAAAAACAAGCAATTCATTAAATACCATACGTACAATACCATAAATGATACTTTAATTGAAAAATATTTCACCAATGGGGAGGTTGATATGGTTGTTAAGAAATACAACGATAACGGCAAGGAGATAGAGCACACCTGTGGTACCGATGGCTTTGAAATACTTCATATCCGGTATAAAGAGAAAGATATGGATGTAACCGTGACAAGCTCTCCTTTCATGGGTAATAGTACAGACAGCGTATACACTAAAAATGGAAAAGATATGAGAGTAGTCCGAGTCGATGATGAGGCGAGATGTCTGATCACATACGACTATGACCGGTATGGCAATTTAACAAAAGAAGTGAGAAAAACCAAGTTCTTTTAATGATTATAACATGAAAGCACAGAAACCAATGACCACCTATTTGACAGCAGAGAGCAAAAGCTGCCTGTCTATTGCGATAATTGTTGGAAAGACGAAAGTGGAAGTATGGTGTCGAAAAGTGAAAAAACAGACAAATGAGTACAAACAAGGGATTATTTCGTCTTCTTCTTAGTTAAGAAGTGAATTATATAATCTATAATATATA